>Ga0123357_10002599_pt1 | contig 20282 bp, 18 predicted proteins | sample TergutEmb28metaG_FD_89873 | JGI IMG/M metagenome (GOLD analysis project Ga0123357, IMG submission 89873) | Embiratermes neotenicus P4 segment gut microbial communities from Petit-Saut dam, French Guiana - Emb289 P4 | ecosystem: Host-associated > Arthropoda: Insects > Digestive system > Gut ... | reverse complement strand
CTGTTCTTCTGGATAGTCAGCTATTTCCGTTTAACAGAAAAACAGGTATAATCATGGAATTTAAAGAATCACAAGCAATTTACCTGCAAATCGGCGACTATGTTTGCGAACAGATTTTGCTGGGACGATGGAAAGAAGGCGACCGCCTCTTGTCCGTGCGCGAATTGGGCGTGACGCTGGAAGTAAATCCGAATACCGTGATGCGTACTTACGATTTATTACAGGGAAGGGAAATTATTTTCAACAAGCGCGGCGTAGGATATTTTGTATCGGACAAGGCCCGCCAAAAAATCCTCCAATACCGGAAAAAAGAGTTTTTGGAACAGGATTTGCCTCCGGTCTTCAAAAACATGAATCTCTTGGGAATGACATTTAAGGAATTAGAAAATGAATACAATATCTATCGGAAAATTTATGAAAACAAGTAATAAACTTTTATTGGGCTTATTTGCCGCTATTATCATTGTGATGACTGCATTGATTATTTATGCACGAATGATGGTATAAACACATTAACACATTATGAAGCGACGGTCGCCAACAAAGAAAAGCGGAGGGATTTTTGCAACAACCCTCCGCTTTGAATTTTCTATTTCGATTATTTCCGCTGTACTTTTTTATATCCGTAAACGGCTAAATCACCCAGTTCTTCTTCAATACGAAGCAGTTGATTGTACTTAGCCATACGGTCGGAGCGGCTCAACGAACCGGTTTTGATTTGTCCCGAATTGGTTGCTACTGCAATATCGGCAATCGTTGCATCTTCCGTTTCTCCCGAACGGTGTGAAGTAACGGTGGTATAACCGGCACGATGCGCCATTTCGATAGCGTCTAATGTTTCGCTCAGCGAACCGATTTGATTTACTTTAATCAGGATGGAGTTAGCGCAACCCATTTCGATTCCTTTTTTCAGGAAATCAACATTTGTAACAAATAAATCGTCGCCTACCAGTTGGCATTTGCCGCCGATTTTGTCGGTCAGTAATTTCCAGCCGTCCCAGTCGTTTTCGCTCATACCGTCTTCAACAGAGTCGATTGGGTATTTGGAAATCAACTCGGCAATATAATCGGCTTGTTGCTTGGAGTCTCTTTTTGCTCCGGTAGCGCCTTCAAATTTCGTATAATCATAAACGCCGTTGCTGTAAAATTCGGAAGCAGCACAGTCTAAAGCGATGGTTACATCTTTTCCGGGTGTATATCCTGCATTTTTGATTGCCTGGATAACCGATTCCAAAGCATCTTCCGTTCCTTTCAAGGTAGGAGCAAATCCGCCTTCATCGCCGACAGCAGTACTTAAACCTCTATCGTGTAATACTTTTTTCAAAGCGTGAAATACTTCGGCGCCCATACGCAACCCTTCTTTGAAACTTGGCGCTCCCACAGGACGAATCATAAATTCCTGAAAAGCAATCGGAGCATCGGAGTGAGAGCCTCCGTTGATGATATTCATCATTGGAACCGGCAAAACAAACGTATTTACTCCACCAATATACCGGTACAGAGGAATATCCAAATATTCAGCAGCCGCTTTGGCGACAGCTAATGAAACGCCCAGTATAGCGTTAGCGCCTAAATTGGATTTGGTCGTTGTACCATCCAGTGCAATCATTTTTTTATCGATGGCGCGTTGTTCCAAAGCGCTCATTCCCAACAAAGCAGGAGCAATTTTTTTGTTAATATTTTCAACGGCTTTCAGAACGCCTTTACCGCCGTAACGTTTTTTGTCTCCGTCGCGCAATTCCAGCGCTTCATTTTCACCGGTTGAAGCTCCCGAAGGAACAGCCGCACGACCTGTAATACCAGATGCCAAAAGAACATCTACTTCTATGGTAGGATTTCCTCGTGAATCCAAGATTTCCCTGCCTGTAATTTTTACAATTTCCATAAATTTAACTCTGATTTTTATATATTTATAATAATTAGGAATATTCATTCGATTTTCGCCCGCAAAAGTACAAAATAAAAAAGAGTCTGCAAAGGGTTATAATCTCTTTCATTTTTATTTCCTGAAATTTAAACTTATTTTGTATAAATTATTCATATCTTTGCCGAAAAAATAGCGACATGAGTAAAAAATTTCGACGCACGCTGATTACTTCGGCGCTTCCTTATGCCAATGGTCCCGTCCATATCGGACATCTTGCAGGCGTTTATATTCCTGCCGACATTTATGCCCGTTACCTCCGCCTGAAAGGTGAAGAAATATTATTCATCGGCGGTTCCGACGAACACGGCGTTCCTATTGCTCTGAAAGCAAGAGCCGAAAGCGTAACGCCGCAGGCAATTGTTGACCGGTATCATTCTCTTATCAAAAAATCGTTCGAAGACTTTGATATTTCATTCGACATTTATTCCCGGACTTCTTCCGACATTCATAAAAGGACAGCCTCCGATTTCTTCAAAAAGCTCTACGACAAAGGCGAGTTTATTGAAAAGACTTCGGAACAGTATTACGATGAAGAAGCCGGTCAATTTTTAGCCGACCGGTACATTACAGGCAAATGTCCGCATTGCGGGAACGAAAAAGCCTACGGCGACCAGTGCGAAGTTTGCGGGACATCGCTCAGCCCGTTGGATTTGATTGATCCTAAATCGGCTATCAGCGGAAGCGTTCCCGTACTGAAGGCAACCAAGCATTGGTACCTGCCTTTGGATAAGCACGAAGCCTGGTTGAAGAAATGGATTTTGGAAGATCACAAAGAATGGAAATCAAACGTTTACGGACAATGTAAGTCGTGGTTGGATATGGGATTGCAACCGCGCGCCGTGAGCCGCGATTTGGATTGGGGCGTTCCCGTTCCGATAGAAGGAGCCGAAGGAAAAGTTCTGTACGTCTGGTTCGATGCGCCGATAGGGTATATTTCCAATACCATTGAGAAGTCTGCCGGTTGGGAGAAATGGTGGAAAGACAAAGACACGCGGCTGGTGCATTTTATCGGCAAAGACAACATTGTATTCCATTGCGTTGTTTTCCCCACCATGCTGAAAGCCGAAGGGAGCTATATCCTGCCCGACAATGTTCCGGCGAATGAGTTCCTGAATCTGGAAGGCGATAAAATATCTACTTCCCGCAACTGGGCGGTTTGGCTGCACGAGTATCTGGAAGATTTTCCGAATAAGCAGGACGTTTTGCGTTATGTATTGACGGCAAATGCTCCCGAAACCAAGGACAACGATTTCACATGGAAAGATTTTCAGGCAAGGAATAATAACGAATTAGTCGCCATATTGGGAAATTTCATTAACCGGTCGATGGTTTTGGTACACAAATATTTCGAGGGTAAGGTTCCGGCGAGAGGCGCTTTGACAGACTATGACAGGGAAACGTTTCAGGAATTTGAGCGCGTAAAAGTCGAAATGGAAAACTGCCTGGAGCTGTTCCACTTCCGTGAGGCATTGAAAGAAGCGATGAATCTGGCGCGAATCGGCAATAAATACTTAGCCGATATGGAGCCTTGGAAATTAGTCAAAACCGACATGGACAGGACGGCTACGATTCTGAATCTCAGTATGCAAATTACAGCCAGTTTAGCTATTGCCATCGAACCGTTTTTGCCTTTCTCTTCAGAAAAAATCAAAAAAATGATTGACAAGTTCGATGGAAGATGGTATGAATTAGGGTCTGTCGATTTGTTGAAAGAAGGGCGCCAGTTGAATAAACCGGAATTATTGTTTGAAAAAATAGAAGACGAAGCTATCGAGCGGCAAATCCAAAAACTCCTTGATGCGAAAAAAGCCAATGAGTTGAAAGAAAAAGGGACGAATCCATAGCAAAGACCTGCGCAATCCTCTCTGAATTACCCTTGCCGATGCACCACAGTCGCTGTAGCCTGACCGGTCGGCATAATCAACACTTCGGCAATCTGAACGTGCGGAGGCGCTGAAGCTGCAAAATAGACTGCTTCGGCAATATCTTCAGCCGTCAACGGTTGCAAGCCGGAATAAACGGCGGCGGCTTTCGACTGATCGCCCCGGTAGCGGGTAAGGGAGAAATGCGTTTCCACCATCCCCGGTTTGATGTTAGTCACTCGCAAAGGCGTATCCACCAAATCAATACGCAACCCGTCGGACAGCGCTTTTACTGCCGACTTAGTTGCACAATACACACTTCCGCCGGGGTAAGCCGCATCGCCTGCAATCGAACCGATATTAATGATATGTCCTTCTCCTCTCGCAATCATGCAGGGAACCACCAAATGCGTGATTGAAAGTAATCCTTTGATATTCGTATCAATCATAATATCCCAGTCATCCGGATCGACTTCAAATTCTTTATCTACTCCAAGCACCAATCCTGCATTGTTGATCAGAATGCTGATGGCTTGCCAGTTATCCGGCAATTCCCGAATGGCTTTCCCTGCTGCTTTCCGGTCGCGGACATCAAACGGCAAAAGGAATACGGCGCAGTTATATTTTTCAACCAAATCCCTTTTCAAGGCTTCCAATTTGCTAATATCCCGTCCGTTTAGAATCAAAGAAAAATTCTGGGACGCAAATTTATAGGCGCATCCTTCCCCAATGCCGGCAGTTGACCCGGTGATAAAAACAATTTTTCCCTTGTCGTTGGCAGGAATAGAGTTTGCTGTTGCTTTATTTGCTTCCATATTTATATGTATTTTAGGAGGCAAAGATACTAATTATATGGTGGTTTTACAATTCTCACTTTTGATGCGGTTGCCCTGTTGAACTATTTGCCGGTATTATTATCTTTGCAAAAAACAGTAGAGACGGGGCGCGCCCCGTCTCTACACGGAATTTCACCCCAAAAACCCTTTCAAATGGGGTGTTTCCGATTGTGGATTTCCGTATAAAATCAGTATCTCAAACTATACATTTCGACACCGATTTGCTTGGAATGGACAATGCGTTAGAAGCTACCATATTATCTACAGCTTGGGTTAGCACAATCATTCGGCAACACAGCGGACACTAAAACCGTACGTACGGTAGATGTGGCTGCCTGGGTACAAGTCTGTGCGGGTGAAGGAAAAGTAGTAGCTGCCGCTGTTGTCACTACTACTCGAATTGCTCCAATAATATCCATTTCCTATGTTCATTATTACATCTGAGCTGAAGGAACGATACCCCGTACCAGGCAAGAAGAGTGTAGCTTCACTACTGCCCTCAGGCTTTATTAGAAAACCCCTAGAGCCAGTATTAGTATTAAATGTCCATGTATTGGCAGCGACAGTAGTTTGCCACGGAGCATTTAATATGGGATCTTCGCGGAATATACTTTTCCATTCTGCGCTTGTAGGAATGCGCCAACCGGTAGGGCATGGATCATTTACAGTTTTTTTACCATTGTTGTACCAAAGCGTATCAACCTGTGGATTGCGCCAGTCGCAATGAGTTATTATACTATCATCATTTTTTATGAATTTACCGTAAGCATCAAAAGTAGAAACCACCTGCCCATTATTATCAAGATTAGGACTACTAACAACACCGCTTCCGTGAATCGTATCGTTAGTCGGATAAGCCTGACTGGTGCGTAATTGATGCCCGTCAGCTATGCGCCCCCATTGGTACAAACTGCCGGAAACAGTTTCGTCGAGACTGTCTTTAGGAACATAAGCCATTTGTTCTGCTATTGACATGTTTTCATCAGCGCCTAAGTTGTAACACATAAACGTAAGCCAGCTGCCGGAAGTCGTTCTAACAGGGCAACCCACACTAACAGCCAATGTGCTTGTTTCGGTGCAGTTACCATTGTTCGCTGTTACGGTAATTGCTCCGGCATGTCCTTCGATATTGCCTGCTGTAACCGTTATGGAGGCGGTTCCTTGACCACCTGTGATTGACCAGTCTGCGGGGACAGTCCAAGTATAAGTTGCTAAATCTGATACAGGGGTTACTGAATAAGTCAAACCCGTAGCGCCTTTTGTTACGCCATTATTGCCGGATATTGGGCTTAAAAAAGACGAGTTGTCACGCAGGTCTATCCACTTGCCTTTCGACCAAAATTCTACACAGTTGATGTCAGTGTTGTAGATAAAAAGTCCATTGGCTTCCGTCGAATCGGAAGTAAGTTTGAGCGCATCGCGTTCGCTGTTGTTCAACACAGGCAAACGAAGTCCTTTGGCGCTCATCAATTCCAGAACGGAATAGCTATGCGGAGCTTGTTGGGCTCCAATCGTTACCTGCGCTTTGAGGGGCAAGGCAAAAAACAGGGTTATCGCTACAAAAATTGACAATTGATAATTGACAATTGATAATTTTAAGTTCATAATTTTTTAATTTTTAAAGGATTAAATAATTTTTTAATTCACATTTTTGTCCTCTAAAATATTTCACATACACACATAAAAAGGCGCGGACAAAACTCAATTATCGATCTTCGAGGTCTTCGACTACCCAACTACCCAAACAAACGAGTAATATCCACGCTTACAACGTGAACATTTATACTCTCATCTTGGGTAATTTTGAAATTGTCGAAGTTTCGAAGACCCAGAATATAAGCAAAACGCTCTTTCCAATATTTCTACAATGTGCGTATTATTACGCAGTTTTTATATCATAGGCAACTATTTTTATTTTATCGGGTACAAAGATACAAATAATATCTCAGATATGAAAAAACAAAAAAATGGTTGAATCTTTTTTTGACACATTTTTTTACATCCCACCCTTCAGGCATAACAGTTAAATTATACTTTGTTATATTCGTTAAAATAAAAAATAGCGCCTCAAGCTTTTTCTTAACACTTTTGCAAAATAAAATATTTGTTTAGTATGTTGTAACTTATAATGATTAACATCCGGCTGTGAAAGTAACAGAATTATTAAAAGTAATGAAGGAATATCAAATCATACAATTATTTTATCGGATTTTTTATTTTTAATACGCATATTTATTTAATCGAAAGTGAAAAACAGGCAAAATATGGCACAATATTTGACAAAAAAATTATGCAAAAGCATTATCTTTGTAAATTCACATATTCAAACAGTAATAATACATATTATATGTGTATTATTACTGGTAATTACTATTAAAAACACTTTTTTGACATGAGGTATTTGATGATAACTTTGGCGGGTTTGCTATTTGCAGTAAAACTTTTTTCCCAAACGGCCTGGTCTTTGACAGGCAATGCAGGTACGACCAATTCAAATTTTATTGGTACGACAGACAACAATCCTTTAATTTTCAAGGTAAACAATCAGTGGGCGGGATTTACGGGTTATCCCGACAAAGGCAACGTATCTTTCGGATACTACTCTTTTCGTAATGCGCTGACAGGACCGGGAAACGACAACACGGCCATCGGCGTCCAGGCGCTTCAGTGGAACAATAGCGCATCGAGAAATGTTGCAATCGGTCGTTATGCACTTGAATGGTGTACGCAAGGCGATAATAATGTTGCGGCAGGATGGGGAGCTTTAGGCGCTTCCACAACTCCCGGTATGGGCTGTGTGGCAATCGGATCATTGGCATTGCGAAATAATGCGCAAAGTTTCAACACCGCTGTTGGATTTGAATCCGGAATAAACAATTCGACGGGAGAGGGTATTACCGCCATTGGATTCAAAACACTTTGGCACAACACAACCGGGGAGTTTAATACGGCGATCGGTCACAACGCGCTTCTGTCCAATACCATCGGGTATTGGAATGTTGCTTTGGGTTCTGGCTCTCTTCAAAGCAATTCGACTGGGCGCTTTAATACGGCAGGAGGAAATTCGTCGTTATGGTTCAATGAAACGGGTGTTGAAAATACGGCATTCGGCGAACAGGCTTTAGGAGGAAGCATCGATGGAAGCTTCAATACGGCAGTCGGTTGCCGGTCGTTGTGGTCGGTAAGTCAACCGCCTAATTCCGGCGATGTCGGCTACGGTCACGGAATAGCTAATACAGCGGTTGGCTACGAATCGCTTCAGAAGATGACTACAGGGGTTTGGAATGTGGGTATGGGTGTACGCGCGCTGCAGGAAAACAGTACCGGAACTGAGAATATCGCTATTGGCGGTAATGCCCTTAGCGCCAACATAACAGGAAGTTACAATACTGCAATTGGTCATAACGCAAATGTTAATGCAGGCGATCTTACCAATGCTACGGCTATTGGGTATGGAGCAATAGCGACGGCAAGCAATCAGGTAATGATTGGAAACAGCAATGTTACCAGTATTCGATCATACGCCTCATTGACTACTATTTCGGACGGACGAATCAAGAAAGATATTGAGGCAAACATTCCGGGATTAATCTTTATCAATAAATTGCAGCCGGTTTCCTATCATTTGGACTATGAGGCAATGCAAAAGTTGCTAAATACAAGCGGTTGTTCGGAAGAAGACCGTTACATTACAGGATTCATAGCGCAAGACGTAGAAGCGGCGGCGAAAAGCATTGGGTTTGATTTCAGCGGAATAGATATAGACAATACCGAAAACCATCTGTACGGGTTGCGATATTCAAAATTCGTTGTTCCTTTAGTAAAAGCCGTACAGGAACTCAGTGATCAAAACGACGCACTAAGTACTACCATTATTTTGCTACAGCGTCAGGTAGAAATGTTGACCGATGCGGTTAATAAGTTATCGGGGAATCCTGCTTCTATTAATGAACCTGCTATAGCTGGCGCCTCTTTGGGACAGAATTATCCCAATCCATCCTGTCAATCTACTACCATTGCCTACACTCTCCCGCAAAATTTTAATTTGGCAAAAATATTTATAACCGACATTTCGGGAAAAATGCTCAAACAACAGCCGGTTTACGGACACGGAGAGAATAAGGTAACGATTGATACACAGTCACTTCCGGCAGGTACGTATTATTATTCTTTATGTGTGGATAAAATATTGGTAAGTACAAAAAAAATGATAATAAAAAAATAGCCCACTTGCGCCAAACTGCCTGTTAGCTGCTGGTGTTTGTTACATATCTTCTATTGATAAACAACAAGTTTCAATGTTATATTTTGGTAATGTTGTTTGTTTCAGTCGTTTTACTTTTTCGGCAAATGCTGTTGCTCTGTATCTATCTTTGTTGCGCTTGACTTCTACTGCTAATGCCTGATTTTTTTGCAGCAAAAGTGCAACAGTGTCAATTTCGTTTTGGTCTTCGCCTTTTGGTTCCCACCACAAACCAATTTCTTTATACAGTCCGCTTTCGGCTAATTTCGTACGAAAATAACGTTCCAAAGTCAAACCGGAATAGGTTGTGTAATCGGCTTTAATAATATTTTGTAATCCGACAAAATTCTTGATTTCGAGCATTGAGCGATTGCGTTCAAAATAGTTAAACCAAAATTGTAAAAAATTGTCTGATATTTCATAGCGAACAGTTTGAGAACCTTCCTTTGCGCCAAGCGGACGAATACGTTTCAGAACATTGTAATCTTCAATTAATCGTTGTATTTGTCCGCCGATACTTTTGCCGCCAAGTGCAGCCATAATTTCGGGTTGCGTGTTGATACCGCCCGAAACCGCACTTAAAATTGAAAAGTAGGTACCGTAATTTTTGCCAAATTCCTCTATTAAAAGATTTTTACCTTCATCTGTAAATGGCGAATTTTCTCGTACCATAAATTCAATCATTTTCTCAATTTTCAACTCACAGCCATCGCAAAAAAACTCCAAATATTTTGGAATACCGCCCGTAAAAGTATATAATGCCAACAAATCATCATTTTTATAATCAGGATTATAATCGTAGATTATTTCTTTTAGCGTGTCGGTGTCGAATGGTGAAAGTTTTATAATATTGTCGGCACGACCAAAAAGAGGTTCTTTCGAGTTTTGAAAAATTTTGTTCATTAATGAATAAACCGAACCGCTCAAGAGCAAATTTATTTTTGTTTTTCGGCGATATTGGTCCCAAATATTCTGCATATCGCTATAAATCGACTCGTTGATATTGAAAAATTCTTGAAATTCGTCAATAATCAGATTGAATGATTTTTGAGTGCCTATTTCCATTAAATACTGGAAAATATTGCGAAAACTCGCAATTTCTTGTGGAACAAAAACACCTAATGCGTTGGAAATCACTTTTGTATATTCGGCGCATAAAGTCGCTTCCGTTTTTCTGCTGACAAAAATATAAACAGTCGGTTCATTCTCAACCGATTTCATTATTAAACTTGTTTTACCGATACGTCGCCTGCCTGTAATGACAGTCATTCGCGAATAATCGTTAAATGACAAGGTTTTAATTCGCTGCAACTCTGCAAGTTCGTTTTTTCTGTTATAAAATTTCATTCTTGAACATTTTTAGTTACCACCGTAACAGTTACGACAGTTGCAAAATTACAAATTTATTTTGAATATATATAATTTTATTTATGTATTACCAATGGTGAATAGGAGTTTGGAAAACAAAAAAGTTAGAGTGTTAATTTAATTCCCCCAATTCATAGCATCCCGATAACTACTGCTTTGCTGATACTTAACATCTTGCAGCAGCGACGAATTGACCGCTATCGTAAAGCTGTAATTTTGAGTAGGTCCGAAAGGAACAATCGAAGCGGTCATCGACCAGCAATGCATTTGGCGGGAAAGGGAACAATACATATTAACAATGCGCTTTACAGCAAAATCATAACTGGCATTAAAGGACATTTTCCACCCTTTGGTAGGCGTAATATCCCCGCTAAAACCTAAAGTCTGGCTGATTTTGTAGGGATATTCCAGTGTTTGCTTGTTAAAATTCTGCGTATCATAAAGTAAACTGATAGAATAATTAAAGGACAAATTCCATGGAATGGTAAATATCAGATAACCGTCGGAATCGTAATTACCTTCCTGCTTTTTGGATTGCAACAACGATTTTTTAGTCGTGGCAGCGTCCCCTGTATCGCTACTCTCATCGGTTACTCCCGTATTTTCCGCGTCTTCCAATCCCTCTTGATCAGGTGACGAGGTCGTGCTTCCACCCTTTTTTGAAGAATCATCGCTACCGCTTTTTCCAAATAGTTTTTTCAAACTTTCATTGCTGAATGATTTGCTGTACGAAGTGGAAGTTCCCATAAAACGCCCGATTCCTTTTCCTGCTTTCCATCGGGGAACGTTGATATGTTGACCGTTCGGGCCATAGAGATACGTATCGAATTGTCCGTTCAAATTCAGCGTTGATTTAAACAGTTTAAGGCGGAGATTAGCCGTTAAATTAGACCAATTCAACGAATCGGCCAGAAAATTGTAGGACATCGACAATCCTAAATTATCAATCAGGCTGACTTTACGGGTAGAATCGGTTTCGGCTATCGGAACTTTCATTTCTAAATTGTTATCTAACGAAAAATTAACAGCGCCCGTCCGTCCTGCCGAAGGTCCTCCAAAAAGTTGATTCTGATAAAGCGACTGCCGCACGACTGTATTATTAACCGGATTTGTAATATTTTGGTACATTCCGTATTTCGGATCTGAAAAATCAGGCGCTCCGCTGAAACTGACGGTAGGTGTCATCACATGACGGATTATTACCCCTTTAGTCCATTTTCCAAACAAAGACCAGGGTTTATACATCCCATACAGTTTAGTATTCATACTGACGCTTCCGTTATAGCTGTAAGCCCTGTAAAATCCATATACGGTATCTATCGGAACAATTGCCTGCCGTTGTAAATCATAGCCGAAAACAGGATGATTTGAATACCAGTTTTCATTGTAATTAGCAGAAGTACTGATGGTTATATATTTCAATAAATTAAATGAAGCCGATATTGGAATCGAGTGCTTTATACCATTTTTCCAATCTTTTATCAAACTTTGCTTAAGAAACACGTTTTCCTTCACATTATTGATACTGTTTTTAATGTTTCCCGTATAACTGAAATAGATTTTCTCGTACCAGCGCTCGTCTCCTATCTGTTCTTTCCGTTTGAAGGGATAAATAGTACTCAGGGAAATAGTCATATCCGGCAAAGAAACCGATAAAGTTGAATCTCTGGAAATCTGATTGATTGAAGCCGATGAACTGATTGAAAGCGGGAGTGTCGGCGAACGATACGAATAGCTGATTGATGAAGCCTTCGTATTTTCCGTAATTTGGTTCAACGTAGTAGATGTGAAGTCGTTCCGGTTATACGACGAAGTTGAAAAATTGACGGAAGCCGAAAACGTACCGTAAGGATTGGCTTTCGCATCCTGTGTGTGCGACCAGGTTACTTTCATGTCGCGCGACTGGCTGTAATCGGAATTAGACAAACCCTTGGTTGCCTTATCTCCCGTAATGGTAACCAAATAGGAGGCATTAAAATTTCCGGAAAACCGGTACAATTTCTTATAGTCCGACCGGGCAGTCAATCCCCATGAGCCTTTGGTATAAATCTGTCCCGTAAGCGCCAAATCGACATAATCGTTAATAGCAAAATAATAACCGCCGTCACGCAACGAAAACCCTCGCGCCATTTCATCCACGTAGGTAGGCATCAATATGCCGGAAGAATAATTCTTGGTCGAAGGAAAGAAAAAGAAGGGGGCGGCAATCGGCAGCGGTACATCTTCCACCACCAAATAAACGGGTCCTGTAACAGTATTTTTTCCGGGCCGGACTTTTGCTTTGGTAAGATTAAAATAAAAATGCGGATCGTCGTGATTGTCGCAAGTCGTATATCGCCCGTTTTCCAGGTAAAACGAATTATCCGGCATTCCTTTTGCAGTACCCGCTGTGATATAGCCTTCTCCTTGTTGAGTAATCACATTATGAGTAAACTTTTTCTTTGATTTGAAATTATACCAAAGCTCTTCCATCTCCATGTCCTGATCGCCGCTTTTAAAATCAGGGAAGCCGAATTTAGCCCCTAACGAATCCAAGCCGAATTTTGCATAAAGTTTGCTGCTATCGGCATCCATTTTTATCATTTCTGCCGTCAGCGTAATATCTTTGTATTTGGCTGAACCTTGTCCATACAGGAAAAGAAGATTTTCTCCGTCCATAACCATTATCATCGAATCTTTAGCAGTCATATAAACAGGGGCGTCAAGGCTATCTTCTTTTTTGATGGAATCGCTGGGAACAGATATTGAATCTTTTTCTACTTTACTTGCTTCAAGTGAATCGGTAAGAATTGTTTCCCCGCCTTCAACGGCAATATCCTGCGCTCCTGCCTGTTGTCTGGCAACAAACAGGAAAAAGACAATCATCCATACATTAAAGGGTATTTTTACCATTCAATCGCTGTTTTTAACCTAAAAATAATTTGCACCAATTATCAAATCTTACCACAGACTCCTCTCCGTGTTTGGAAAGATTTTTTCGAATCTTATCCATCGGTTTTTCTTTTTGAGGATGTGTTTTGGAATAAAATTTATCGGCAAAACAAATAAGTTGTTCTTCCAGACTTTCCGGCGACATATCCCGTTTCGGAAGCGGAAGATTATCCCTGATGATATTTTCCAAACTCAAACCGGCGCCCGTATGACGTTCACACACCAGCGCATGGCGGGGAAATCCTTCTTCTTTCAGCAAGTCGCTACCCAAATAACCGTGACAAATATAAGGAAATTCGCCATAACAATAAATATCCTCCGCATTTGTCTTAAAAATGCCAATATCATGCAACATTGCCGCTTCATGAATAAACGCCTTGTCTAAATTCATCTCCGGGTGCATTTGAGCAATAGCTAACGACTTATCTGCTACTGAAAAACTATGTTCAAGCAAAATATCATACAATTCAGTCCCTTCCTGGTAGTACTTTTTGATAATCTCTATTGGCGCCATACTTTAATTTAGCCCACAAAGATAAAAAGAATTCGAGGATTCAGACAATTTATCCCATAGTATATCCGTAATTAAAGTAATATTTTATGAATATTTAAAAATAATCACGTAAATTTGCCTTCCAAATAACATAAAATAAATTTATGGTAAAATTTTGTCATATACTAACGGTAATTCTTTGGATTGTTTTTTTATATCCCGTTTCGGCAAATGCCTTTGTACTTGTTATTGATCCGGGACATGGAGGAAAAGATTCGGGAGCGAAGGGGCGAAAAGGGGATGAAAAAAATATCAACCTGGCTGTTGCCAAGCTGGCAGGTCAGTACATTGCAAGCGAACATCCGGATGTGAAAATTGTATATACCCGCACACAAGATGTGTTTATCGGCTTGGACGAACGGGCGGATATTGCGAATAAAGCAAACGCTAATCTTTTTATTTCGATTCATGCCAATTCTCTGGATAACCGGAAAGCGCATATTAAAGGGGCGGAAGTATATATTTTTGGCGTTACGCGCATTGCAGAAAACCTGGATGTGGCTAAAAGAGAAAATTCCGTGATTATGCTGGAAGACAATTATAAACAAAAATATGAAGGATATGATCCAAATTCGGCGGAATCGTCTATCATCTTTGAGTTTATGGTAAATCTCTATGCCGAACAGAGTCTCAATTTTGCCTCGATGGTTCAAAATGAATTGGTTAAAACAGCAAACAGGGAAGATCGAGGCGTTAAGCAAGCCGGATATCTGGTACTCAGAAAATCATCTATGCCCCGCATATTAATTGAGTTAGACTATATTAGCAATTCGGAATCGGAGAACTATTTGTTGAGTGCGGCAGGACAAAAAAGTCTGGCTCGCGCCATTAGTAATGCTTTTACAAAATATAAAGAAGGATTCGACAGTATAAATAAAAATTCGGCAAAAGAAAGCTCTCCCGTCGAACAGCCCGTAAAAACAGATTCTTCCGCTAAGGTTTATAAAATACAGATTTTGGCTTCCCTTAAAAAATTGCCGGATAATTCCCCTGAATTAAAAGGATATAAAGCTGATTCTTATGTCGAAGGAAAGTATTATAAATATACTTATGGCGAATCTTCGGATTGGAATGAAATTAATAACTTGCGGCGAAAAATAACCGGCGATTTTAAGACGGCGTTTATCATCGCTTTTGAAAATGGAGTAAAAATACCTATAAATAATTAACAGATGAAAAAGTATTTTAGTAAAGAAATTATGATTGGTTTAGTTACCGTCATTAGTTTAGGTCTTCTTTATTTTGGACTGAATTACTTGAAGGGAGCCAATATTTTTAAACCGGCAAATCTCTACTACGTGCGGATGCCGGATGTAAGCGAACTTCAAAATTCCAGCCCTGTTTTTGTGGAAGGATTCAAAGTCGGTATTGTCAGAGATATTGCCTACGATTTTCAAACTAAAAAAAATATCGTTGTTCAAATTAGCTTGGACAAGAAGATGAAAATAGAAACCGGCTCACACGTAGAAATCAAATCGGGATTAACTTCCGGCGCCTATCTGAATTTGGTGCTTAATAAATATGTCAGCTCCTATTATCAGGTGGGAGACACCATTGATGGAGTTTCTGAAAAAGGAATTATGGACAAGGTCTCTGAAAATTTACTGCCTCAATTTGAATCCATACTGCCTCGTATTGATTCCATTTTACAGGGTATTCAATTTTTGGTAAATCATCCTGCGCTTACACAGTCGCTCGAACATATTTCGGCGGCAACGGCAAATTTGGAGCTGTCTTCACGCCAATTAAACATGCTTTTATCGAAAGATATTTCTCCGATCATATCCAATATGAATCAGATTTCTTCCGACTTTACCACAGTCAGTTCCCAACTTAAGCAAATGAATTTGAACGCTACCATGCATAATGTGGACAAAACGCTTCAAAATCTCGAGCAAATGACCACACGGCTTAACAGCAAAGACAATTCGTTGGGGCTTTTGCTCAACGACCGTTCCGTCTATGATCACTTGGATACAACTTTTGTCAATGCTTCCAACTTATTGCTTGACTTAAAATTGAATCCCAAACGTTACGTTCACTTTTCAGTCTTTGGTAAAAAATAATTTCTTCTGCAACTGAAGTGTGATTATTTAGATTGAATATAAACAACGAACAAGATTAAATAAAAATAGCGGATACATCAAAAGGGCTTGCTCCAAGAAATAATTGATTTCAAAGAACGGTTCATAACAGGAGTTGGTATTTTAGCGCTGTTTTATTATTGCGCTTAAAATGAATCAATTACAATTTTCTTCATAATGATTTGTAAAACAAGCCCTAATAAATTATTAAAAAAAACAAGTAAAAATGCGTTTTTTTATTCAATTTTTTTTCGCAAAATTTGCACTTGAATTAGAAAATAAATTGTTCAGCTAAATTTTAAAAATAATATATTATCGTGGAATCAGAGAGTTTGTGGAACAAATGTTTAGAGATTATCAAAGACAATGTCAATGATAAAGCATACAGTACGTGGTTTCGTCCGATTGTTCCTGTTAAATATGAAGGGGGGGATTTTACAATTCAAGTTCCCAGCCATTTTTTCTATGAATACATAGAAGAACAGTATGCGCATTTAATTCATTCTACGCTAACACGATTGACGGGGAAGAATGTGATTATTTATTACAGGGTATTCGTTGATAATTCCGATGAGAAAAAAGGACATACAACTATTCAGAGCGACCGCCGGATTAACAGCGAAAAACCCGCCGTACAGTTAAACAAATCACCGGATCCGCTTACACCGTCCCAAGAGTGGTATTCTCATTTGAATGAACGTTTGGGATTTCGTAATTTCTTTGAAGGCCCAAGCAACGTATTAGCGCGTGGAGTTGGCGAATCAATTGCCAAAGACCCGGGAAAAACATTTAATCCCTTATACATTTATGGGAGTGTCGGCGTTGGAAAAACGCACTTATGCCACGCTATCGGCAACGGGATTCGAGAGCTTTATCCGGAAAAAAAAGTGATTTATATTTCCTCCCATTTGTTTCAGGTGCAATTCACAGATGCTTCCAGAAGTAATACTTTCAACGATTTTGTTAATTTCTATCAGAACGTTGATGTGTTAATTATTGATGATATTCAAGAATTTGTGGGAAAAGAAAAGACTCAAAACGCTTATTTCCACATTTTTAATCATTTACATTTGTTAGGAAAGCAATTGGTTTTAACTTCCGATAAAGCCCCAAATGATATGCAAGGGCTTGAAGAGCGCATGATTACACGTATGAAATGGGGAATGACCGCTGAATTACAAAAACCGGATTTGGAATTAAGAAAACAGATTCTTCGCTATAAAATCAAACAGGATGGCTTGAATCTTTCGGAATCGATAATCAATTACATCGCCGAAAATGTTACCGAACATGTACGTGATTTGGAAGGGATTGTAACTTCTTTGGTGGCTCATGCTTTAGTTTTTAATAAGGAAATTGACGGGGAATTGACCAGGCAAGTGGTAAGTAAATTTGTTACAGCAGATAATAAAATCATTACGCCGGAAAAAATACAGAATACGGTAAGCGGTTATTTTAATATCGACCTTAAAGATATTCATTCCAAATCCCGCAAGCAGGAAATAGCCAAAGCGCGTCAGATTGCCATGTTTTTGTGTAAAAAATATACAAATTATTCTTTCGCCCATATTGGAAGCATTGTGGGGAAACGGGATCATGCGACTGTGTTGCATGCCTGCCGCACCGTTCAAGACCAAATCGACATTGATAAATCGTTTCGCACGACAATGAATGACATTGAAAATTTGCTCAAGAAATAATTACCGTCATTGCACGGTTGAAATCCGGAATTTATCAATTGGTTACAAAACAAAGAACGGGTTCAAACCGCTTATTGAAAACCTTTGCGCCGATTTGTTTGAAGGTAAATTAACCTGTTTGCTGGGAGCGAACGGGGTAGGAAAATCCACTTTATTACGAACGCTTTCCGGTTTTCAACCGAAATTAGCAGGAGAAATCCGTGTACTTGGAAAGGCAATCGACGCTTATTCCGATAAAGAATTAGCCCGAACGATAGGAGTAGTATTAACGGAGCGACCGAATGCAGGCGACCTGTCCGTTACCGAGTTGATTGGATTGGGACGAAGTCCTTACACCGGCTTCTGGGGACGGTTAAATTCAATCGACGAATCTGTTGTCAAGGATGTTATCGCGGGGATAAGAATTGAAGAATTAGCCAACCGTCCTGTTTCGACACTGAGTGACGGGGAATGGCAAAAAGTAATGATTGCTAAAGCTTTAGCCCAAGAAACGCCTCTTATCTATTTGGATGAACCAACGGCTTTTCTCGATTTTCCGAGCAAAGTAGAAATCATGCGTTTACTGCTCGATTTGACTCGTAGCAGGAACAAAACTGTTTTTCTTTCTACCCACGATTTGGAACTTGCCTTGCAAATAGCCGATACGCTTTGGTTGATGGATAAGAAAACGGGAATAACGCTTGGAACTCCCGACGAATTACGGCTGAACGGAAGTATCGAAAATTTTTTCCGCTGCGATGGCGTTACGTTTGACAGGGAAACAGGATTTTTCAAGATAATCAAACCGGTATGATTCATTATTTTAATCCGGGTCACGAAACAGCCGTCCTGAACGCTTCAAAGCATTATCACCCGCCGGCGCATATAGCAAAGATGCAGGCTGATTTGGCTTTTCTTCCTGCCTGGTATGCATCTGCCGGCGACTTTGTTTATATGGAGACTCCGTTGCCGGAGGATTTCAGGCTGTCCTGCAAACCTTTAGATTTTCAAGTAAAACAGCTGACTCCTGCTGATTTTTCAGAAAACAGGGAAACGTTTCAACATGCGACAGTTGATTTATGGGGAATTTCTCCACAAAGCGTTTATTTTTTTGAAAAATTAAGTGAGCAGTGGAATTTATCGCTTGCCGTTCCGGAATGGAAAGAAGAGTTTCGCTTTCTGGGAAGCCGGTTTGCTTCGCAGAAATTTCTTGCCTCGCTTCTGAATCATATTCCCGAAATTGAACCGGAAATTTATCCGCAATTTGTTTCCAGCATTGAAACAATAGAGCAGCTAACCGTTCAAAGCCAGGAACAACTTTTAGTCAAGTCGCCTTATTCTTCTTCGGGACGTGGTTTGATTTGGTTGCCTCCCGCGAAATTGGCGCAATCGGAAAGGCAACTGCTCGCCGGAATGTTGAAAAAGCAAAGGCAAGTCTCGATTGAAAAGGCGCTGGATAAACAGCTGGATTTTTCAATGCAGTTCGAAATTACAGCCGAAGGAAAAACGCAATTTCGCGGTTTCTCAATTTTCCAAACCAACGCCAAAGGCGCTTATGAAAAAAGCCGGTTAGACAGCCAGGAGCGATTGGAAGAGCAAATTACAAGTTTCATCGACAAAAAATTGCTATTTCAAGCGCAGAAGAGTTTAACCGAGATAATCCGGGAAATGGTTGCACCGTATTATACAGGAATAATCGGGATTGATATGTTAGTGTACAAAACCGGTGATTTCTACCGTTTACATCCTTGCGTAGAAATCAATATGCGAAAAAACATGGGATATTTGGCTGTCAGGCTGGCCGAAAAATACCTTCATCCCGAATCGCAGGGGAAATTTATTATTGAATATAATCGCGAACCGCAAACAACACTTCAAAAACACAATCAATTGCAAAAGTTGTATCCGTCCGTTATCGAAAACTGCCGTATTCGAAGCGGTTATTTCAGCCTTTGTCCGGTCGCGGGGTTAACGAATTATCTGGCGTACATAATAATTATGAATCAGTGTGATAGATAGACATCCATTTTCTACTCAAAAAGAATCTTACAAGACCAAAACGATTGCTCCACCCAAAATTAATAACCCGCCGGCTATGGTTTTTAAATCCATTGGTTCCTTTAATATTAAGAAAGAAAGCAGCATAACGAATACTACGCTCAGTTTGTCGATTGGCGCTACTTTTGAAACGTTTCCGGTTTCGAGCGCTTTGAAATAGAAAATCCACGAAAGACCTGTGGCTATTCCCGAAAAGATAAGAAACATCCAATTTGTTTTGGACAATTCCCTGACGTCTTTCATTTGTCCTGCAAACAATACAATTCCCCATGCTAAAAAGAGAACAACGCCTGTGCGAACGGCAGTCGCTACATTCCCGTTAATGCCTTTCACGCCAACTTTAGCCAGGATAGCTGTTAGTGCAGCGAAAAATGCCGATAATAATGCATAGAATTTCCACATGAATCAAAAAAATAATTTTTTATCAGGATGCAAAATTACATGAAAATTGGGTATTTCCAAGAAAAGCATCTTATTTTTATCATTGCAATAAACTTCCGTATTACCAAATTATTATTTATTTTTGCGCCGTAGTCAATCGATCTTTAACAACTATACTAATTTACATTTTATGCAAACAACAATAAAAATCATCTTCCGGGCAGCCGTGAATAATCACGGAAAAGGAAAGCCGATGTTGCGTATCACGCGCCATCGAAAAACGAGTAAGATAACGATGCCGTATGTATTAGCTGCGGATGAGTGGGATAAAGATCTCCAGAAGACGGTTATCCCCAAACG
>Ga0123357_10002598_pt1 | contig 20285 bp, 15 predicted proteins | sample TergutEmb28metaG_FD_89873 | JGI IMG/M metagenome (GOLD analysis project Ga0123357, IMG submission 89873) | Embiratermes neotenicus P4 segment gut microbial communities from Petit-Saut dam, French Guiana - Emb289 P4 | ecosystem: Host-associated > Arthropoda: Insects > Digestive system > Gut ... | reverse complement strand
TTTCGATACCTTTTTACAAGGTCTTCTGTGCGAAGAATCATTTGTTCCATAAGACTTCACTTATTTTTACCGCAAAAGTAGTAAAAAATCATTACATTTGCAGTGATAAATTCAGATGAATAACTGTCGTAACGTATAAAAGTCATGCAAAAATTCGGTCAATACGTAATTCTGATGCTGCGAACATTAACCGTTCCGGAGCGCTGGAGCGTATTTTTCAGGCAAACAACCAAAGAAATATCCAAGTTAGGCGTCGATTCGCTATGGATTGTTATTTTTATTTCCACTTTCATCGGCGCAGTTATAACCATTCAGGTTTCACTGAATATTAAATCGCCGCTCATTCCCGATTTTACCATCGGCTATATCACAAGGGAAACTATTTTGCTGGAATTTTCATCGACTATCATGTGTTTGATTTTAGCGGGAAAAGTAGGTTCGAATATCGCGTCCGAGTTAGGAACCATGCGGGTCACAGAACAAATCGACGCTTTGGAAATTATGGGCGTTAACTCAGCAAATTATCTGATTCTGCCGAAATTAGTCGCATTTGTTGCATTTATCCCCGTATTGGTCATCTTCAGTATGTTTTCCGGAATACTCGGAGGATACATTATCGCCTATTTCACTAATATTGTGACAATTGCCAAATATGAATACGGTCTGCGATACTGGTTTGAACCTTTTTACATTGGTTATTCCATTGTCAAAACCATGATTTTTGCATTCATCATATCATCAATAGCTTCTTATTATGGCTATTATGTGAAAGGAGGCGCTTTGCAGGTAGGAAAAGCCAGCACGGATTCAGTTGTGATGAGCAGTGTCGTAATTCTAACTTTTGACTTGGTTATAACCCAATTAATGCTTGCCAAATGATTGAAGTAAAAAACATATATAAATCGTTCGATAACAAAGAAGTATTGAAAAATATTTCTACAATTTTTGATAAAGGGAAAACCAACCTGATTATCGGACGAAGCGGTTCCGGGAAAACGGTTTTGATGAAAACGCTGATTGGATTGATGCGTCCCGAATCGGGAGAAATTTTGTATGGCAAACGAAATCTGACTGCCATGAACAAAAACGAACTGAAAAACCTTCGGAGAGAGATGGGCATGTTGTTTCAAAGCTCCGCCCTGTTCGATTCGATGACGGTTTTGGAAAATGTGATGTTTCCACTGACCATGTTTACTCACGACAGTAAAAAAGATCGTGAAAAACGGGCAAAATTCTGTTTGGAAAGAGTTAATCTGGCAGATGCCGACAATTTGAATACAGGTGAACTCAGCGGTGGAATGATGAAACGCGTCGCTATTGCCAGGGCAATCGCTCTGAATCCGGATTATCTTTTCTGTGATGAACCCAATTCAGGATTAGACCCGAAAACGGCACTGTTAATCGACGATTTAATTCACGATATTACAAAAGAATATAATATCACTACGGTAATCAATACACACGATATGAATTCCGTAATGAATATCGGAGAAAAAATCATATTTATCTATGAAGGGGAAAAAGCGTGGGAAGGAACGAAAGACGATATTATGACTTCAACCAATAAAAAATTGAACGACTTCGTTTTCGCCTCCGATTTATTTAAGAAAGTAAAAGAAGTAGAAAATCTGTATAATGAAGAAGGTTAGTTCAATCCTATCGTTTCTGATTTTATTGTTTTTGCTAACTGACTGTGCACGGAAACAATATGAAGTTAAAAGCGTCAATGGCTATTTAGTAGAAATGAATAGCCGGTTCGATAATCATGCCGACACTGAAATGTCGTCCCTTGTCCGGAAATATAAGTCCCAATTGGATTCAAAAATGAGTCAAGTCATCGGCGAAGCGGATCACGCATTAACGAAAATGGGAACGCAAAGCGTTTTGGCGAATTTTACGGCAGACGCCATGCAGGAATATGCGACCGGCTTGTGGGGAACAGTTGATTTTGCCGTAATAAACAACGGCGGACTTCGGTCATCACTCAATCAAGGGACGGTTACAATTGAAGATTTGTATGAGATTTACGCTTTCGAAAACCGGTTGGTTTTACTCGACCTGCCCGGAAAAGCCGTAAAACAATTATTCGATGATTTTGTTAAAAACAAAATGGAAGGTTTTTCAAAAGGCATACGGCTGGTTCTTAAGGATAAAACGATAGAATCATTAACAATCGGCGGAAAACCGATTGATGAAAACGCAACTTACCGCGTAGTGACGGTCGATTATCTGGCGGAAGGCAACGATGGAATGGGAGCGCTCACCCAAGCAACTCATTATACTGATTCAAACATCATTTTGCGAGATGCGATGATAGAATATGTAAAAAAATTAACGGCTGAAAATAAAAAAATCCATGCAATACCTGACGATAGAATCGAAGTTACGGAATAATCTAATCCTGTTTTTACTTGTTATTCCCTTTTTACTCAGCGCACAGGAAAAATCGCTGGTAATTCTGCATTTGAATGATACGCATAGCCGTATCGACCCGATGCCGCTCAACGACACTCGAAATCCGGATAAAGGAGGAGTCATTCGTCAGGAAACGTATATTCAGGACGTGCGGAAAGAAACAAAAAACGTGTTTATTTTCCATAGCGGCGACATGGTGCAGGGAACGCCGTATTTCAACTTGTTTGGAGGAGACGCGGAAATAGATGTAGCAAACCAAATGAAAACGGACGCCGCCTGTCTGGGAAATCATGAATTTGATAACGGATTGATTTCCTTAGCACAGATGATTCACCGGGCTATTTTTCCATTCGTCGCTACAAATCTTGATTTTACCGGAACTCCAATAGACGGATTGACAAAAAAGTACCTGATTTTGAAACGCGGAGGATTAAAAATCGGGGTAATCGGATTGACAATTAATCCCGATAAGTTAGTGGCGAAGAAAAACTACGAAGGCGTAAAATATCTCGACCCGATTGAATCGGCAAATCAAACGGCAGCTTTTTTAAAGAAAGAAAAAAAATGCGATTTGGTAATCTGTTTGTCGCACTTGGGTTATTATCCCAAAGAAGAAGTTGTGGGCGACATTACTTTGGCGAAAAAAAGCCGTAACATTGATGTTATTTTAGGCGGGCATAGCCATACTTTTTTACATCAACCCGACCAGCAGACAAATCTTGACGGCAAGGAAGTAGTTATTCAACAGACCGGCGCTTACGGGATTAATGTGGGGAGGTTGAATATTGTGATGGAGAAAGTGAAGTAAATCAGTTTGAAATATGACCCCGGAAACCAACCGTATAGAATACAAACAACAACTCACGAATGACTTGGAAAAAGAAGCAATCGCTTTTCTGAATTATCACGAAGGAGGCGTAATGTATATCGGAATTGACAAAACAGGTAAAGCTATTGGCATTCCAGATATGGATGGTGACATGCTCAAAATCAAAGACCGCCTGAAAAACAACATTATGCCGTCTTGCATGGGGTTGTTTGACGTGACAGCAGAAAAGATTGATTCGAAAGATGTGATTAAAATCACGTTTGCCAGTGGAACGGAAAAACCGTACTATATCAAACAGCTTGGAATGTCGGAAAAAGGGACGTTCATTCGTATTGGGACTGCTGCTGAACCAATGCCTGTAAAAATGATTGAATCGCTATTTGCTAAACGTACCCGCAATTCTATCGGTAAAATTAAATCTTCAAACAAAAATCTCACTTTCGAACAACTTAAGATATACTATGAAGGCGCAAACAAAACATTGAATCAGCAGTTTGCATCAAATCTTGAACTGCTTACCGAAGATGGGCAATATAATTATGTTGCTTACTTATTGGCAGATGTAAACGGGCTATCCGTGAAAGTTGCTAAATATGATGGATTCGACAGGGTTGATTTAAAGGAAAATAACGAATATGGTTATTGTTCATTAGTTAAAGCCACCAAGCAGGTATTGGATAAGATTGAAGTCGAAAATAAAACATTAGCAAAAATTACCCCAAAAGAACGTGAAGAAAAAAGATTATGGAATCAGGTTGCTTTGCGCGAAGCTGTGATTAATGCCATTGTCCACAACGACTATACTTCGGAAGTACCGCCAAAATTCGAATTTTTTGATGACAGAATAGAAATTACTTCTTTTGGAAGCTTGCCGCAAGGTATGACTGAAAGTGAATTTTTTGAGGGCTATTCGGTTCCTCGTAACAAAGAATTGATGCGCATATTCAGGGATTTGGATTTGGTGGAGCATTTAGGTTCCGGTGTTCCTCGTATTCTTAGAACCTATGGAAAAGAATGTTTCAAATTTACGGGGAATTTTTTACGAATGACTTTTCCTGCATCCGAACAAGTCACCCCGCAAGTCACCCCGCAAGTCACCCCGCAAGTCACCCCGCAAGTCACCCCGCAAGTCACCCCGCAAGTCAAAGAACTTGTTAAAATATTAGATAAAGAAATGAATCGTCAGGAAATTCAGAACAAACTAAATCTTTCCGACAGAGAACATTTTAGATTAAGCTATCTAAAACCGTCATTAGACCAAAGATTTATAGAAATGACTATTCCCGACAAGCCTAACAGCCGTTTGCAAAAATACCGGTTGACAATATCCGGCAATCAATTGAAAGAAAGCGTGAAAAGTGGACAACTTCATAATAAAGCTTAAAATGAAGCATTCACCCGCAATCAGCTTATTCTTCCTTTTATTATCCGGCTTTTTTGCATCTGCCCAAAAACTCCCTGATTTATACAAAGAAGTCGATCAACAGAAAATGAATCAGTGGGTCGATTCCATTTTTGATTCGATGACTTTAGACGAACGAATCGGGCAATTGATTATGCTGAAAGTCGATCCGGGCAATTCGTATCAGGAAGCCATGATCCGGAAAATTAACGACTATAAGATTGGCGGTATTATCTTCACGGGTGGAACGTTGTCCGACCAAGCCGAAAGTACGAATGCCTATCAGCAAACTTCCCGCATTCCGCTGTGGATTGCTTTCGACGGCGAATGGGGTTTGTCCATGCGGCTCAGCGATACGCCTCGCTTTCCAAAAAATATCATGTTAGGCGCTATTACTGATAATGAACTCATACGGTTGTATGGCGAAGAAATGGGACGTGAATGTCGTGAATTGGGCGTTCAAATCAATTTTGCTCCGGTGCTGGACGTAAATGATAATCCCGACAACCCTGTAATCGGAACCCGTTCTTTCGGAGAGAATCCGCAAATGGTTTCTATAAAAGGAATTGCTTATGCCAAGGGATTGGAAAGTCAAAAAATCATTTCGGTTGGAAAACATTTTCCGGGACATGGCAACACTTCCGTTGACTCTCATAAAACGCTACCGGTTCTGAAGCTATCCAAAGCCCATTTAGAAAAAGTTGAACTTTATCCGTTTGCCCAATTTGTCCAGGAAGGTCTTTCGGGAATCATGGTCGGTCATCTTGCCGCTCCAGCTTTGAATCAATCCTCTAATTCGGCTGCAACCTTTTCGCCTAAAATTGTAACCGGATTATTGAAGAATAATTGGGGATTCAATGGCTTGTCTTTTACCGATGCGTTGGAAATGAAAGGCGCTGCTGTTGCGAAAAAGGATAATTCCTGTGTGCTGGCATTACTGGCAGGAAACGATGTATTGCTATGCCCAACGAATATTGCGTCCGATTTTGCAGCAATAAAAAAAGCAATAAATTCAGGGATTATAAGCCTGCCCACCATTGAGGAAAGTTGCAGGAAAATACTTCAATATAAATATATTACCGGATTAAATCAATACAAGCCGATTGTAACGAAAGGGCTTTCCTCGCGCATCAATACGGATTATACCGACTGGTTGATTCAAAAGCTGAACAATGAAGCGGTTACGTTACTTAAAAATAATAAAAACAGTATTCCTGTTCAGGGTTTGGATAAAAATAAAATAGCCGTTCTTTCCATTGGAGTGAATGAAGAACCGGCATTCTGGCAACATATCGCTTTATATAGTCAATTTGATTATTTCCGGCTGGCTGCAAACGCCGCTCCAAGTGAAATCGACAGTATTTTCAACCTGTTGCAGGAATATTCGCGAATTATTGTGTCCATTCATTCCGACCGGACGAATGAATTGCCGGCGCTTCAATCTTTATCAAAAGAAAAAGAAGTGGATTTATGTTTTTTCACATCTCCTTATACGCTTGTGAATTATACGCAAAGCATTACGAATGCCCAATCAATAACTTTAGCATACGAAAATACGACAGGCGCTCAAAATGCGGCAGCGGAAATCCTGATGGGCGGCATTCCGGCTAAGGGAAAATTACCGGTGACTATTTCCAAAATATTTAAATATGGCTCCGGATTGGAAACAGCCAAGGTCAGACTATCCTATCAAAAGCCGCAAGAAGTGAATATGGACGGCAAAGTATTGAAAAAAATTGCCGGTGTTGTTAGTGAAGGAATTAAAAATCAGGCTTTCCCCGGCTGTCAGGTTTTAGTTGCCAAAGACGGAGTAGTCGTCTATAATCAATCGTTCGGTTATTTCGATTACGCCAATACGCATCTTGTCCAAAACACAGATGTTTACGATTTGGCTTCCGTGACCAAAACATTGGCTACCCTTCCTTCCATTATGAAATTAGAGGATACAAAAAAGATTACCCTGTCCGATAAAATCAGCCGGTTTGTTTCCGAATTAAAAAATACGAATAAACAGAATATAACGATTCGGGAAGCATTGTTCCATGAAACCGGATTACCGGCTTTTCTTCCTCTGTATCAATTATTAATAGATAAGAATAGCTATAAAGGCTCTCTTTCTTCCAATCGCAGGGATTTCACTTACCGCACGCAGTATGATACCGATGTGTATATGCGTACCGATTTCAAATTTGATTCCACGATGGTTTCAAGAACGCCTCGCCCCGGCATTTCCCTGCAAGTAGCCGATAATTTTTACATCAAAGATGATTTTAAAAAAGAGGCATTAAACGAAATCATCAAAGCCCCTTTGAGTAAAAAGAAAGGATATTTGTATAGCGATTTGAATTTCGTATTGTTGCAAAAAGTTGTGGAAAATTGTACTCCACAATCTTTGGACAAATATGTGGAAACTAATTTCTACAGTCGATTGGGCGCTTATTCTACTTGTTTTCTTCCTTTGCAGAAAATAGACAGACTGTCGATTGCTCCGACAGAAAATGATGAATTTATTAGAAATCAGATTCTTATCGGTTATGTCCATGATGAAATGGCGGCTTTTATGGGTGGAGTATCCGGAAATGCCGGTCTGTTTTCCAATGCCAATGATATGGCAAAACTATTACAATTATTCCTGAATGATGGGGAATATGGTGGGGAGCGGTATTTGAGCAGGGAAACCGTTCAACTGTTTACACAAACAACGAGCTCCATCAGCCGGCGGGGATTGGGATTCGACAAGCCGGATCCTTCTCGTCCGCAAAACAGTCCAACAAGTTCATCTGCACCTGCTTCTACTTATGGACATACCGGATTTACAGGAACTTGTTTCTGGGTTGACCCTGAAAATCATCTGATTTATATATTTTTATCCAACCGTGTATATCCTTCCCGAACTCACAAACAATTAATGGAAATGAGTATTCGCCCTCAGATTCAGAATATTATCTACGAGGCAATCAAGAAATAACAAAGATTTTTTTTGCTCATTTGTTAAAAAATTAAGTTTGGCATAGTATTTGCTATACTTAATGTAGATAGACATTGCTTCCTCCTTATAAGAAGTATTGAGGCGGTCAAATTAAAGATTATCTCTTTTTGCTATTGCTTGTGAAAGTTGTATCAAGATTTTTCAATATTAGTTACAGAGTGTGTGAATGAACTTTGTCAATATGGATTTATAAGGGGGGCGAGTGTCTTTAGGCAAAGTTGTTGATTGGTAAAAAATCCGCTAAAAAATAGCGGATTTTTTTGTTTTAGTTGCAGGGCATTCAGGTTAATCGAAGAAAAAGAAAGAAAATATTTCAAAATACCCGATAATTTCTTAATTTTGCCCCAAATTACCGGAAACAATGAAACGTTTTGCGCTGATTATTTATCAAATATTTATTTGGGCTCCTTTGATTCTTGTAATCACGTTGGTTACGGCGATAACTACAGTGGTGGGATGTTTCTGTGGAGGCGAACGTATTTTCAGTTATTACCCGGGCGCAATATGGTCGCGGTTGTTTTGCAATTTCACTTTATGTCCGGTGAAAGTTGTCGGCAGAGAGAAATTAAACAAAAAGCAATCCTACATTTTTGTATCCAATCATCAAGGCGCTTACGATATTTTCCTGATTTACGGTTATATCGGACAGCCTGTCAAATGGGTAATGAAACAGAGTCTGCGGAAAATCCCTTTCGTGGGACTTGCCTGTGAAGCTGCCGGTTTTATTTTTGTGGATAATTCGTCGCCTCAAGCCGCTGCTAAAACCATACGCTTGGCAGAAGAAAAACTGAAAAACGGAGCTTCTATCGCTATTTTTCCGGAAGGCTCCCGAACACGTACAGGAAAGATGGGCGTATTTAAAAAGGGCGCCTATCAAATGGCGTTGGATCTGAAACTGCCAATCGTTCCTATCACCATCAACGGTTCGTTCGAGGTTATGCCGATTGATTCCTACCGGATTAATCCACACAAAATGGAGATGATTATTCATGACCCGATTTATTTTGACGGAATCGCGCCTGAGAACCTGCGGGAAGTTGCCGTCAAAGTGCGCGAGTTAGTCAACCGGTCGCGGGAAACCATTGAATCCGCGCTTTGGGAGAAATATAAAACTGCTTGACGATGAACGACCAACTTGTTTTAGTTGTTACCGAACACCGTCAATTTGGCTGGAAAATCAATCTGTATTCAGCCGTATATCAATCAGATGACAGTATTCGCGTTTTAGGGCTTCCAAGTATTAAAGAAGAAATTGAGCGAGGCGCTTCCGACGTTAAAATCGCTTTGTTGAAAGCTGCAAATGAAACTTCCGACGAAGCGCTGATTAAGGCGTATTCCAAGGAGAAAGACAAAACAAAAATTCCGCAGAGTACAATTGATAATTTAATTCGTCCTCGAATCGAAAAGAATTGTTCTAAAATGCTCTCGCTGGCTTTGCAAACTTCTATTCCCACTTTTTACAGGGAAATTCCCGGAAGCCGGATTATCTTCACTTCCAATCGTTTGAAAATTCTGATCGAACCCAGTCGCTGCCTCTTCAATTTTATCAAAGACGAAAAAGGCTTGCGTTATTTTATAACTTTGACAAACGAAGATGAAGAAATTGTTCTGCAACAGGAACCGGCTATCGTATTGTCCGACAGCCCTTGCGTCGTGTTGCTTGGAAAGGAAATACACCGTGTGAATAATATCGACTCAAAAAAACTGATTCCTTTTTTCACAAAAACCCATATTCAGGTTCCCGCCCATTCAGAGAAATTATATATTCAAAAATTTATTCTGAAAACCATTCCCCAATACGATGTGCGGATAGAAGGCATTGAAATGGAAGAGAAACGTCCGGAAAAGACAGCAGTTTTGGTCTTGGAAGAAGATTTTTATTCCCGTCTGGTTTTTTCCCTGTTTTTCCGGTACGATCATCAACGGCTGGCGCCAACAATGCGGCAACGGAAACGAAGGGTTGTTGTTTTGGAAGAAAAAAACGGAACGGAAAATATTGCATGGTTCTACCGTGACTTGGAATGGGAAAGCCGCCTGTTAAATCAGTTAGTCGATTGGGGTTTAATGCTGGAGGGCGAAAACCGTTTTTACCTGAAACAACAGTTGGAAACGCTGCAAAGATACAGTTTGATTGAATGGATAAACCGAAATCTCGACCGGTTGAAGGAGTTCCATATTGAACAAAAAACCGGAAAAACCTATTATCAGGGAACATTTCGCTTAGAATCGAGCGTGACCGAAAAAATTGACTGGTTCGACATAGAAATCACCGTTATTTTTGAACATTTTACGATTCCTTTTCCCCGCTTTCGCAAACATATCCTTACCGGCAATCCGGAATATGTATTACCCGACGGAAGCATATTTATTTTACCGGAAGAATGGTTTCAACGCTATCAAGACCTTTTTTCTCTTTCAGATGATATAAATGAGGAAATACGGGTAAAAAAAGTGCATGCGCACTTCCTGAATAATGCAATTGATTCCTTTTTTCAGAAAGACCGGAAAAAGGATCTGGAACAGTTTATGCAAAAGCCGGTTCAGCGCCCCATTTCCTCCCAATTTCTGGATAATATACTGCGTCCTTATCAGAAAGAAGGATTTTATTGGCTGGAACATCTGCGCAGTATGAGGTTTGGCGGTTGTTTAGCAGACGATATGGGGCTTGGTAAAACCATTCAAACAATTGCGTTATTGGAATCGGCGTATTCCCAATCAACCCTTCCTGCGTCGTTAGTGGTAGCTCCAACTTCCTTGCTCCATAATTGGCAAAACGAATTGAAAAAATTCGCTCCCGATTTGAAAGTTTATGTTTACACAGGAAATAAACGAAAACAATCCGAGAATATAAGCGATTTATTCAATGATTATCAAGTAATTATCACGTCGTATGGGATTTTACGGAGCGATTGTGATTTCTTGGCGGGTTATCCCTTCTATTATCTTATTGTAGATGAAAGTCAGTTTATAAAAAATCCGGATTCCGTCAGTTACCATGCTGTGAAAAGTTTGTCGTCCGGCTATCGGCTGGCGCTTACCGGAACGCCTGTCGAAAATTCGCTGATTGACCTTTGGGCGCAGTTCAATTTCATCAATCCCGACATGCTGGGCGATCTCTTATCTTTTCGCAAAAACTACATTGACCGGATTGTTCGTGATAAAGACAAAAGCGCTGAAGCGAATTTGCTCCGTATGATTCAACCTTTTATGCTTCGGCGTACAAAAGAAGAAGTTACGCCAGAGTTGCCGCCGCTCATGCAGGAAATCGTCTATTGCGATATGACTGAAGAACAGGAAAAAGTATATACCGCAGAAAAAAACAGTATCCGCAATAAGATGATGGAAAATAAGGAGCATTTTCTGAATAACAATATTATCGCTTTGCAGAGTTTGTTGCGTTTACGCCTTTTATCCATTCACCCTGTATTGACAATTCCGGAATATGCCGGCGATTCCGGAAAATTTGACCAGATTCTTCTTTATTTTGAGAGCATCAAAACAGCAGGGCATAAAGTATTGATTTTTTCTTCTTTCGTAAAATACATTCGCTTGCTGGCAAGTGCGTTCGACGAGCGCGATTGGAAATATGCGCTTCTTACGGGGCAGACCGTCAACAGGGAAGAAGAAATTGCCCGCTTTAACGAAAATCCGGATATCAATGCCTTTTTCATTTCCTTGAAAGCCGGAGGAACTGGTTTGAACCTCACTGCTGCCGACTACGTTTTTATCGTTGACCCATGGTGGAATCCGGCTGCCGAAATGCAAGCCCTAAGCCGCGCACACCGCATTGGACAAGACAAGCAAGTGATGGTTTACCGGTTTATTTCGAGCGATTCTATAGAGGAAAAAATCATTGAGCTTCAAAGCAAAAAAAGCCAATTATCGGAAACTTTCGTTTCATCGAATAACCCGTTGAAACAATTGAATTATACGGAAATTGAAGGGTTGTTTGAATAAAGTTTTTAAGCTAACTCGTAATCATTGATAAGTATTTTGGGTGAAATATTTAATTGACGATTTAAATTTCGTATCATTTCTACCGTCAATTTTCTTTTACGATTCAAAACATCAGAAACTCTACTGCTGCTTCCAATTATAGATACTAAATCTTTTTGTTTCAAGTGCATTTCTTCCATACATATTTTAATGACTTCTATGGGATCAGGCGCATCTATAGGATAATGTTTTTTTTCATATTCATCTATAATTAGCCCAAGTATATCTGCCTCATCGCTATCGGGTGTCCCAATCGGTGCATCAAAAATCATTTCCATTCTTTTTAATGCAGCTCTATAATCCGCTTCCGTTTTAACAGGTAAAATATTCATATTCTTAAATTGTTATATTGTATTTGCATCAATTTTATCGTATTCAGTGTGAGTTCCTATAAATCGAATAAAAATCCATTGCTTTTCAAAATTGAATTTAGCAATCAGCCTGTAAGAATTTCCTTTTATATTAAAAACCATACGACTGTCTTTCAGAATACTTGCAGTGGAGTATGTTCGTTTTACATCGGCAGGACTTCGCCAATTTGCATTGTTTGCAGTATCATACCATGTTTTCAAATATAGTTCCGAATCCGGATATTTTCCCCAAAACTCCCTCAAGGTGCTTTTAGCAAATATTCTTTTCATCCAATTTATTTTATCAAACGACAAAGATATAAATAATTTCCCAAATTGGGAAATTATTTTGGATTATTTACTGATCTTCTTAAAAAATTGCCGGTTTGAGAGTTAAGGAATTGAAATAAAATGGGCTAAATTGCAGTTTATCAAAAAATAGCTACCTTTGCATGAAATTTGGTAATAATTTTTACCTTTATACTTAATTTTTATTATGTTGAGAGTTGCTATACAAGCAAAAGGAAGATTGTTTGAGGAGAGCTTAAATCTTCTGCAAGAATCAGGAATTAAACTGTCATTATCATCAGGAAAAAGAAGCTTATTGATTCCGGCTAAAACTTTTCCTGCCGAAATTTTGTTTTTAAGGGACGATGATATTCCTCAAGCGGTAGCCGACGGAGTAGCCGATGTTGGTATTGTTGGAGAAAACGAATATGCCGAGCGAAAACAGAAAGCTGAAATCGTCAAACGGTTGGGCTTTAGCAAATGCCGCCTTTCGCTGGCTATTTCGAAAGAAGAAGACTATAAGAATCTGAGCTGGTTTTCAGGAAAAAAAATTGCAACTTCGTATCCCGGAATATTAACCGAATTTCTGAAAAAAAATGCAATAAAAGCGGATATACACATCATTAACGGCTCCGTTGAAATTGCGCCCGGGATTGGTTTAGCCAATGCCATTTTCGATATTGTAAGTTCGGGGAGTACCTTGCTCAGCAATCACTTAAAAGAAGTGGAAACCGTCATGCAATCGGAAGCCGTCCTGATTGCCACTGCAAATTTATCCAAAGAGAAAAAAGCAATCCTGAAAGAGTTGATATTCCGTATAGAAGCTGTTCAAACGGCCGAAGATAAAAAATATATCCTGTTGAATGCCCCTAACGAAAAGCTGCCGGAAATTTTTGATATTCTGCCGGGAATGCGAAGTCCGACCGTCTTACCTTTAGCGCAGGAAGGCTGGAGTTCCGTTCATTCGGTTATCAGTGAAAAACGTTTTTGGGAAATCATCGGAAAGTTGAAAACTGCCGGCGCCGAAGGAATTTTGGTTATTCCGATTGAAAAAATGATATTGTAAATTATTTAGTTTTATGGATATAATAAAATACCCGACTGAAAGTTGGTGGAGTGATATTTTGTGCCGTCCGGTTGCCGACTACGGCAAATTGCAGGGAACTGTCGGCGCTATTTTGGAATCTGTAAAAACAGGAGGCGACCGGGCAGTAAAGGAATACGAATTGAAATTCGATCATGTTGAGTTAACTCAACTTCGCGTTACTGAAAAGGAAATAGCTGATGCGGAAAGACAAATCCCTGATGAATTGAAAGAAGCGATTCTTACAGCAAAAACCAATATTGAAAAATTTCATGCTGCGCAAAAAACGAAGTTGCCGCGCGTAGAAACCACTCCCGGAGTGGTTTGCTGGCAGAAATCCGTAGCGATAGAAAAAGTGGGATTATATATTCCGGGAGGAACAGCGCCACTTTTTTCGACCGTTCTGATGTTAGCCGTTCCGGCAAAAATAGCAGGTTGCAAGGAAATTGTCCTTTGTTCGCCGCCCGACAGGGAAGGAAAAATACATCCTGCCATTCTCTTTGCTGCAATGGTTTCGGGAGTTGATAATATTTTCAAAGCCGGCGGTGTTCAGGCAATCGGAGCAATGGCTTACGGCACGGAAACCATTCCCAAAGTTTATAAAATATTCGGTCCGGGCAATCAGTACGTAACGCTTGCCAAACAATTAGTTAGTTTGCGGGACGTGGCTGTTGACATGCCTGCCGGTCCTTCGGAAGTGGAAGTCATTGCCGACGAAACAGCCGATCCTGCTTTTGTTGCCGCCGACCTGCTTTCGCAAGCCGAACATGGCGTTGACAGTCAATCAATTTTAGTAACAAACTCTCTTCCTTTGGCGGAAAAAGCTATCCATGAAATTGAGGTGCAATTGAAAGCGCTTCCACGAAAGGAAATTGCCGGAAAAGCGTTGGCAAACAGTCGGATTATCGTCTTGCAAACCGATGATGAAATCGTTGCATTCACCAATCGTTATGCGCCCGAACATTTGATTATTGAAACGCGGAACTGTTACGAAATTGCCGGACGCATAGTCAATGCCGGCTCCGTCTTTCTCGGTCATTATACGCCGGAAAGCGCCGGAGATTATGCTTCCGGAACGAATCATACTTTGCCGACCAACGGCTATGCCCGCGCTTACAGCGGTGTGAATTTAGACAGTTTTGTAAAAAAGATAACCTTTCAGGAAATATCGAAAGAAGGTATCCTGAATTTGGGCAATACGATCCGGATTATGGCGGAACACGAAGCCTTGCACGCTCATAAGAATGCCGTAACTTTGCGAATGTCGTCATGCGCCTCTGAACTTCATATACCATATACCATTATGCCGGGAACTGTCAATTATGGAAGTCCCGAATACCGGTCAATGTGCCGGTTGCGGGACGAAGCGCTGCGGAAACCCATTGGACTGCGTTTGACGGAAGAAGAAACTTTGCGCGACAAAAACGACGTTTTGATCGTCTGCATGAAAAACGAAGAAGCAATTGCATGTTGTATCCTGACAAAAATCGATTCCGAAACGGTACAATTGCGTCAGATGGCTGTCGCTGCCGATTTTCAAGGGAAAGGACTTGGAAAAGAAATCCTTCTCTTTGCTGAAAAAGTAGCGGAAGCAAACGGCTATTCAACGATTCGCATGCATGCCCGAAAAACGGCAATCGGGTTTTATGAGAAAATTGGCTATGGCGTTATCGGGGACGAATTTATGGAAGTCGGGATTCCGCATTTTGAGATGGCGAAAAGAATATAGGTAATCATTACTTTAAAAACTTTCCCATTTCCAAACTCTTTTGTACTTTTGCATTTAATTTACAGCTAAAAACTTGTTACTTGTTACTTATAACTTGTAACTAAAAAAACTTATTATAAAAGATGATTGCAACAAAGTACGACCCCTCCGACGTTGAGAACAAATGGTATGATTATTGGACGAGAAATGGGTTTTTCCATTCGGAACCCGATGAACGGGAACCTTATACGATTGTGATACCTCCTCCTAACGTCACCGGCGTGCTTCACATGGGACACATGCTGAATAATACGATTCAGGATATTCTGGTACGCCGCGCCCGAATGCGGGGGAAAAATGCTTGTTGGGTTCCCGGAACCGATCACGCTTCAATCGCAACAGAAGCAAAAGTCGTAGCAAAATTAGCAGCCGAAGGAATTAAAAAATCTGAACTCACCCGCGAACAGTTCCTTGAACATGCTTGGGAATGGACGCATAAACATGGCGGCATCATTTTGGAACAATTGAAAAAACTCGGCTGTTCCTGCGACTGGAGTAGAACGTGTTTTACGATGGACGCGAAACGTTCGGAAAGTGTAATTAAAGTATTTGTCGATTTGTACAATAAGGGATTGATTTATAGAGGTGTAAGAATGGTGAACTGGGATCCGAAAGCCCTCACCGCCCTTTCCGACGAGGAAGTGATTCACAAAGAACAAAATGGGAAATTGTATTACATAAAATATAAAATCGTTGGTGAAGAAAATTTTGCTGTCATTGCAACAACAAGACCCGAAACCATTTTTGGCGATACCGCCATGTGCATCAACCCCAACAATCCAAAAACAGCGTGGCTGAAAGGCAAAAAAGTTCTCATTCCGCTCATCAACCGCGAAATTCCTGTGATTGAAGACGAATATGTTGATATGGAATTTGGTACAGGCTGTCTGAAAGTTACGCCTGCCCACGATGTGAATGATTATATGCTTGGCGAAAAATACAAGCTGCCTTCGATTGATATTTTCAATGATAATGGCACATTGAACAAAAACGGCGTGATGTACGAAGGAATGGACAGATTCGATTGCCGGAAAAAAATTGAAAAAGATTTGGAAGATGCCGGACTTTTGGAAAAAACGGAGCCTTACACAAACAAGGTGGGTTTTTCCGAACGAACCGGCGTGCCTATCGAACCTAAACTGTCGATGCAATGGTTTCTGAAAATGGAAAATTTGGCAAAACCGGCGCTTGAATCCGTTGAAAATGACACGGTTAAATTTTATCCCGCCAAATTCAAAAACACCTATCGTCACTGGATGGAAAATATTAAAGACTGGTGTATTTCACGACAACTTTGGTGGGGACACCGGATTCCTGCATGGTATCTGCCGCAAGGCGGATTCGTAGTCGCCGAAACCAAAGAAGAAGCCTGTAAAAAAGCATTGTCAACCGTCAATTATCAATTGTCAATTGAAGACTTGCGTCAAGACGAAGACTGTCTCGACACATGGTTTTCTTCATGGCTGTGGCCTATTTCGGTTTTTGATGGTATTAATAATCCTGATAATGAAGATATTAAATACTATTATCCGACAAACGACTTGGTAACAGCGCCGGAAATTATTTTCTTTTGGGTAGCGCGAATGATAATGTCGGGCTACGAATATCGTAGCAAAGAATGTTTTAAGAATGTCTATTTTACCGGCATTGTCCGCGACAAGCAAGGGAGAAAAATGTCGAAATCGCTGGGCAATTCTCCCGACCCGATTGAGCTGATGAACAAATATGGCGCTGACGGCGTTCGCATGGGAATGTTGTTGACTTCTCCCGCCGGAAACGACCTTCCGTTCGACGAAGCGCTCTGCGAACAGGGACGCAATTTCAATAACAAAATTTGGAATGCCTTCCGTTTGGTCAAAGGTTGGGAAACTGCCGATATTACGCAACCGGATTCCGCTGCAATCGCTATCCGCTGGTTTGAAGCGCAATTATCTCAAGCCATTAAAAATCTCAACGATTTGTTTACTAAATACCGCATATCGGAAGCCTTGATGGAAGTTTACAAACTGTTCTGGGACGAATTTTCGTCATGGTATTTGGAAATGATAAAACCGGCTTATCAACAGCCCGTTGATTTAAAAACATACGCGGCGACTTTGAACTTCTTTGATGCTTTGCTTCGTCTGCTACATCCGTTTATGCCTTTTATTACCGAAGAATTATGGCAAGCGCTGGAAGAACGGAGCGAAGGCGAAAGCATCATGATTTCAAGGATGCCGGAAGTGAAAACTGCCGATAGTTTTCACGACAGGGAAAAGATGGAAGAAGCAAAAGAAATCATCGCCAATATCCGCACGATCAGGGCGCAGAAAAATATTCCGGCAAAGGACAGTCTGACGCTGCAAGTCGTTGGAGAATACCCGCCGGATTATTATCCGGTATTGTTGAAAATGGCTAATTTATCCGGCATTGAAAACACAACGGAAAAATCAAACGGGGCTGTTTCCTTTTTGGTGAAAACGACCGAATTTGCCGTTCCGATTGGGAACAATATCAATGTAGCCGAAGAATTGGCTAAACTCAAGGAAGAACTAAAATACCAACAAGGATTTCTGGATTCAGTTCTTAAGAAATTGAACAATGAAAGTTTTGTTTCAAAAGCGCCTGAAAAGGTAATTGAAATGGAACGGAAAAAACAAGCCGACGCCGAGAGTAAAATCAAGTCGTTGCAGGAAAATATCACGGCGCTCTCAACAGGATAAATTCTAAATTTGATCATTAATCATTATGTACGATGCCAACAAACATTTTCAACGATAAGAACTATTATCTTATGAAAAACGGAGCCGGAAAGATTTTGTTTCTTTTATTGCTTACATGTGCTTCCTGTTCGAGTATTTACCGGTTTACGGTTGACATACAGGAACCGGCGCCGGTTACTTTACCTGTATCCGCTCAAAATGTATTGATTTTGAATAATACCGTTACACAACCGGAAGACTTCAAAATCGAAAGAACTGTTGATGGACAGCCAGTTAGCCAAAATTATCGTTTGTCGCTGGACTCCATGGTTTGGCATACTGCAGACGAAATTGCCGGCGTATTAAATGATTCACATTTCTTTAAAACAGTTGCCGTTTATCAGGACTCTCTTCGTACAGATACCGAATGGTTCTCAATACCTGAACTTTCTCCTGATGATCAATCCGATTTCTACAATATGGAGAACTTCGACGCTTTGTTTGTGATTGATCGATTGCTATTTTCTGTAAAAGAAAGCACGAAACTTATAAAAACCGCTTTTTCTTCAGGGCTAACCGCTTTTTTCGATCTGCAAACCGAGGGCATTATTACTTGTAGCATGTATGTTTACGGAAAAGAAAAGCCATTAACTACATTTACTGTTTCCGACAGTTTGAATGTGAAAACAACAATTTATACCGACTCGACAGAGCTTTTCAAAGAGATTCCGGAATCTGTCCTTCAGGAATTGTCGCGTGAACTTGGATATAGAGCGGCAATGCGTTTTATTCCGACATGGCAAACGGTGGAACGAACCATTTTTAAAGGCTACAGCGCCCGAATGCAGGAAGCAACCGGTTATGCGGCAAATCGTCAATGGGAAAATGCCGAATCGCTTTGGACTACCGAATTGGGGAAAAAGACAAAACCGGTCGATAAAGCGAAAATAGCATTTAACTTAGCAGTAACTAACGAGATGCAAGACAAGTTAGACGCTGCGCTGGAATGGGTGCAAAAAGCGAAAGAGCAACTGAAAAATGTTGATCAATCCAACAATTCTCAGGAAATAGAGCTTACGGATAAATACATTTCCGTGTTGGAACAACGGATTCAAAATAATAGCCTGCTGGATTTACAGTGGGGGAAAGAATAAATTTACATTAAACTCAATTTAAAATTATAATATGAAAGCACATCTTCTATTTTGCGAATTACTCGCACTGTTGCTTTGTCTATCTGTCAAGATGCAGGCAGAACCAACAATTCCGCTAACGCAGCAGGAAATCGTTTCCGGTTGGCAGTTGAAACAAGTCAGGGGAAACAATTGGTATCCGGCAACCGTTCCGGGAGTGGTACATACCGATTTGATGAATAACGGAATCATCGACGATCCTTATTTTCGGCTGAACGAACGAAGCGTTCAGTGGATTGACAAAGAAGATTGGGAATACAAAACAACGCTGAATGTAATCCCAAGCATTTTTGAGAAAGACAATATTGAAATTGATTTCAAAGGATTAGATACTTATGCAGATGTATATTTGAATGACAGTTTAATCTTGAAAGCAAACAACATGTTTCGCGAATGGCGCGTACCGGTTAAAGCGATTCTAAAAAAAGGAACGAACGAACTGCGCGTCTATTTTCATTCCCCCGTCAAAATTGATCTTCCGAAACTTGACGCCCTGCATTATCCTGTTGAAGCAGGAAACGACCAATCGGAAAACGGCGGATTGCTGAATAAGAAAATCAGCGTTTTTGCCCGAAAAGCCGGTTATCACTACGGCTGGGACTGGGGTCCGCGTTTAGTAACCAGCGGAATATGGCGACCGGTTTATCTGATTGGCTGGAACGATCTGCGTATCGACAATATCTATTACCGGCAGGACGATGTTAATGCCAAGCAAGCCAAAATCAATGCTATAGCTGGAATTATGTCAGAGAAAGACGGAACAGCGACCGTGACCATTCTGGCGGAAGGAGTTAAAGATAAATGGACAAAAACCGTTCCTGTTCAAAAAGGTTACAATACGATCGAAATACCAATCACAGTCCGGAATCCTCGCTTGTGGTGGAGCAACGGTCTGGGCGAACCCTATTTATATCCTTTTACGGCTACGGCAAGCATGAATAATTCTTCGGATAGCCATACCTGCAAATTGGGATTGCGTAAACTCGAAGTCATTCGGGACAAAGATGCGGATGGCACTACTTTCTATTTTCGTTTGAACGGCGTGAATGTTTTTGCCAAAGGCGCCAATTATATTCCGCAGGATAATTTTCTGCCTCGCGTCACTCCCGAACGGTATAAACAAACGATTTTGGATGCCGTCCATGCCAATATGAACACGTTGCGCGTCTGGGGCGGCGGCATTTATGAAAATGATTTGTTTTACGACTTGTGTGATGAATACGGCATTTTGATCTGGCAAGATTTCATGTTCGCCTGCAGCATTTATCCGATGAATCCCGAAATGCTCGA
>Ga0123357_10002595_pt1 | contig 20286 bp, 14 predicted proteins | sample TergutEmb28metaG_FD_89873 | JGI IMG/M metagenome (GOLD analysis project Ga0123357, IMG submission 89873) | Embiratermes neotenicus P4 segment gut microbial communities from Petit-Saut dam, French Guiana - Emb289 P4 | ecosystem: Host-associated > Arthropoda: Insects > Digestive system > Gut ... | reverse complement strand
GTCAGTCTGTAGCTACATTCTGTTACAGCTACAGTCAGTCTGTAGCTACATTCTGTTACAGCTACAGTCAGTCTGTAGCTACATTCTGTTACAGCTACAGACAGTCTGTAGCTACATTCTGTTACAGCTACAGTCAGTCTGTAGCTACATTCTGTTACAGCTACAGAAAGTCTGTAGTTACATTCTGTTACAGTTACAGTCTGTCTGTAGCTACTTTCTGTTACAGCTATAGTCAGTCTGTAGCTACATTCCGTTACAGTTACAGTCAGTCTGTAGCTACATTCTGTTACAGCTACAGTCAGTCTGTAGCTAATTTCTGTTACAGTTGCATTCAGTCTGTAGCTACGTTCTGTTACAGCTACAGTCAGTCTGTAGCTACTTTCTGTTACAGCTACAGTTAGTCTGTAGCTACATTCTGTTACAGCTACAGCCATTCTGTAGCTACATTCTGTTACAGCTACATTCAGTCTGTAGCTACATTCTGTTACAGCTACAGTCAATCTGTAGCTACACTCTGTTACAGCTACAGTCAGTCTGTAGCTACATTCTGTTACAGCTACAGTCAGTCTGTAGCTACATTCTGTTACAGCTACAGTCAATCTTTAGCTACATTCTGTGGCAATTACAGTCAGTCTTTAGCTACATTTTGTTACAGCTACAGTCATTCTTTAGCTACATTCTGTTACAGTTACATTCAGTCTGTAGCTACATTCTGTTACAACTACAGTCAGTCTGTAGCTACATTCTTTTACATCTACAGTCAGACTATAGCTACATTTTCACCATTAATAGCTCCATCTATACAGCAAACAATCTCAATTTTATATTCCACAGCAATCATTCAGTCTGCTTGTTCCGCCTACATTACGTACTGTTAGCGATCAGACTGCTAATGTCACTCTAAACAACACTGCCCGTTAGAATCAATAACCGTTAGTTACAATTCACAACCGTTTTATATGCTGATGTTTTGTTCTTGCATTGGAAACTGCAGATAAAGCGGATGTTAAAACTTCGTTAGCAGCCATGAAATTTGGCGGTCATGGAGCTATTACAGTTCCACAAGCTGCTATATTCAGCACTGAATTGGTCAGTGCTAAGTTTGACGCACCGTCCGCCTTAAACCGGGAATAGAATCACCCCTATTTTTTGGATATGTTTTTGGGGGGGGGGGGGCATTGGGCTCTTCTGGAGAATTTGGAAAGAGTAAATGTATTTACTGTAACAGAGATTCATAGCACAACTGCTCTGTTTTCCAGCCATTACCCCAGTCACTATACCAACTGAGCTACCCTTAGTAACTCATATGAATTTGTTTCTTGGCTGTCACGAATAGTTTTAAGCTGCTGGTTTGGAGTTAAACTGACGGCAAAAATTAATTTCATCCACACTATCTGCAGTCTACAAAACGTTACGCCCTTTTACACGCTTCATGTGCACCTGCACTGACAGGGAGACGTAATGTGACGGCCTTAGCAAATTGACTGCAGGCCGGGAAGGTAGACATTTTGCCATTACTAGTGCATGGATTATGTCGGGCTTGGTTAAGACGAACTGACTCTCCGAACTGTGAGACTGAAACTGCTAACAGGACTCTTCAATTAGGGTAAATTACTGTACCTGCAGACGGTGATGAAATTAATTTTCAAAATGAAATATCGTGAAGCTTCTACTTTAGGAACGATGCCTTCTGTTTTGTGGTAAAGACTTCAATTTTTAGGATAAACTAGAACTTATATATACCTATGAATTTATTGAAAGGAGAAAATGAAGTAAATTCTTGTGATCGGAATGCCAGTACTGTGGTATTGTGTAGCAAATATATATATCTAAATTGCAAATAAAATGAAGTACATTAGAAAGTAAAATCCTTTCTATTTTATAAGTTGCTATATATTAAGGCCTTATATACACATATATATGTGTATGTATACGTAACTTGATATCACGTACCTCCGTCCCTGTCAAAATGTCACCATCTCTGTTCTACATAAGTCCACCGTCCTTCCACAAGCCAAGTGCAGTTTGTGTCTTGTCGCTGCTTTTTGTGTGCATTCAGTTTATTGTGTTGAAGGCGTCTGAGGGAAAGAATAACTTGCTGCTTTTCGAGCAGGGGGAGGTTAATCTTATCTTAATGACAGAATGACAAGAAGAATCTTGCCAACGTTCAAGGCGAAGTGAAACATAAATTTTCCATCACTCAAGTTGTTTATCCCATACGTTTTATCTGCCATGTTATTTGTAATTTCAAGTATCAAGTTATCTACCGATCACAGTCGCTGTCCAGATATTGCAGCTAAATGGCTTAACACCCACAGAATTGCACAATGACCAACCGTCTGCTGTAACCAAACATAAATTCCATTTCTCGTGCAAAATAAAATGCAATTTTGCATTTTTGTAACAAACGGTGACGATCCGACTGTCGCAGTTAATAAATGTAATTAGAACAGACCTGGCAGTTCAAGAAGACAACAAGTTAGGCATTGTACGCATGTCGTAACAATTGTAACTCCTGTTATTTTCCCCGTTTGTTTATATCTAAAACTTGTAGACGTTTTGCAGATTTAACTTTGATGAATTTATGTCTGCATAGGAGAGCTGTGTACAGTGTTGGGTGGAAAAAGATTGTTCTCATGAATATGAACACACAAACATATATATATTGTTTCTCTATACCTGTGTGCAATATCCACATTAATATTTATTTCCCGTCATCTGTATTCAAAACTTCAATTTAAGAAAGATTTACTTTATATAATTATATACCAGACAATACCATTGGTCATACAGTCCAAGGCGTAGGTTGCCGCCACTTCATTTCTGCATTCGCAGGTTCGAATCCCACTGATGGCAAGGGTATTGATTTGTTGTGTTTTGTTGTGTGTTGTGCAGTTAGCGGTCTGTGCGACGGGCTGATCACTGGTATACAGGAGAGAGAGAGAGAGAGAGAGAGAGAGAGTTTGTGTGTGTGTGTGTGTGTGTTTGTCTAAATTTGTGTTGTCTAGAAACTTCCAAAATGAGGTTTCGGTCACAGATGCGGATAATATAATATAATACACTAGTTTTTCCTTGCATAACGCTTCCCCTCTTACCAGCACGTCCCTACACGACCCACAATTCAATGACAGTAATGTGGTGTTTAATCCATTTTGCATTTCTTCATATAATGTGCAGTATTATATTGTGGGTTGTAACTAAATGAAAGTTACAGTACACTTTACAATTTGGTTTTATAAATATACTTTGTGAATGAACTAAATATACAGGATGTTCAATTGCATTGTAATGCTATTATCTTCAGCCTAAGCAATAAAGAAGCATTCACGCATTTTGTTAAAAATCAGAAAGACATTATTGGTTCGATATCTTCTTATAACATACAGTATATATATTTGATAGTATCTAGATAAGAAAATAACACCAACATGCAAGTTTTCCTACTTATCGTTTCTTTCCCGTAACACAACACAAAGTGCAAACAGCAACACTGCGAAAACACAAACCGAGAGTCAAAATGAACCAATGGAAAGAAGACAACAAATAAAATAATAGAAGTTATAAGGCATAAACGTACATTAAATTGTATATCTTGGGAAGTGAAAGTGAATACCGGAACATAACGTGTATTGATAGAACTGTAACTGTAGTACTGCCACATGTATAGTGACATTAATTGTATATCATGGGAAGTGAAGGTGAATACCGGTACATAACGTGTATTGATAGAACAGTAACTGTAATACTGCCATATGCATAGTGACAATTTTTGTGTATCGTGGGAAGTGAAGGTGAATACCGGTACAAAACCTGTATTGATTGAACAGTAACTGTATTACTGCCACATGCATAGTGACAATTTTTGTGTATCGTGGGAAGTGAAGGTGAATACCGGTACATAACGGGTATTGATCGAACAGTAACTGTAGTACAGTCACATGCGTAGTGACATTAATTGCGTAGCGTGGAAAGTGAAAGTGAAAACCGGTACATAACGTGTATTGATCGAACAGTAACTGTAGTAGTGCCACATACATAGTGAAAATATTTATGTATCGTGCGAAGTGAAGGTAAGTACCGGTAAATAACGTGTATTGATTGAACAGTAACTGCAATAATGTCACATACATAGTGAAAATTATTGTGTATCGTGGGAAGTGAAGGGGAATACCGGTACATAGCGTGTAATGATCGAAATTAACTGTAGTACTGCCACATGTATGGGTACCAATAATTGTAAATTGTAGGAAGTGAAGACGAATACCGGTACATAACATTTATTGATCGAACAGCAACTGTAGTACTGCCACATGCATAATGACAAAAATTGTATATCATGGGAAGTGAAGGTGAATACCGATACACAACGTGTATTGATAGAAAAGGAACTGTAGTACTGCCATATGCATAATGACAAAAATTGTATATCATGGAAAGCGGAGGTGAATACAGGTAATTAACGTGTATTGATCGAAAAGTAACTTTATTACTGCCACATGTTTAGTGACAATAATTGTATACCGTGAGAAATGAAGGTGAATACCCGTAAATAACGTGTATTGATCGAACAGTAACTGTAGTACTGCCACATGTATAGTACCAATAATTGTAAATTGTAGGAAGTGAAGGTGAATACCGGTACATAACGTGTATTGATCGAACAGTAAGTGTAGTACTGCCACATGTATAGTGACAATAATTTTATATTGTAGGAAGTGAAGGTGAATACCGGTAAATAACGTGTAATGATGAAACAGTAACTGTATTACTACCACATGAATAGGGACAATAATTGTTTCTCTTGGGAAGTGAAGGTGAATACCGGTAAATAAAATGTAATGATGGAACAGTAACTGTATTACTGCCACATGAATAGGAACAATAATTGTGTATCGTGGGAAGTGGAGGTGAATACCGCTAAATAACATGTATTGATAAATCATTAACTATAGTACTGCCACATGTATAGTGACAATTATTGTATATCGTGGAAGTGCAAGTTAATACCTCTCTATAACTTGTATTGATCGAACAGTTACTGTATTACTGCTACATGCATAGTGACAATAATTGTATATTGTAGGAAGTAAAGGTGAATACCGGTACATAACGTTTATTGATTGAACAGTAAATGTAGTACTGCCACATGCATAGTGACAACAATTTTATATCGTTTGAAGTGAAGGTGAATACCGGTACATAACGTGTATTGATCGAACAGTAACTGTAGTAATGCCACATCCATAATGACAAAAATTTTATATCACGGAAAGTGGAGGTGAATATCGGTAATTAACGTGTATTGATCGAACAGTAACTTTATTTCTGCAACATATATAGTGACAATAATTGTATATCGTGGGAAGTGAAGGTGTATACCGGTACATAACCTGTATTGGCCGAACAGTAACTGTATTTGTGACACATGTTTATAAACAATAATTGTATATTGTAGGAAGTGAAGTTGAATACCGTTACATAACGTGAATTGATGGAATATTTACTGTAGTACTGACACATATTTAGTGACAATAATTCTGTATCGTGGGAAATGTAGGTTAATACCATTACATAACATTTATTGATGGAACAGTAACTGTAGTACAGCCACATGCATAGTGACAATAATTGTGTAACGTGGGAAGTGAAGTTGAATACCGATAAATAACATGTATTGATCAATCAGTATCTGTAGTACTGCCACATGCATAGTGACAATTAATGTATATCGTGGAAGTGAAGGTGAATACCGTTCCATAAAGTGTATTGATAGAACATTAACTGTAGTTCTTATACGTGCATAGTGACAATAATTTTATATTGTAGGAAGTGAGGGTGAATACCGGTACATAACGTGTATTGAACGACCAGTAACTGTAGTACTGCCACATGCATAGTGACAATAATGGTATATCGTGGGAAGTGAAGTTGAATACCGGTACATAACGTGTATTGAATGAACAGTAACTGTAGTATGGCCACATGCATAGTGACTTTTTTGTGTATCGTGGCAAGTGAAGGTGAACACCACTAAATAACGTGTATTGATCGAACAGTAACTCTAGTACAGCCACAAGCATAGGGACAATAATTGTTTATCTTGGGAAGTGAAGGTGAATACCGGTAAGTAACCTGTATTGATGTAACATTAACTCTAGTACTGCCATATGCATAGTGACTTTTTTGTGAATCTTGGGAAGTGAAGGTGAACACCGCTAAACCAATTGTATTGATCGAACAGTAACTGTAGTACAGCCACAAGCATAGGAAAAATAATTGTATATCGTGGGAATTGAAGGTGAATACCGGTACATAATGTGTATTGATTGAACAGTAACTGTAATACTGCCACTTGCATAGGGATAATAATTGTTTTTGTGGGAAGTGAATGTGAATACCGGTACATAACGTGTATTGATCGAACAGTAACCGTAATACTGACACATGCATAGTGACAACAATTGTGTATCGTGGGAAGTGAAGGTGAATACGGGTACATAAAGTGTATTGATCGCACAGTAACAGTATTACTGCCACATGCATAGTGACAATAATTGTATATTGTAGGAAGTGAAGATGAATACCGGTACATAAGGTGTATTGATTGAACAGTAACTGTAGTACTGCCACATGCATAGTGACTATTTTGTGTATCATGGGAAGTGAAGGTGAACGACGCTAAATAACGTGTATTAATGTAACAGTAACTGTAGTACTGCCACAAGCATAGGGACAATAATTGTTTATCGTGGGAATTGAAGGTGAATACCGGTACATAATGTGTATTGAACGATCAGTATCTATAGTACTGCCACATGCATAGGGACAATAATTTTTTATCGTGGGAAGTGAAGGTGAATACCGGTACATAACGTGTATTGATCGAACAGTATCTGTAGTACTGCCACATGCATATTGAAAATAATTGTATATGGTAGGAAGTTTAGGTGAGTACAGGTAAATAACGTGTATTGATCGAAAAGTAACTGTAGTACTGCCACATGTATAGTGACAATAACTGTATATCGTGGGAAGTGAAGGTGATTACCGGTACATAACCTGTATTGATGGAACAGTAACCGTAGTACTGTTACATGCATAGCGATTATAATTGTGTATCGTGGGAAGTGAAGGTGAATACCGGTACATAACGTGTATTGATCGAACAGTAACTGTGGTAAAGCCACATGCATAGTGACAACAATTGTATATCGTGGGAAGTGAAGGTGAATACCGGTACATAACCTGTAGTGATCGAACAGTAACCGTAGTATTGCCACGTTCATAGTGAAAACATGTGTATATCGTGGGAAGTGAAGGTGAATACCGGTACAAAACCTGTATTGATTGAACAGTAACTGTAGTACTGCCACATGCATAGTGACTTTCTTGTGTATCGTGGGAAGTGAAGTTGAACAACGCTATATAACGTGTATTGATCGAACAGTAACTGTAGTACTGCCACAAGCATAGGGACAATAATTGTATATCGTGGGAAGTGAAGGTGAATGCCGGTACATAATGTGTATTGATTGAACAGTAACTGTAGTACTACCACATGCATAGGGACAATAAATGTTTATCGTGGGAAGTGAAGGTGAACACCGGTACATAACGTGAATTGATCGAACAGTAACTGTAGTACTGCCACATGCATAGTTACAACAATTGTATATCTTGGGAAGTGAAGGTGAATACCGGTACTTAACCTGTATTGATCGAACAGTAACTGTACTACTGCCACATGCATAGTGACAATAATTGTATATTGTTGGAAGTGAAGGTGAATACCGGTACATAACCTTTATTGATTGAACAGTAACTAGTACTGCTACATGCATAGTGACAACAATTGTATATCGTGGGAAGTGAAGTTGAATACCGGTACATAACCTGTATTGATCGAACAGTAACTGTAGTACTGCCACATGCATAGTGACAATAATTGTATATTGTTGGAAATGTAAGTGAATACCGGTATGTAACGTGTATTGATTGAACAGTAACTAGTACTGCCACATGCATAGTGACAACAATTGTATATCGTGGGAAGTGAATTTGAATACCGGTATATAACGTGTATTGATCGAACATTAACCGCAGTACTGCCACATGCATAGTGACATCAATTGTATTTCGTGGGGAGTGAAGGTGAATACCGGTTCATAATCTGTATTCATCGAACAGTAACCGTAGTTCTGACACATGTATAGTGACAATAATTGTATATCGTGGGAAGTGAAAGTGAATACCGGTACATAACCTGTATTGATCGAACAGTAACTGTAGTACTGCCACATGCATAGTGACAATAATTGTATATTGTTGGGATTGAAAGGGAATACCTATACCTAACGTGTATTGATCGAAATGTAACTCTAGTATTGCCACATGCATAGTGACAATAATACAGTATCGTGGGAAGTTAAGGTGAATACCGTTACATAATATGTATTGATGGAACAGTAACTGTAGTACTGCCACATGCATAATGACAATAAATCCCTTCAGGACTGACAAAATTTACACAGCGTTTTTCTTTTCAAAGTTCACACCAATACACACGAAATGACACATAAATCTCTCTACGAAGCCCAATAAGATCCTTTTCGATTTACACGGATTATTTATAACATTTATATGTTCTTTGTCTCTAAATATTTTATTATGTTGACGAGTATAATTTCTTTCTTCTGTATTTTCAATCCCATTCACCGAATTAATTTATTTATTTTATTTGTATTTCGACGACCCGAATGTTGACTTCTTCATTAAGTGATAAAAGATTAAAAATCATCTTCAAATTGGGAAAAGTGCAATTAATTTGAAAACTGAAGTCAGTTTCGAGGAATTACGTGAAATTCTATTTGTTCAAAATTAGAAATTTTCTTAAAATAAATAGCCATTTTTTTTTCAAAATTATTTTTTTCTTCTTGACAGCAACGTCGATATATTGCAGCAATACCGACGGGTTCTTTGTGTCATTTTTAATTCCAAGCTAAATCCAGTCTCTGTTTGTGACGGTACCATAAATTTATTTGTTACCGTATATCTTATATTTACAATGCTGAATGTTGTAGTGTCTGACATAGCTTATACAATTTTCCTCTTTTTTTTCATGACGGTTTTTCGATTATGTCAAAGGCATTCCAGTTGCAATTAAACTGTATAGAGCCTCGAGTACTAATATCTGTGTTAGTAAGTCTACGGCGTTTATAAATATGTCTATTAACATATCACGCAATTCGTAATATTAATTTGCGTTCTTTAATACCTTGTGTACCTTTGCATTGCTCGAAGCCAACAACATAAAATTTTTGTTTCAGGCGACGCGCTTCTGACAAACTTATATTAATTCTGTTCCAGAAGAGTTGTTACTGCATTAAACAGCTCCCTGCAACATATGGCTGCCATATTAGTTTCACCTGGTCCATATGCCATTTTTGTCACTATTCCAGACAACGGTAAAGAAGGCACAACTTTGCTTCGAAATCCTGTGAACGTCTTAGCAAGTGGAGGTTGTAGTGATGACGTTTGTAACTGGCTTATGCAGTGTCTGGCAAGTGGCGCATACTTCCCCTGAAATGATTTAGTAAATTGTTTTGGATATATGAAAACAGATTCGTCCTACATCCTCCCATATTCGCTTTTCTTTAACCAAATATGACAGTAGAGATTCTGACATTCTAACATATTTTTAATTCAATTCCTAAACTGTACCACCCTGAATATCAATATGCCGTAAAATAAGCAACAGTTTACGTTCTTCAATATCTTGTACCCTTATATCGGTGATATGTTTCAACCAATAACGAAGCATTTTCAAACAAACCAACACTTCTGACAAACCGTATATTCTGGTACCGCTGTAGCATTCTAAATGCAGTATATATACTGTCTTTATTAAATATTTTACCGTTTCCGTAGGCGAATTACTTCCACAGGTAAAACATTTATTTATTAATGCTATCAGAATCTCGGAATATACAACATATCACGAAGACATAACGGACGAATTGATCCACACTTTCATAACTTGCAGTTATAAGGAGTTGTGTGGCCAGCTTATTGCCTCAACATTTTTATCCATTGGATGCGAGGCTGGATGTTTTTCAGTGCCTGTCTGCATGTTTGAAAAAGAGAAAATTTTGTGTCTGTGTCTGGAACGAAACTCCAATTGCTGTTACAAATTAACTCAGTGAAACAGATTATGTTTTGAAAAGTTAATATTTTTCTTATCTAGTCAAGAAATTTCCTGCATTTTATGGAAACCTCTCCGTTGTTACCGTATCTACAAACAGCCTCTCATTTGACTCTATCCTGAATTACAGGAATACAATCTACAGCCTCCCATAATATTTCATTAAAATATATTTTAAATTGTCCTCACATATATGTCTAGGTTTTCTAAACTTTTTCTTTCTGTTTTAGCTGCTAAATACAAAAATCTATTTCACTTCTCCCCAGTAACTACCAGGTGGTCCGACAAAATCACCCCCTTTAAGTTATAATCTTTGTCTTAAACTTTGCTTCTTAATGAACAAAACATTGAGACGTGTGACTTTTAAAATAAACCCAGAAAATTTCCAGCTCTTCACAGATATTTAGCACAGCTGTTCTTTTTCCAAATTTTCCAAGGCAATCACCAGTGACTTGGCATAATACTCGTACTTCATTTGAACTGACAGCTGAACAGAAGAATTGCTTACAGCCGGAAGCCACCGTCTGTAACATACATTATATCCCTTCTGCTGTGTAGTGAAGTTGTTTGAAATGCACGCGGACTGGTGAGGTCTGCTTTATAACGCGCTCAGCAGGATTGTGAAGCAACACCGAATTTTTCTGTTTGCTGCACTGAAAGACACAGACGTTATATTTTGCCCATTGCACGATACATTCACAAAACACAATACGCAGGCGTAAAGTGCGCGCAGTCGGTCTGAGCAGCGCTGTTGTTCAGAATTGAAACTTTTAATGGGGTACTTTGTTTGCAGTTGTCAGACGGGGGATATTTGGACCTTATTATAGAGATCTGATGTCTTATTTCTTCAAAAGGAATTACTTATACTGCAAAAACTGCATGACAATTATTTTCTCCGAATAATCAATGTGTACACAAAATTTGAACACGATTGGCGATTTGCGTGTATACATATCAATGAGGCAATTTCGCGGAAAATTGTTGTCTTGGAGAACCAATACGTATTACTTACTGTGTGTTGCTGTAATCTCAGTTATCCAGCACACATTGCACAAGCGCTCTACAATACTATCATCTGAGGTCTTCGCTCTTCTACATATTATATTTTAAAAGACACGTTTTTCGAGATAAGTATTGAACACAAAATTTGGGTTTTAGTTTTATCAAACAAAGTTTGTCTGAAACATTTCTCATTCTAAGAAACACAAAGCAAAATATCACCGTAAATATTCACAAGTCCTCTTTTTAAAAAACCTGTTATTTTGTAATTTATTAATGAAATCTGAATTTTCTAGACGGATTCTGGAAAAATATTCAAATATAAAACTTCATGAAAATATTTTCTGTGGGAGTTAATTTTTTTTAATGTGGACGGAAAGACAGACACAGCGAAACTATTATTCGCTTAGCGCAATTTTGCGTAAGTCCAAAACATATATATCCAATGTAATTTTTCTTCTTTTGTGTTAATTGACATACTATTGCCCATGTTAAGTTAACAATGACAAAATTTATTGACAACGTATAATGCCTATTTCATTTAATATTTCCTCTTTGTGCCCCTTAGTTTTACCTGCCTTATTATTTAAAAACGTTATCATAAAGCATGTAACTGTACTTCCCCTATATTTGAGAAAAAGTTACTTCTCATTCACAGTAGTAGAAAATGTAAATTCAAAAGTACATACCTACTTAGAAGAGAAATAAAATTTCCTACGTATGTACCTGATGGAATGTAGACAAGTTGAAGAATAAGTTTTGCGATAGCTGTGTTGCTTGAAATTTATTTGTTCAACATACAGTTTCAGAGGTACGTTCATCAGTAGTAGTATTAGATAAAAGGAGGTGAACCTCTTGACTGCAGTATGTACTAAACACAATTCTGCTACACAGAATGTCCACTGTGCAATACTGCCTGTTTGTGTTCAATTACGCAACACTCACGTCACACAATTGTGCATAGAATCCTCTACAATTTCTAAGGAGCACATCGAAGTGTTAAAGAGCTCACATAACAGTACATACCAAGAAACAATATTCTGTGATATACACAGACACATAGTTAATATAATTCAGCACTATACGAATGTAATTGGAAATGGAAACAATGAGATTTATTTGATTAATTCAAAGCATAAAAGAATAAAGTACCAAACTGCCACTAAATAAGTACATGTACCTGCCGAATAGCAAGATAACACTCTAATATGTACACAGTCTGTTATATTTATCTTATTGTCATAAGTATTACATAAATGCGCAGGCATAAATACGTACTGCAGGTGTAATTACTGAAGCGTAGTTCCTGAGGATGTCAGTAATCTGCAGCAAGACATAACGCTTTGTGAATAATGCAAATACATTGAAAAAATGTGCATTTTTCTGTAAGTGTAAAAACTTTACTGTTAAACTTAGGACCTATAATTATATATAAATTTGGATCATGAGTCTGTACCTTTTTAAAATTAAAGGGGAGCATTGAGCGTTAAAATGCAGGAAATAATTCGGCCTTTGGTTTTCCTGTAAATCTTTGTAGTCATAAAACTGAACACACTGTTTTCAGTGCATGGTTTCAGTCTAAAAAGCTTTCCTGTTGATTGCTCTTGTGTTAAAAGTTTCATAGATGCTGTGTTAAAGGCGTAGCTTTGCAGGACGACTTTGACCAAGCTATTAAACTACTGGAATTATGTACCTGGAAAATCAATGCTCGTACAGTGATGGAACACCATTAGTTTTAGTTTCTCCAGATGCCCACTTTTTATAAAACATTACAAAGAAGAAGAGACTAGAACAACTCAAATCGCACTATAGAATAAAAGCACTTTACTTTCTCATGCACACAATCACATGTAATTAAACATTTTGTGTATTGAAGTGGGAAATAAAATAATTTATTCATTTATGAAGTTTAACAAATTATTTACTGTATTGCACAACAAACCTACAACCCAATAAGCATATGTAACTGTAGAATATCAACAAAGCTCTCCAGCATCTCTACAGTATAGTCTTATTAAGTTTAATAACATACCCACATACTTGCATATACCTGAATATGAGACTGACTTTAAATTGTTAAAGAGTAGGTTCTGAGGATGTAAAAAACTGATAAAATATATAGTAATATATAAAATAATAAATATAAATATAAAATATATAATTATATATGTGATAAAAATACACTGAATGTGGTGCAATTGGTTGGAAGTGTAGAATATATACTTTATATCGATTGTGTCCTGAATGTATTTCGGGTCTCCGGGACAGACAAAAATAAACCTCAGACATTACGCTCAAAAAGCAACGGAGAATAACATTTTAGTGCGTAATAACTATATTGAACTTAAGCTCCGATTTGATAATAATTTCGAAAATTTTTTGTTCCAATAGAAACTAAATGGGACTATTGTAAAATACATTTCATTAAGTGAAATGTTCTGACGTTCTTTAATTAGAATTCGATTTAATATTGCATATATTGAATTTTATATAATTAACATGTATTGACTCACAGCCACACCAGTTACATTGATCCTTATTCTACGTTACAAGATAGACATTTTAATGAAACGTATACCTTAGTTTTAACTGAAGAAAATAGTCAAAATGTTTACAAATTAAATGTCTTCCTCCAAGTTAGAAATCAGTAAGAGGGGAATTTGTTGGTGCAACAGCGGGTTAAGTATCGTTTGAGATGCATCCGGAAAGCAAGGCTGGTACAGAACACTGCTACAGGATTGAGACAAGAATTAAGACAAAGGAAACATACATATATTTCCTTCAAGTACAGTAAAAAGAAATACCGAACCAATTCGCTCGCAGTCGTCCTGTAGTAAAATGAACTAAATATCAAGACGAAGTAAGAAGGCACATAGCTGATGGCAAAAACAATAGCAAGTCCCAACACAACCTTGGCATCATATATGAGTTATTTTATTTGGGGATTTTCTTCAACCCCAGATATGTAAAAAGAGTTTTTCACAAGATGGAGGGAAGTCAAGCAGTAACGGAAGGTTATCACACACAGAGGAAGTACAGAGTAAAATAGGAGTTCAAACAGAGAGGTAAATCGGAAATATGTATAAAAGTCTAAATGAATTTCTGGTTCATATATACCCAGTAAGAAAGTTCTAGGAACGGCCAATAATCCAGCCACAATCCACATTCCACAAATTGTAGCCACAGTAGCACGCCGTGATGTTTGTGAAGAGACATGGACTTGGAGGGATTTCACTGTTACACTTTAGCGTTGGAAGCTAAGCACAATTACAGAGTACGCTTTCAGACCGACTGCCATTTGAAAGCTAAATTGGGAGACTAAAACCACAATGTAATTAATATCCCATGTGTTGGGTATTAGCAAAGCTATGGTATTAGTTAGGAATATTGACGTTAAAAAACTCAGATCGCTTATACCTAAAATAAGGATGTACATGTTGGGAATATTTCGCATATCCTTGTCGCATGTGATGATGATAAGGGTGACATTGCCTGTTATACCGAATATAGAGAGAACATAATCTACTGGAATTCGTACACGTCGAATGAATTCGTACAGTTCAATAAGTATAGACATTTGTTTCTCAATTTCGTGACTTTCAAAATCCAAGTCAAATATAAATCCCATATTATCCTGTAAGGATGGATGTTTCTCTAAATCCCCCAAAGATTCGCCCTTCACTTTACTCGGTGTAACACATTCTGGAGACTTATCATCATAGAATGTCGTTATGTTACGTTCTTGAAACCATCGCCACAGTTCCAGCAGCTGACTGTTGCAATGTAGCGGGTTTTCATACAGGTAGAGTGCGGAGAGTTTTGGCAATAGTATTACTGTATTTACAACTAGACTCTTCACATTATTGTAGCTCAGGTCAAGCCATTCCAGTGCCGGGACTTTCACAAATGTCGAAACTGACACTGAACTTGCATTGCAGCCTGATATACAGAGATGTTTCAAAGAATGTGAAGTGATGGATAGACGGTCGTTTGGTATTTGAAGGTCAGAGTTCTCTGACAAAAATAGTGTTTTGAGATTCGGTAACCCTGAGAACGTGTCTGGGTGGAGGTACTGCAGTTTGTTTCCTCTCAAATTTATATAATTTTTTTTTAACCAAACCACAGAATATATAAATTTCCAAGTGTTCAATTTTGTTATGCGATAAATCAAGATATTTTAGAAGGTTGTTTTTCTCAAATGTGCGAGGTATTATTGCATGTAACTTATTATGCCGCACTGACAGACATGTCAAATTTGTAAGCCCATTGAATGCTCCTATCTCCATTGCTTCCAGTCCAAAGCGGTTGAGGGAAAGTTTCTCCAGCTCTTTCAGTCCTTTAGAAATAAAACTGTCATTCTTCAAATATGTTATGCTGTTGTAATGAGACTTGAATTCTTGGTCGATTGAGGAATAGACTGAAGGAATATTGTCTATTGATTCACTTGAACAGGTGACATGGCATCTCCGTAGGGAACAGGATTCCCAACATTTCACATGACACGTTAATGTCACTCTTACTTGCAAGATCACCAACAATAACCAGAATTTCACAGCAGGTCTTTGAAGCAAAAGCGACGCCAACACCACAGTCAGTCCTGATGGCATGGTGAGCTGCTGCAATACGTACAGAGAGAGGAACTGCAGTTGAACGTTACTGTGTTTGCTATTATGACGTGGCGAAGAATAAGATGAGGACATTACAGAGCAGAGCATTTGAATAAGTGCGAAATTTGGGAAAATTTATTTAAACATTAGTTTATTGATATACCACGTCATAAGAGCTACCGTACGATACAAGATATTTCGCTTTCTGCTTTACGGTTCGATGCATTGTATAAATTGTCAGAGCAGACTAATACTTAACTAATTTTGAAGAAGAAGAACAAGAAAGAGATATTATATGTGTTTGAAAATTATTGCGCTTCAGTTTGTACAAGGGTAGTTGTGCTGAATGTGGTTGGGCTTTTAAATTTCATTTCGTAATATCCGTGTTGAAGCTGAGCACATATGGCTAATGTAACTTGGTTATGTTATTAACAACTCTATTCTAAACTTGTGGCGCTGCTTCGGGTTTTGGCGTTAGTTATGGTAAGGCTATTATTTTGTTTTTATTGTGCTTTTTTAGCGTTTATATAATTTTTTTAAACTTCTAAATTAATTTAAATTTTTACAACTACGTTATTTGTGCAGCTCAACTCTTGTAGTAATATAACTTTAGTAATTCGCATCTTAACGTTTTTACAGTACAGTTTGACTTTGAGTCCTTATGAGAATTGTAATGCTTTTTAAAGAAAGAAAACAGTTTTACTCTTTTGGAGGTAATACGAAGTTTTGTACGAAACAGGCTTCTGTTATCTGATTAGAAAACCTAAACGGAATAGTGGCAGCATTACCACAATTATTGTGCCTAAGACGACGCTAGGGCGAGGTTACGAAATCATTCTAACAATTGTCTCTATGGGTACGGACATAGTTTAACTCAGAACCATTACTCTGGAAGGCATAAATCATTAATGTCTGGTATTGAACCAGTCGGTATGTACCGAACACTAACACCCCCCGCCACATATATACATATATTATTGCATAACCTAGCGCTGTGCCTCTGTCCCGAATAATGAGAATCTCCGCGTTTCTGTTTCCATATCAAATGATTTCTCATGTAAGAATTGTTAAAATGATAGCACGTGTTGCTGTTGTGTTCTACATGCATGTTTAAAGCACTGTTGTTGCTTCATATTTTCATGTTGTGTTTTTCTTTATATCTGATTTGACGAACATATTGCAGTACGTCACATACACTTCTGTTAAATATGTACCGCGTATTATTTCGTTGCATTGTTGAAACACAACACTGACTTGGAAATTTCCTTATTCCACACATCACACAATTTCCAAATATTACGCCGTAGTGTGGCTCATACATTCAGTCGCACAACGTCGAAATCAGGGTCTCGGTTTCGAGGTCTGACCGGTCCATTTGATTTTCATTGCATACAAGTGACAGGTTTTCATTCAAAACTTCCGTTCTACCCTATCAACACCTTTCCACCAACCATCTGTATTCACGTTGTACTGTGTATTCTAATTGCTGTAAAATCTTTTACTGCTTCTTTCAATGAAATTATCATACATAACACTCTTAAGAATGCTGCCATACCTCCGTAGGAAATGAGGTGTGTGTTGTTGCACAGAAACTGCCGATTTTATGAAACATATAATAAAATTAGCTAGGTGAATGTATAGGTCGAATGATTTAAATTAGTCCAATTATTGTACATGTTTAGGCTAGAGTTCCAATTTTTGTATTAAATTTTCAACTTTCTATTTGCTAAAATTATGTGTCATATTTGTCCATTTCCTAGGGTCTACCTGTCCCAGGGTTTAGGCAGATGACGTGATCATCACGAGACTGTTCTGGAACACTTCTGCTTACGTGGCAGGATTATCCAGATTAAACTGGTTCACTTCTTTGTCTCAAGTAGGATGCGCGGGCAAGTAGCTTCGTTTGCTATTCAGTTGGCCATGAACTCCACGCTCCATTAGACGTGCACAGACATGCCTTCTTCAAGGGGGAGAAGTCATCCTACATTAAGTGCAATTTTCATGGGGCAACAGTATTAAATAAACATGTATATAGGGTGCATTACAGTGCAACAGCAATCAGGAATTGTGGTGTCAATATCGTCAGTAATTACTCAGTCACCAGTTGGCTCCGCGTCTAACCAGACGTGTAGATCGCGTACTGCATGGGGCCGTCGCAAATCGTACTAATAGAAAGGTTATCATCTGATATGTCCAACTGTTACAGTAAATGCTGTGCGCAAAATGTCGGTGATAAAAGTCTAGTGAGTTTGTCCGTAACTGCAAGCCACAACAGCACATACAGTTAACAGTGTAGCTTATGTGTTTAAAACATAAACCGCTACAATTATATTACAAAACTACAATAATATGCTGTATTTTTAAAGTTTAATTACTATGTCAAGTATGCAGAAGGCGGTCCTTCTACTGGCAGCGGTATGAAACTTCTCGGTTGTGTCGAGGCGAGAAAGTACTTTAGTGAGAAGCTACAGAAATTCTGTCCATAAGGACAGTAACTGCTGAAATGTTAAAACTTACCGATATTATAGCTCAACCGACACACGGCCGGTACCACTGCTTTAATGTTGTGGTGGGACTGGCGTGATCAAGTGATTCTGTTAGCTGTGCTGGTGCTAGCGTAGCTATTTGGGGGCCTTCAATGCCAGAGAGTTCAAAGGTGATGACACTGAATTAAAGGGATACGCTGGTCCTCCAAGTTTGTGTTTGGTAGTCGGGCTGGAAAACCAACCAACAAAAATCTTATTTTTCAAACCGTCCTTCTGTAATGGAAAAGAAACCGAAATGAAATGGTAGATTGACATAGAGAACCTATATAATATTTGCATTTTATCATATACAGACAGTTGGTACTTTGTCCCATTTAGCAGTAATATATCCTGCGACAGCACGCATAATGAGCGTCTCTGTTGCGACTATAGAGGGGACAGGGTCGCATTTCAGTCGCCAAATAAGCAATTCTTTAGTTCAAAGCTTCGTACACAGCAAGCAAATTGTTATAGGAAGCAGGCCGTCACAAAGAGAATTCCTGTAACAACAACGCTAAAAGAATGAATGAGGCTACAGATTGGAATTCGTCGACGAACCATTTCGATTGGAGTGGAATGGCTAAATGTTTTTTGAGAAGGAAATGAAAGGAGTCAATTGCTTAGCATAGAACAAATATACAGTTGTTTCGAAGAGAACAGACTGACTAGAAATTTGGGATTCATGAAGAGCAAATGTACGTTATTAGGTAAAGTGTCCGGAGCGAGAATTTGACCATAAACCACTATATAATGTAAATAAAGATTTAATTCTAAGCCTCTACATGAGTGAGGGGGGCATTTAATTTTATAGCTCGTATCAATATCACAACCGTCCGTACTGAATGTATCATAAGCATGAATCAGATTTTGGCCACGATCTGTTATCAGACAACGTTAGGAGAATAAGTCATTTTTGACCACAGAATTTGCGATTTTGAGCGCCGGTCTAACGCAATATAATTCATGTAGAGTGGTATAATATGGCTGTGGAATTTGTATTTTTTGAGGAATCAGTTCTTGCACTATTCAAATTTATTCTTGTACATGTAATAGACTGATATGATCTTTCTGATACTGGGACTGCTATTTCACCAGTAGCTACCTTGATCAGAATTGATCGGCCTTCAGTATCATTTGTTAATAGCTGCAACAATTACACAGTCAGTATCTACGGTATCACTAAGACTGTGACTGCATACTGTTCATAGCTACAACAGTTAGACAGTCAGTATCTACGGTATCAGTAAGACTGTGACTGTCTGCTGTTCATAGAAGCAACAGTTAGACAGCCGGTATCTACGGAATCAGTAAGAATTTGACGGCCTAATGTTCATAGCTAAAACGGTTAGATAGCCAGTATCTACGGTATCAGTAAGACTGCAACTGTCTGCTGTTCACAGCTGCAACAGTTAGACATTAAGTATCTAAGGTATCAGTAAGACTGCAACTGTCTGCAGTTCACAGATGCAACATTTTGACAGTCAGTAACTACGGTATCAGTAAAATTGTGACTGACTGCTGTTCACAGCTGCAAAAGTTAGACAGTCAGAGTAGTAAGGGGTGGCTTTTGGCCCGCCCGGGGGCAATTCCCCCGGGCCCAATAAGGGGGGGTTCAGGTAGCACCCCCCATTTTGGGCCCCGGGGGCAAGAGCCCCCAAACTCAAAACAAGATGGCGGATTCAAAAAACAAGATGGCGGATTCAAAAAAATGATGGCGGATTTAAGGGGTCCATTTTGCCCGCCCTTCACGCCCTTTTGGCCTCTACGTTGCTACTGCTTTTGCCTCCATGTCCGCTTGTACTCATAGGCCTCCACGCCTGCCTGCACTTTCCTGAAGAAGGCATCGTTTTTGTAGTCGAAACAGGTTGTGGCCGAAACGTCGTCCTGAAGAATGCAGTGTGTATTCGGAGCATTCCGCCTTGGCACTACTCGTTCTTTAGCTTTACGTCCCCTG
>Ga0123357_10002594_pt1 | contig 20286 bp, 14 predicted proteins | sample TergutEmb28metaG_FD_89873 | JGI IMG/M metagenome (GOLD analysis project Ga0123357, IMG submission 89873) | Embiratermes neotenicus P4 segment gut microbial communities from Petit-Saut dam, French Guiana - Emb289 P4 | ecosystem: Host-associated > Arthropoda: Insects > Digestive system > Gut ... | reverse complement strand
CCAGGAACCAAATATGTTAGAATTATGAAACAAACTGCATTTTGAAGAGGAAAAAACGGAGAGTATATACCATGTTTAAAATATTCAGTACCTATATGTGTTGAATAAATATATAAAATGCAATGTTTAGAGGTTGGCGGTGCGGTACAACCACTACAGTCGTCATTAGGCGGCAAAAGGTTAAATAATTTGCAGGCATCAGCTAGTAGGAAGAAGATGGGCATTGTACTATAAGGTTAACAACCAGGCACGTTCATGCAACCACTGCTGCTGTAGAAAAGCAATTGAGAGTGAGTGTCCGTATTCTTGCCTTAGTTATCCAGCAGGCTGATCGTACCTTTTCTGCATTGTGTTTACATTGTCATCTATGGCCTGTCTGGCTCAACCATATTTGTCCACATTATCTCATAAATGGCACAACTTTTGAAGAAAACTCATTGTTGGGGCTGGATCTCCCATGAAGGGGCTGGAATTCTCCGTCGTATAGAGGGTCACCTGGACGGCCTGCAGTATCAGCACATTTTGCAGAATGTAATGGTGCCCTCTGTACGGATGCTTTATTCCGAAGGTATGATCCATTTACAGCAAGACCACTCCTCCATTCATGATTCTCATGTGGTTCAAGAATGGCTATGGCGGCAGGCCGACGTTGAACTCCTTGACTGGCCACCATAAGCGCCTGATATGAACCCCATCAAGAATATGTGGAGTGAGGTGAAAAGGACAATGCAGGAAACCTGGCTTGTCCTCCCTCCTAGAAATAGCGATGAGCTATGGACCCTTGTGTCAGACGCGTGGGATGAAGTTGCTTCGTCTATGTGTTACATTCGATCACTGACAGTCCATGACACGACGAATGAAATCGGTGGTTGAAGCAGAAGGGTTCTGGATTTCTTATTAAAGAAGTAAATTTCTGAAAACAGCCCTTTTAAGGGCTGAAGTATTAATTTTCATTTTCTATGAGTAGGTGCGATACTTTGCCAGTCCCAGTGGCCAGGCGGTCTATGGCCCCTCGCCTGCTGAAATTGTGGGTTTGAATCCCACTGGGGCATGGATGTCTGTCCTTTGTGAGTGGTGTGTGTTCTGAAGGCTACTGCTAGCACCCGTTCAAATGCCTTGGCTACATAAAGAAATGTGCCGATAGTGGGACTCGAACCAACGTAGTTTGTTTCCGAAGGCTACTGCTAGCATGCATTGAACTGCCTGGGCTACATAAAGAAATGTGCCGATAGTGGGACTCGAACCAACGTAGTTTGTTTCCAAAGGCTACTGCTAGCACGCGTTGAACTGCCTGGGCAATGCCTGCTGACGATAAGAACGAAGGGTCCAGTTGACTCATTCATCCTTAGCAGCAGAGCTAGCTAGCTAGCCTCATGCCTGGGAAAGTTAATGTAGTTTAATTAAAGTTTTAACTTCAAATTAAGCAAATGTATTGTTGTTTTCAGTTAATATATACACAGTGTGACTGATTGTAATGAATGGAAGACACAGAAACACCACAAATGCACAAATATGGGGAAAGTAAAACAACCCAAATTATGGTGGCAACTATACTTCACGTGACTTCCAGTTCGGGACTTAGAAAATTTCAGGCCAATGGATTTTTGTTTGATTGAGTGTACATAGGTCTTCATGTAGTGTAGCTGTTATTCTTGTCAGATTCTAATCAAGCCTGAATTTTCTTGGCATATTTTTAAGAAACCTCATATATCAAATTTCAAGAAAGTGCCTACAGTGGGTACCATGTTGTTCCCTGCACAGACAGACAGACAGACAAACATGATGAAGCTAATAGTCGCTTTTTGTAATTTTGCAAATACACTTAAAAAGACACCAAAATAACAGCCGTAATTTCAAAAAACAGGTGGTATAGCATTTGGTCCACACCCTCTTAAATATAAGCTTATGGACTTTGGTAACTGTTTATAGCAACAAATTACATGTAACAAACTATGTACATAAATCACCTGGTAAAATTGCTTAAATTCATTCAAAATCCTGTTTTGGATCCTGATTTAAATATAGGACAGCATGTGGGATAAATCTAGTGATGCCTCCTTGCATACACTGTACGCAATTTCACATAACTGATTATAGTTTCCACTCCTAGTGGCACTATTCTGTAGTTCAAATATCCAGTGAAAAACAATGTTAGCAATGGCCAAAAATGGGGCAACATGCAACAATACGCACTTTGCAACTTCTTGTCACTAAATCACCTGTAACCCCCTAGTACCATGTGTAGACAAGTCCATGTAAAGCTACTAAAATCAGTTCTTTTGCACACTACCATAAGAATGCTAGCAAGCTTTACAACTAAAATGAAGGAACAAAGATGGGTGGTGGCAGATGTGCAGCAGCAAGTGATGTGATCTCATGCTCACTGGCCAATTGGCATCAGTCTGTTGAAGCATCTGCAAAAAATTCTAAGAAGCAAGCAGTTGCCAGTGCGGCCAGTGTCAGGAGCACATGGCCAAGGTTTGTAAAGCATTAACAAGCTGTATACTGGCTACCCATTCATGCAGTTGCAGTCTTACAATAATTCAAAAGTACTCCCTTCTGTACCAAACATTTCACTCATCCATTATCATTCCTGCATTTTAGAGTAACTAAAGAACATAGTGTCGAAGTCTGCAACCTTACAACTTAAGCCACCCCTTACCTCCAACCACTTCACCATAACTGCAACCAAAATGACCAGTTTGCTGCTACTGTACATTCCCAAAATATCACATTGCTTTTACTGTTTTCCTCAGAAACAATCATTCCAGCAACAAAGAGGGTCAGGGCCAAGAACGCTGAGTAACTGATGGTATAAAATGACACTTCAACGGATGAAAAAATTAATTTAATTACATGCCATTAATATGGGCGATTTATAGTGCCAGAAGGAGTGAACAACACTTGTAGGAAAATGATGCATAGTTGGATGATGGATAGAGGGTTCACTGTAACTAAATAGCTTAACTCAATCTTAAGCCACAGAGGGAGACAAAGAAACCCTCTTGATACTCACTTCCAAAATGAGAGACAGACAAGCAGGATAGAATGTCATGAACACAATGTAGTTCACAATGACTGACATACAGGCAAAGCAGCACAACACCTCCAAACGCCGAACACCTGCCAACATGACCACATAAATTAGTTTCATGTTTCAACACTGTGAGCAGGGTAATTTACATGATACAGAAATGTCATATTAATGAAGTATAACAAAAAGCCATCCTTTTGGACACAACTAGTTTTACTGGTATGGAAAAAACATCAGCATCTAACATGTTTCAACTCTTTCACGCCATCATCACATTAAACTGAGAAACAATAATCAATCTTATTTTAGCTGTTCTCTATACACACCTTCCTGTAAAACCTACTATATCTGCTTAGTTCATAACAAAACTACTCTTATTTTCTAAGTCCGAGTTGTTGTGTTATGGTGCTGCCAGCTAAGAAGGAATAGCACTGGATCAAATTTGTTAATACTATAATTTACAGATCAATGTGTAAACAGCAATATTTATGAACCTCACATAGTTTTTAGAGAGAATGGAGGAGGATAGGATGCCCAAAAAGATCTTCACTCATGAACTGGAAGGGACGAGGGGAAGAAGAAGACCCAGGAAAGGATGGAAGGAGGAAGCAGAAAGAGATCTACAAGTGCTAGGAGTGAGAAGATGGAGAAACTTGGTGATGGATAGAAGAAAATGAAGGATATTGTTCGACAGGCCAAAGCCCACAGAAGAAGAAGAATAAGAAGAAAGAGGAGGAAGATGAGAAGAAGAAGACGGAGAACAAGGATGAGGAGGAGGAGGAGAAGGAGGAGGAGGAGGAGAACAACAACAACAACAACAACAACAGAGATTTAACTTAACTCCTCCAGCAAAGAACCAGTGTTTGTTTTGGACCTGCTAGAATTTACATACTGAAAGTACCAGATTTTTAAAATCACCGAAAATGTTATGTTACAGATCAATATAATTTGGAGAGCATACACATATTAGTCTCATGCAGTGGAATGTTTACACACAGTTGTGCCTGTCACTGATCTTGTGAAGGGGGCTGATTCAGTACTGGTGGGTGTCTGTCCTAGCCTAATTCTCTTTTATATAATACTCTTGATATGGGAGTCTATGAGGTTATGACTTAAAAAACTGGACTGAGGCTCACAGTGTGTTTAGCAGTGAGTTGGCTGCCTAGTTTTACTGCGTTGTAAATGCAGTATTTCTTGCTAGTGTCCACATGCCTACTCTTAGTCACTTTTGCAATAACCAACACGATTTTGTAGTTGTGTCATTATCATTCCACCAGGGACCCATGTTCTAATTCATCTGATAGCAATGTTATATGATCGCAGCAATCACAAGCACTGCAAAATAAGATGCTTATAAAACTTCTGCTAAGAGACATGCACTACGATGCATCACCAAATGGCTGCATCCATGTCTGCTAATACATGGGCACAGGGCACAAGAGTTGATATTGTGTCTGGGATGACAAGGACTCAGGCTACACAAGTTCTTACAATGGCCAGTAAGAAAGTGATTCCAGTTACAGAGGCTGGTCTAATATCTGTTATAAAGGGACTCCAGCTTGAGCTTGTATTCAGTTTAGTAACCAGTGCCAGATACAGTAAAATCTCCTTACAGAAGAATGCTTTTCAATTTCAAACTGGTCAGAAGTGGCACAGAGATGTAGTTACAATCCTAAGCACAAGTCATAAATTGTTTAATGTTGCTTGCAAAAATGCCACAGTATTTATGTTACTGTATGCTGCACAGTCAGCTTCACCACATATCCAGTAGCAAAATACTAACAATATTCTCTGGGAAGAACTTCAACTATGGCCAGAAGTTTAGCACAAGTACTCTTGAAAAAAACATTACCTGAGTGACTGAACACCATTCTCACCTGACAGTGTTCCCACCCCAATGACTAGAGTCTCAACCACTGTGTCGAGTGTAATGGTTGGTCCGAGCATGGCAATTCCATGTGCAATGTTGTGTTTCACCTCATCTTGACTTTGAGAGCTCAGTGCAAACTGGGCAAGGACTGTTGCCTTTGACAAGTCAATCAGCAGCAGGAAAAAGAACAGTGCATCCCTGCAACACATACACCACTTATAAGATAAAATCACTTGCTTTAACAGCAAGTGGTTTTACTTATGCAATATTGGCAACTGTTACATTTTACAAGTATTCTTTTAAATGCACACTGATGATGGTCACAAAAGTGACTGAAACATGTATGTGACTATTAATGCATGATAAAGCATATTTTATGAGTGTGCATTTGTTGGTTTACTACATACTATGTAAGTGTGAATATGCTTTAATGCAGGGATATGGAACATACAAACACCACCATTTATACCAATATGTATGCGATATCTGACCACACAGTTTATGACATGCAATTGTGAATTTAAAAAAAAGCAGGGTGCCTGATTTTGTTTTGCACACAAAGGTCCCCAAACCAAGCAATTTGCATGGAGTTCACATTAAAAAATTGACAGATTTCATTACCACATTCACAACAACCTATCAACACACTATAATTGAGTCATATAATTCCAGTCCACCACCAAAACCCCATATTTACAAAATAAAGAACCTGTACCTGTGTGCTCTATGTTTGAACTAAATAATTTTGGTTGAGAACAATAACAGTTTTCAGTCAAGCACAACTATTTTCTTGATTAACACAGTTACATGTTTTGGCTGAACAGGAACCATCTTCAGGCTGTACAGTATTTATTAAAAAGGAATAACACATATAATTGAGCATCAGACAAAACCAAGTACCAGCTCTTCTTGTTACAGATTATAAATAATATTATTCACTAAATGTCTTGAGGTAGCTGCATGTCTTAATAATGATTCAGTAATTAAAACAAATTACCATTAACTAAATAACATCTTTTTAGACAGGCAGTGTGGATTCTTGACAGCATGTTTATTGGTTCAGTTGTTTTAGTGTTTGGAGACACTATAATTGAAAAGTCCATTCTGGCTGCAAGACATAGTTCTTACGTAGGAAGCTTCCTCAGCTGAAAATTGTTATTGTTCTTATTCAATACAATCTGCAATGGGATAAATAATGATGGTACATACTGTGCCATGCACATTATTTTCACCAATTATGAACTGCAGATACTATCTCTGTGCACACATTTTTTCCCTAAGTACAATCTCCTCCTACCCTCCTTTTCGAGCCATTGTACTTCCTTCAGTGCTCTGGGAGTCAAACCACTGTTGTTCAAATGCCAATAAGAAAATGTCAAATACTTTCCAACTGGGTATCTTCCTAAAACCATTGTGGTGGTGACATAAGTAATGCTGATCAGCAGTGCCATTGATATTGTTAATAGTGTCAAAACAATTAAATTACAAATGAGGAAAAATGAGAACTGTATATTACATTAGTAAAAAAATCTCAATGGCAGAGAACATATGGGAGAAACACTAAATGAATGTCATTGAAATATGGAACAGACAATGGACTGAATGAAACTGACAGGTTTTTGAACACATAAATGAATGGGGACCTTCTAAATGGAACAGCAACTACAAATATCTCAAGACAAATTCTGCACCATGCAGAGCAGGATGACAGATGGTGAGGTGGAAAAGGAGGAGGAATGCCAATTGAAAGACCAAAAGCTGAATGTCACTGCCCCAGTGATGATGGAGGCATCATACTCAATACACACACACACACACACACACACATGCACACACATGCACACATGCCCATGGCAGCCTGGCCTTCTTACAGGCATATTCACAGACGATAGATTATTTCATAACAATGTGCCAAGTACAATGACTTTTATTCTGAATCAGAAATGAAGATAATCACACAGACATCGTGAGAACAACACATGCCTGTTTCTAGGTGGTATCTCAAGATTCACTGAGGACAGCTAGGTAAAATAACAAAAAAGATTGGTCATAACAGCTGGCTCTAGCTCATACCAAATCATGTTTACATTGTATTAATCATCTGAAATATGGAGTTTCTACCATAGACAACCCAGTGGACTGGGCATTTTGCAGGCAAAACTCATGTTTGGGTGAATGGATATCAACAGCTTATCTTTTGTTTTCCCATGAAATTATTACAGAATTAAACAAAAAATATGGATTTGTGATTGGTCTTCAGGGTGTAAATGCTGCAGGATACAGAATACCACAGGGATGATGGTAAACAGCGTCTTCTTGCTTCTACAGGGGAACACTTTATTAAAAGAAAGAAAGAAAGAAATACTTTGTTTCAAAACCAACAGATGGTAGAAAAATATAGTATTTATCATAAATCAATACCTTCAGTAGAGAAGAGAGAATTTTTAAATATGCAATGGCAAACAGATCCACAAAACCACAAAAATCAGAGTAGAAATAATGGGGCCATGGTTCCAAGAGCTGAACTGCTCAACTCATGCCCACGAAAAGCAACAGCCTTTGTATTTTATCCAGGCAATCTCTAAATTCAAAACCCACAGTAAAAGAAGCCCTTACATCTAGAACAGCAGGTCAATAACTGGTTTCAAGGTCAAGATTTAATCCTGTGACCTTAATTTGTGCAATCCTTAAAGTGTCAATGCTTTCTAACATTACACACCAAGTCCAGAATACAATGCAGAAGTGAAAGCTCAATGGGCTGCTATTTCAAATGCAAAACGATGACATGCACTTTCTGCAGCCATGATCACAAGCCTTGCCTATCACAATAATGACCAGCAGCATCACAAAGACATCAGAAAATAGGTACAAGAAATTGAAGAGTGAGACTTGATATAAATTAACAAGCAGAATAATATAAAAATAGCAGCTTACAACACATGCATCTTGAGTGTCACACATGGCCACAACATTGCATAGCTCATGACACAGTCCCTATGGTGTATGCCTTTCAACACAACCTTGAACCACTTCCATTCTTGCAACATATGTCCCTTGGATTGATCTCAACATTACCCTCCTCCTCAGTCTTACAAGACAGTTTTCACACTGGACATCCCATTGGGTTTGTACATATCACAAGGTAGTTTGCACTCAACATCAACTAAATTATTTATTATATATCAGCAAAGAGCAATACAGCCACATGCTTTGGGCACTAGGTGCTCATTTTTAAGGCCATTAAAATACATAAAATCAAATTACAGTTGAAACTTCATTTTGTATGGGTAGACTGAGAACTCAATCTTTGGGTGTTACAATATATGTGTCAAGATGAAAAGTTAAAGCATTGCAATATCAATATATAATATTAAAGTTAATGAAATACATAATAAGTAATGGAACAAGTATTCTTAAGGTGAAATATCCCTGTTTTATTTATTGCATAACAAGTGCAAATATACTCAGCCTAAACACAACTCTACATTAGAGCAGCATATTTTACATGATATGCATATTACAAAATACTGTGTTTCTAAGGTTGAGACCTGTAATTACCAATCGAGATGTAAACATATATTTTATATTTTCATGATCAGACTGATTATGGCTATCGTTATTAACTGAAATGTATATCTGGTTTTATCTGTAAAATAAGGTTCTGTTTAGACTCAGTATATCTGCACTTCTGATTACACAGGTAAGTATTGTTGATAGGACTATGCTGTGAGGGCTACAAACTTGTGGGTAACCCACGCTGCGATTCTTGGACATCATCATGGTATGAATAAAATGTATGAGGCCATAAAACAGCACACTTTTGGCTGAACATGAGACAAGAGACAGAAGAGCACATTAAAGAGTGTAGTTAAGTGCCAACTAAACAAGACGAGACTGAACAAGAAAACCCAAATGGAAGCCACAACAGCTAATCTGCCTTTCAGAAAATGCCCATTTGGACATTACTAGTACTCTGACGGAAAGCATGTCACGAAATACATGCCAACCTAACTTTCAGGATGGGCAGTACCCACCTCCTAGTTGGATGCAGATGCTGTTGCAACACAATTCTTGTTAACTGCTGTGCTAAAATTTTAGCTGATTAGGGGTCGCATTTTTTGAGCGATCTGTTCAAGAATATAGGCTGGCTACTAAGAATCAAAAAGATTAAAATTTAAACATTCCATCTAGAACCAAATGGTAGTCTAGAAAGAAGCCACAGAGTGTTAACAGAATAAGTTATGTGCACAGAGGTCAGAGTCAATGGAATGAATACACCCCATACGCAGTTCGTATACAACTACGCATATGGCTACTGAGTGCACGCTGTTTGAGCTACTGTAGGATTTCATATCACACCTACCATCCACTCCACCAGACATCGCTAGCACACTTCAAAACTGCTAAGTATACTTAGCAGAATTAAAATGAAAATTGCCAACAACTCGCAAAATTGGAAAGCAAAAATTAGTAATACGTAAGTAAAACAGCAAGGAATATTATAACATGAATTCAAAACCTTCTGAAATTAATGTTGTACCTGATGAGACTGTGCATATGGAGTGGTCCAAGACACTCAGCCCCTAAACGGTACATCGGTCCCACACAACTTGTTATCAGTATATGGCGCTAACATCACAGTAAAGTAAAGTTGAACGACACCGAAGGCGCCATGTAAATAGACTACAGCCATTTTATTGAAAAGAACTGTACAAAAATTAGGCAATGAATCATACAAAATTCATGGTATTGCCATTGTGCTGAATATTAACTACTGTACATAATGTCATAGCATATAGACTATAGATGTAAAACAAATGGAATATGTTTCATGTTTGATATGGAGATATCAACTCTTAGTGACTGTACACACTGTGTTGTTGCTGTCAGCTTGGTAAGTGGTGCAGCACTCACTGATTTAGGGTACTCTACAGAAAGGTACAATGAGTCGCCTGGAGTTTATGATGAAAACAATGGTGTAATGGCTTTGTACAACACTGAATAAAAGACAATTTTACATGTAAATTAAATAAGACCAGTAATAAACCCTTATTTTTGAGGCAGTACGTATCTACATCACACAGACATACTGTGCCAAACCACAGTTATCAGAAGCTTTCAACAATGACGTCAGGGAAGGGTTAGTCCACCTGGCTAGAAACAAAAGATTATTGAAAGAATAGCAAAACAACAGGCAGGAATTAAAATAAAAAAGGAGTGCCTACACTTGTGGAAGAACGAATTAAGATACTGTTTGGGCCTTTGGACAAGGCAATTCAAAATATTATAATTAAAAAATGAAGTTACTTAAGCAGAACTCGAGGACATGACCAACCTATTGAAACAATTATACACAGTAAAGTCTTCTTTCAGGTCAGTACATAATATGTTATCAGATGCTGCATACAATGAAAGCCTGTTGAAGGAAAGGTTAAGTAATATTACTATTACATTAATGCTCTGAAACCACGAAATGGCGAGAAAATGAACTTATTCACCACAGAAATTGAAACAGGAGGCCACATTTTAAAACTCAATGATGCCATAAATAGGCCGCAACACAATCTTAATTTATTGACTGATAGTATGGTAAATGCACAGAAAAGAGTGATATCTCCTAGTGAACTAATGACAGTGCCGAGGAGGCGGGAGGGGGAAGCCAGTACAAATTACCGAGGACCGGCGTTCTGGAAGGGGGCCTGACTAAGTTCCATATGTTTTGTCTTTGTTGGTAGTGTCATTATTTGTCGACTACAAATTAACCCTTTCAGACCAAGCCCAAAGCCACACTGGAACTGACAGTTTTCCTATTTGGTGTAAATATTTTTCCCAGTCTGCCCTTGCCGCGGGGTCCAAACCACTCTCAGCGGCCCTGACTAATGGATGCACTAATAAAAGAGCATACCTGCTTTTCCAAATGGCACCGCATTATTCTTTCCTTTGAGCAAGGAATCAGCAAACCTGGTACTAACAATGCACAGTTTACAGGTGTATCTAAAGAATAGAATACTTGGATATGCAGACCATTAGCGAATGTAAATGCTGGTAATGTTAATATATACAGATTAATCCCCAATCCCATACCTTTTGATGAAACCAAGTTCCTGTACATAGACACAGGAAAGCAATTTTTAGACAGGTTCGTAAAATTGCGAATAGTGACTATTAGCTTCGTCATGCCTGTCCCCACCAGACAGATTTTCATTATATTTTATATTTGAGCATTTTTTTTTTCGAAAATTCATAAAGAAAATTTGAGTTCCAATAAAATCTGATAAGAATAATGGGTACTTTACATGAGGACAAGCATAAATTTGTGATCATATCTCCCTAAGTTTTTCTCAGAATGAGAGATGTTTCAGACAAAAGTTGTAGAGAAAATCAAAACACACTTTGTATTTTCAATAACTTTTTTTAAAGCATGCCATTTATGAGATAATGTGGAAAAACATGGTACAGCCAGACAGTCCATAGATGACAACATGGTGCATAGCATTGAATACCGGATAACTAAGGCTACAAACACACATTCGGAATATATAATTCTTATTGCTTTTCCACGGCAACATTGGTTGCACAAACGCAACCCCGCATTATGTTACGCATACACTGCCTGTCTTGTTAAGGACTAATCACATATGAAAATGTTATTTCATAAGAAAGAAACAAGGGATGGGTCCCATTAGCTATTGCATGCAATGTCATATGTATGTAAGCAAAAACATCTCCACTCTTCCCACCTACATGGGAATTGTATGGTTAAACTGTTGCAATCTGTGGTTGTGACAAAGTATTTGTTGAACTTCCAAATTTTGTATGGACACAAAACTCGAGTGCACTGATTTTGTTCCAGCAAGTGGAAGCATCATGATTCTTGAACAGACAGTGATTGGTAAATTAGGACTAAGTTTTAACTGTAAATGATTTGGTAAATCTACAATGTTTCATATGGATTCTACAATAAAAGCAGAAAATTCAGGGTTCTAAAGTGGTGTCATGTACAAAGTAAATCATGAATATGACTGTGAACACTATGCAAGACATCAGGCTTCTGCCACAGTGCAGCTGTAGCCTTTACTCTTCTGGGATGTTATGTGGCATAGGTTTGTAGATTCTTCTTGGACTGCTTGACCCTAGAAGATGGGACTGGTAGTTTGTTCCAGAACATCAGTAACCAGCTACCAACCTATGCCAAGTAAGATTCCACAAGAGTGAAGGCCCCATGTGACCATTAGATTCAAATTCACTGAATTACAGTTGGATGATTTAAAACTTGCACAACACAGGGTATCTGAAGTAGAAAACATTATTATTAAAGAAACAATATGACTGCACATGTCATGTCACAATATGTATTCTGTAACAATATATATTTGCTTAATATTGATTTGATTGTATGTTTTGTACACATAAACAGTACAACTGTTTGCAAGGAAAGTTAAGTTGTGTGCAAGCTATTACAGATATTAAAGGATCAGATAATGTGGTAAATATTAAAAGACATAAGAATAATAACAGTTTAGCCATTGCACAAGGTGACATGCCATAAGGCAACTTGAATTTTCCCACTCACATAGGTCAAGACATCTGTGGACCTCAGAGTCTCATTTCTAAGTCAAAATGAGGTGGAAAAAGGTCTTCCCCAAGCGTGGAGGTGTTATATACAGGTTTAGAGGTCAGATATGCAGTGTGTATACAGGGAAGTCTGTGTTACAAACAAGTATGCAATACAAGACAGCAAAAAGACAATTTACATCTTCAGTAAGAATGACAGTAAATTAATGAAGGTAATTCTGATTATTTACAGCATGATTATACTGTACTTTCATAGCATGTAGTCTTGCACAAGATTTCAAGGATATTGTCTAAAAAAAGCAACAGCATACACAGGATTTCAAGGATGATGTTGAGACAAGCAATAGCCTAGTATCAACATCGGAGTAGACAACGATGTACGAAATTCTACACAATTTATGGTGACACCATAACTCCTGCCTCTCAGGGGGAGTTGAAATGGTAAAATGAATCACACAATTTCAATAAACATCCAAGTTTAAGTCATGTCAGAACTCGGGATTTTATGTTGAAAAAGTAATGACTGGGCAATCTCTGGTATTCATATAGGCAACACATGCCTCAACCTTTAAGATAGCCAGAACACTCAAAGTACTGTTACTGCTTCATCAGTATGCTATACACATCACTCTAATCATGCCTCACAATCCATTTGCTCCCACTCAGCAATGCCTGCATCAACACAACACCTGTATTTACAAGAGTCTACAGGTACACCAGTGGTAAAGTGCACAAAGACTGTATCATTCTATTACTTATTCCATGGAGCAGAGTCCTGCTTGAGAAGCTGACCGGTTTGCAGCTAGTCAAGAAATTCCCCTCATTTTATGGAACCCAAAGGTTCATTACCGCATTCACAAGTGCCCACCACCTTTCCCTGTCCTGAGCCAGCTTGATCCAGTCCATATCCCCACATACCATTTCCTGAAGATCCATCTTAATATTATCCTCCCATCTATGCCTTGGTCTCCCAAGTGGTGTCTTTCCCTCAGGTTTCCCCACCAAGACCCTGTATATGCCTCTCCTCTCCCCCATACACGCTACATGCCCTGCCCATTTCATTCTTCTCGATTTTATCACCTAAAAATTATTGGGTGTGGAGTACAGATCACAAAGCTCCTTAATACATAGTTTTCTCCACTTCCCTGTTACCTCATCCCTCATAGGCTCAAATATTCTCTTCAACATCCTATTCTCAAACACCCACAGCCTACATTCCTCCCTCAATGTGAGCAACCAAGTTTCACACCCATACAAAACAACAGGCAAGATTATAATTCTGTATATCTTAAACTTTATATTTATGGATAGCAACCTGAAAGATAACAGATTCTGCGCCGAATGATAGCAAGCATTCCCCGACTTCAATCTGATCTTAACTACTTCCTGAATAGAATTTTGATTTGTTAAGGTTGCTCCCAAATATTTGAACTCTTTCACCCTTGCAAGGGAACTTTCATCAATCTTTATATTGTGACTTTGTCCTGCATTATCTCGAGACATGACCATGTACTTAGTATTATCAGCATTTACTTCTAGTCCTGTCTCCTTACTAGCCACTACAAAAGCTTCCGTGTTTTCCTTTATATTAACATCATCAGCATAATCCAGAAGACGATGTGTACCATTTAATTTCAAGCCATCCTGGTTTGTCTGAACCCTCCTAATGGTGTACTCTAAAGCAAAGTTGAAAAGCAATTGTAAAAGAGCATCTCCTTGTTTCAGACCATTCTTAATAGGAAGCATGTCAGACAAATGTTTGTCTACCTGGACTCTGCCATAAGTTCATTCAGACACATTTTTATTAGCCTTAAAAATTTCATTGGTTGCAGATTTAAACTAACGCTCAAGATGAAATAGCAAATGCAATGGATCAGGAATTTAAGGCACACCATGGTTGGCTTGAGAGTTTCAAGACTAATGCTAATTTGCACAGCCTTTATTCCTCGGGTGAAAGGGCAGGCACTGAGGTAGCAGTTGCAGTGAAGTTCCTTGAAGAACTGAATGACAACTGGAGGAAGAAGAGGAGGAGGACGTTCACATAAGCATATTTTCAGTGTTGATGAGATGGGTCTATTATGAAAGCAGATGTCTTCTTGAACATCTCTTTACTGAGAATAATAGAAAGCACCAGCCTTCAAAACAGCTACAGATGATCTCACACAACCTGATGCTAATTTTGACAGTTAGATCTAGACAAAACCTCTATTCATACATGATTCACAAAAGCCATTAGCTCTGAAGGGATAAAATACAGCATCACTGCCAATGATATGGCAATTCAGCATGAGGGCATGGATGGCAATACCAGTACTGTAACTACAGAGAAGCTACCTCTCCCTGCATTGCATCATATTATGTGAAAAATAGACATTAATTGCCTTTTAATATCTGATAATACTCCATGCAGTCCTATTAATGTGGAAGACCAAGCCAGTAATGCTGAGGTTGTTTCCTTTCCTTTCCCTTCCCTTCCTACCAACACCACCTAATACCCTAGCTGATGGTTCAACATGTAACAGCCACTTCCAAGGCACATAACTTACAACTGGTCATGGAATGTTTCAGAATATGGTGGTGAAAACAAGCCAACATTATAAGAACTGTGGAAAAATAAAACACAAAAACAGCAATAGATAATACTACTTTAGACTGGTGCAAAGTCACTAAAAAAATATGAGCAGCGAGTGGGAAGCCTTATTCCAAGTATGTGTACGATTTCACTCCATCTAACACAGCCAAAGAAGATATTAAAAAAATGAAGTTACGATGGACAGTCAGAAAGAAATGCCTCCTATCTTTTATCTTCTTACATATCAGCCAGGTTGACAAACAGATATGTGGTGATCATCAGGTGGCAGATGAATTTACAACCATACACCATATTCAGTGTTAAAGGCAATGTGATGGCAATTAATGAAAGTTTGGCTATTTCAATATCTCTGCATATTGCATGCCACAAATGCTGATAGATGCACACAAGATAAAAAGGAGAGTGACCACCAGCAATTTTCTGCACTAATATAAGACCTGAGGGCTGCCTCCCATAAACTGTTATTGGGGATGAAATCTGGTTCCACAATTTTTGACGCAAATCCTGGCAGAACTATTGGAATGAAACCACACGACATCCCAAAGAAGAATAAATTCAAGAGTGCACCATCATCAGGAAAGGTCATGTCTACACTTGTAAACTTCTTGCCTAGTCAGGCAATGCTCAACTCTGACAATTATAGCAAAATTCTGTGAGGTCTGAATGCTCATGTTCATCCATCAAATTCAACCCAAAAGCAAAACATTAGAGGTGTTAACCTCTATGACAGTACCAGACCATACACAAGAGTGCACATCACTGAGACCAACTTAAAATTTGGATGCCTAGTATTGCTACATTCTCCATACAGTCCTGACTAGCAACATCAGATTTTTGCCTGTCTGTTCCTTTGAAAGGCAGTCTGTGAGGACTTCATCTGGTGGATGGTAGTGAACTGCAGAATTCCATTCATCAGCAGCTGCTGAGGAAGGACTGCATATTTTACTTGGCAGGAATCTTATTCAAAGTGAAGAAGATTGTTGGCAAAGATGAAGATTACATTGAAAAACAAATATGCCTTCATCAATTTTACAGTAACGTTCTGTGAAATGTTCATACATCTAGTTCGTAAATAAGCATGCAATAAAAACAGAACACATCACTTTCTGACTAACTTTTGTTGCAGGTAAATTTTGGTTCAAAGAAGCTGACAAAGAGGACATTCAACTAATTTTAAACTCGCACAAGGAGACATTACTGAATAAAAAACTTATTCAACTCCATTAGGACGAAAATGTTGAATAGGGCAATGAAAACACTGCAAGAGACGAATATTACATTCAAAGAAACAGAAGTGCTCAAATCTTGTAAAACAAAACAGCAATTTTGAACAATGATTGGAAGGAAGTATTCCTTGCAAACATGTCCTTATGTCTCACAGGTGCCATATATTTTACAGAACAAGAGAACGGACTGAAAAACGAAACATTTTTTTTGGTCTAAAGCTGTTCACCCTCAACCTCCTACACACTCTGACTGGAGGTATGGAAATTGCTGCATCATTGGATGAAAATCTCACCAATCCTCCACAAGTGTTAAAAAGTTGGCACTGTAAGCTAGCATCACCATCACCATCCAACTGATGCCCACATCTTGCTTGATAAGGAAATACAATTATTAAGTAACTGATAAGATGTATATGGTGTAAAAGTAATTTCTGACCAATTAGATTTCCCCATCACAACACTGTCCCATTGGGACTTCACACAGCAAGCCCAACAAACATGCCCCTCAAACAGTCTGTGAATTGCAATGTCCAAAACTCGCCAAGGGTGTCCACTGGCTGTTGGAATCATGGTGGTGTCATTCAATCTCCTTCCCTTTAAGGCTATCTTCAGTTTTGGCAGAAAGAAAGAAGTCACATGGCACTACATATGGTGAGTCCCTGGTGTACCTAGTAATGGTCATGTTGTGTTTAGTTAGAAGTTCACATAGAAACCAAGTCCCCATATTCCACTTTCCAGATAGCCTGTCTTTCAAAACGTTTTGTACTGATGCAAATAAAATTCCCAACATATTACCAGCTTCACAGAAAGTGATTCTTCTGTTTTAGAGAAGAAGTTCTTTTACCTATCCCCATTTTCATGAGTTTTGGACATTTCAAGCAAATGGCAGCTAAAACAGTCAACATAGCTTTAAACTTGGAACATTACTGAAAAACAAATGTTATTTCCATTGTCTGCTCTCAAGAAGCTGCTTTCAAATTCTGAAGTTTCTGTACCATTTTTCCACCACTTCGAAGTAAAATTTGGTACAGACAGGCTCTTCTTTCAAGTCTGCCATTTTCCAGGTACACCAAAATCGCACACAAAACACACACACACTTGTACTTTCACAGACATTACACTAGTCACATGTGCAACAGTATTATTCCATGAAGGAAATCACCAAGCAAGTCTATTCAGTCTACATGAGTGGTACAAGTTTGTACTAGCAGCAGTAGTGTCATCTCACAGTCAGTCCAGGAACTATTTGTTTGCACCACATATTGAATAACAGAATAAGTAATTTTTCATAAGAAAGAAATGTCCACTGATTCAAGTCATGTTTATTCTTCATGAGCACCAAAGACATAATCGAAATTATACTTTTCCAGTTCTTCCAAAACTGCTTAATAATAATGTCAAACAGACAGCAGAAGAAAGAAGTATTTGTATACTGCACTTATTGTAACAAATACTTGGCACTTACTGGAGTCAACCTACTAAAATTCACCTGAAAGTACCTAATTAAACCAGTTCATGTCCAATCATAAGTACATGGAACAAATTAATACTTATCATGTTTAATTAAGCACCCATGAAGATAGCAGAATTCTGCTAAAACATGGAGAGAACACACAGATCTGTAGCTGAATCAGATGGGTTTACTAAGTTGGCTTACTAAAATATTTATTTGGCCACTCAGGAAATGCTTTCAACTGACGCTAAACTAACTTAAGTATGGTAACTACACAGCTCAAAATGCACTGTTAATATGGTCTTCTGGGTTAAGACATCATGTAGTCTGGGAAGTAAATAGGAACACTGCAGAAGAATACAATGCCTCCATCTTCATGGGGCTTGGAGGAAGTACCTAACAGAAGACAGTATGTTATATGACAACATGACAACAGAGACTCCACTCACTTGAGGTCAGAAACATCACTCCCAAGGAACTTGATGACACTGGAACTGAACACGAAGCTGGAGAAAACTGTGAACAGACCTGCGATTCCTGCAACAAGAAAACACGACAAACACATTTCATGGTGCAACAGTTGTCATCTCACATTCTGAATATTTGTCAATGATTTCTGAAATGCAAAGCTTGGCAGCAGATTGAAGAATACTTGGAAGTGATGAATTTGGAAGGATAGGGCACAAATAAAATATTACAGTAATTAATGTGCAATCACACCAAACAATGTCTGTAGTCCAAGATATATCTAACACACATAATATTTCATGAGTTGGTTGTACTTCCATCTGTTTGCTGTCATTATACTAACACATTATTCTACATTTTCGTTAACTTTTTAAAGTAATGGCACTACTGTGGCGATATAATCGACAGCATACAAGTTTGGTATTCAAAGGGTTCTGTGTTCACTTATTTGTTACTTACTTCACTTATATCATACTTAAACTTTTGGCGCCGGAATTATTTTTTGAATTTTAGCACACCCTGTATATAAAATGTGAATAATACAGGAACCAAATACTTTAGATTTATGAAACAAACTGCATTTTGAAGAGGAAAAAACGGAGAGTATATACCGTGTTTAAAATATTCAGTGCCTATATTCGTTGAATAAATATATAAAATGCAACATTTAGAGGTTAGCGGTGCGGTACGACCACTATAGTCGTTGTTAGGCGTCAAAAGGTTAATTACTCTGTCAGTAGCTTCAACTATACAGCAATGAAAGATGATAATTATCAAACAATTAACTGGAAAAGATGTGAAAAAGAGAGATCAATATTTAACTTGAGGTACTACACCACTGCACTGTGCAAATTCATAACACGTCATAGTCACAGCTTTACATCATTCTTTGTTTATTCTGTTTCTTCTTACTCTAACCTTTACTTTCTTCCCTTCATTCTCACATTGTCCTTTTCATTCTTTCACTTTCATCACCTTAACTCTTAAACTAAACAGGTAACCATGTTGTCCATCTACATCAAAAACACAACAAATGTATTGCCCACAAAATGTATCAAATGTTCCACATGATTCTCACATTAATCAGTCACTCTTGATAATACAGATACATTGAACAATGTGGGGTAGGAATTTAATTTTTAAACCCTATTTGGATGAGCTTCAGGCTTCAGAGGCCATATGATGGCTCAGGCAGCCAGTCACCAACCCATGTGGAAATGTGGTGGACAATGTGGCACTGAGAAGGGCTTTTCTCCAAGCACATCGGTTGCCCCTGTCACTAACATTCCATCAATATTCCAAACTGATCTGTATCTGCAAAACTTGTCTTAACAAAAGTATGAACAGTAGTAGCCTGCAGACCTTCCAACAAATGATGTTTCAACTGTATACCAGATGAGCATCAGGAATAAAAGCTTTTTCCCCAAGTGTCAGGGATAATTTCTTCTTCACTGGGTTTGAAACATGATTACAAGAACTATGTTATTTATTTATGTACACAAATACATGCAGGCATTCATTCACACATTCATTCAAACATTCATACATTCATTCACACATGCACGCGCGCACACACACACACACACACACACACACACACACACACACACACACACAAAACCCACAGATCTAGCAGTCAGTAAAACTGTAAGTAGATGTGGACTACATCATAACAGGATAAGCAATGTATGTACATACAACGCAATCTTGTTGAGCGTTCGCGTAACCACTGCTGACACGAAAACGCAACAATGCATTTCCTTTGCATTGCTGTTGACTTACATTTAGCCTGCAACAACACAAAACCGTATAGTGTTGCCATGAAAACGCAACAAGGTTCCCTTACACTTTTGTTGAGCTACAAAACATTTCATTCTGCTGTCAACAATATGAACATACTTAGATCTCCAAGTAAAGTGACCCACACTGTTGTGTGAGTTTAGAAATATATATACGGGGTGTAACAGGAGGAACGGACCAGACTTCGGGAGGGTGTTCCTTATGTTATACTATACCGATATAACCCAAAACACCTATATCCAAAGTTGAACGGTTTGGGAGATAATG
>Ga0123357_10002592_pt1 | contig 20289 bp, 13 predicted proteins | sample TergutEmb28metaG_FD_89873 | JGI IMG/M metagenome (GOLD analysis project Ga0123357, IMG submission 89873) | Embiratermes neotenicus P4 segment gut microbial communities from Petit-Saut dam, French Guiana - Emb289 P4 | ecosystem: Host-associated > Arthropoda: Insects > Digestive system > Gut ... | reverse complement strand
GTGCTCTTCATCCCAGCGAATGCCTATGTTGTGTTCCACTTGGGTATTCGGTTGCGAGCGCGCCCACCAGGCGAGAATGGCTTCTATCAGGTTGATGGCTTTGGCGTGATCAGGGGCTTCGGGCATGGTCTCCTCGGACAGCTCCCAGCCATGCCAATCCCGCGGCAGCCGATTAACACTATGGTGTAAACCACGATGATGCCATTCGCGCGCGCCATGATGCATGATTGTGGAGTCTAGCATTGGTTGCTGCCCATCCCACAGCACATCGCGCGCCAATTGCCGCATGCCATGATTTGCCGGAAAAATTGGGGAATGCGTTCGCCGCCACCTGTCGCGGACAGAATTTGGGGTGTCCGAGACAGGGGCGCGTGGGGGCGCGACATATTCGGGCGCGATGAATCGCGCCCCTACCAACCAACAACGTCCACGCGTATGGGATCATCGCCATCCCGACAATCAACGGGGTGTTGGGGGCCCGTAGGGGCGCCATTTATGGCGCCCCCGACCGCCGCATTGGAATCCATACGGTTGGTCAATCGCGTAGGGGCGTATGGCCATACGCCCCTACGAATGTTTCTCAAAACGAATACATATCTTTCGCAATACCCGGGGCCGATGCTGGAAGCGTCCAAGTCACATTCTTGGTTGTGTCCCATATGTTTTGGAATGTTCTCTGATCTGAAGGCACGCCTGCACCAAAACCGCCGGATTTTGCAATCGTGCCGTTTATGAGATTGGGCTTGCCGCCGGTATGAGCAATGCCGATGCTGGGGCCGCCCGCGCCGCTTCCGCTGATGCCGGGGCGGCCACCGCGCCCACCAGGTTGCGCTGGGCCCGCGCCTGCAGCCGTTGTACCGGCAGCACCGCCAAGTGATGGCGAGCCGCCAAGACTACCTTTGCCACCAGCACCTCCTTGGCCGGCAAACACCAGGGCCGCGTCGAACGTCAGCCCGTCGCTTGCCGACAGAAGCGCTGCGATGCTTGCGCCGCCGCCTTTGCCCGGCGTGCCGGCCTGTCCGGCACAACCACCGGCACCACCACCTGCTCCCGTGCCGCTATGGTAGTATGCGTCCGTCGGGGGCGAACATGACTGTCCAACCGCCACTTTGGCGGCCTCGGCCGTTCCTCCGCTGCCCCCGTGCCCGAGATTGCCGTTGCTGCCCGCCGTTCCATCCGCCGTGACATAGCCGTCGACTGTCACCGTGCCAATCATGGCGGACACTCCATCGGTTCCTGCTAGTCCTGCCACGCCAGCATCGGCTGGCGTACCAACGGCTATAGGACCATAAACGCCTGGGGCAATGCCAGTCCAATAGTAACGCCATATGCTGTCAGTATAACATTCGAAAAATCCGCTTGTTCCTCCGTTTCCACCAGCATCGGCGCCACACGAGCTATTGCCACCCTTGCCACCGGTCCAGGTTGACCTAACGTTGCTGCTGTCTGTAGTGGTGGTTACGGAAACCGCTCCGTCACCTCCCTTTGCTAGCTCCGCGTCAATCACCGCATCCGCCGGTGTAATCCCCGCCGCGCCGTCAGCACCTTTGCCAGCCGTGATGCTGCCATTGGCAATCGTCAAGAAACTTGCGTTTTGCGCAATAAGACCAATTGACGACATTGATGATACATCATTACCCGCCGCATCCGGTGCGACCACGTCAAAACCCATAAAGCTTGTGGCAACAGCAATGTTGTTCGCACGAATCGCCGGGATTGTTGGCGATTCAATGCGCGAGCGGCCACCTTGATCGATGGCCCAATTGCCTGTGCAATTGTAGCCGCCAATCACTGAAATGCCATTTTCCAGTGTGAGCGCTTCTTTGTATGTACCTTTGCAAACGTAAACGTGCTTGCCAGATGGCGTGGCTTTTACGATGGCCGCTTGAATTGACGAAAGCGGACTTGCCCGCGTGCCGTCGCCATTGGGCGTGCCGTCAAGCGAAACGAAAATGCCATACTTTTCGTTCAGCTCAGCATCAGGAGGAGGCGGCGTGACTACCTGCGGGGCTTCAGGCTCCGCGTCAGCACCGGCGTCGCCCCCCCCCCGCGTCAGCGGAAGAGGTTCCGGCGTCAGCCGATGGGTTTTCTGCGGTTCCGAAGGATGAACTGCAACCGATTAAACACAACAATGAAACGGGTATGTATGACTTAGGCATAAAAACCTCTTCGACCTTTGTCGCACTTTGGTTGCGTCAAAAACGAAAAATCGACAGCGAAAATTTGCCGCGGATACAGCACGGGTGGCAGCCGTGACTGGGAGACGACGATGAGATCGGGAGCCCCCGAGAATCAACCCACGGTGGCCGGCGTCAACGAAGTGAGCTAGTGTTCACCTCGATGGTCAAGCTCCCAACGATCCGCATATTTCGCTCGTCGTTTTGGCTAGGCTTCGCAAGCGTTCTCGACATTATGGGCGTCCTTGGGCCGCGCATGGTTGGAAGTTCTACCGCGCAGTATGATCGCACAACGGTTGGCGATGACTGGGCCGCCGTGAAGAAAGATCTCCAGATCGCGTGGCGCACTCTTGCCTGAATCGACAAGGCAGGTGAAGTCAGCATCCATCCAAGTAGACGACGCGACTGATGGAGACAAACGCCTCATTCGCGCCCAGGCGCAGCTCCATCTTGGGGCGCTCGACTCACCGGAGACGATGCTCGCGTACAAGGAAATCGATCCTACGTTTCCGTCTCGCCTTCTGCAGATGGTTGAAGTTCAGGCGAAGCATCGCAGCGAACTGGAAAAACAAACTGTTACGGCCGAAATCGCTCGTGCGTCACGAGGCCAGTGGCTTGGGTTTGCCGTTACGAGCATTGCCTTTGGCGTCGTGGCGCTCCTCGGACATGAGGGACATCCGTGGTCTGCAACCGTTTTAGGCTCGATTAACCTCGTTGCTCTCGTTGGAACATTCGTGAACGGCCGCAAGGAGGCCGAAAAGAGGCCCGACTGAGAGCGCCGCTCTAATCCTCGCTAACAGCAGGCAAGCCTAAAATCCTTGCGCCAAGAATTCGACCCACGCGACGGCCGGCCGCCCTCCTGGCATCGTCATGCTGAAAAACAGCCGCGCGCACATCGGCTGCCGTGGCAACGGTTTCGAAAGCGCGCATGTCGCCGGTGTCGCGCTCTATTGGGGATTGAGGGTTCCACACAACCCACGCGCGCGCGACAATGCTCACACGCGTGGCGCGGCTCATTGGAATCAAGCGCCCGTCGGCATTCGGCACGGCCGCAATGGCATCGCTGTCTTCGTCGGCGCGCAAGACTTCGACCTCGCAATGCGGAAACCCATCTCCAGCAGCGAGCGCACCACGCCGCGCGAACTCCTCGCGAACACCTGCAAGGACTTCGTCGGCAGCTATCGCATCTGGGATTTTCGAGCTTGCGAGCACGACAGCGTACTTTTCGCCTGCCGCGGCCCCACCGTACAAGGGCCGATAACCACACGCCGATAGCCCCAACATGGGCATGAGCGCGGCGAGAGCGGAAAACGCAGAGGCCGAGCGCCCGCTCATCCGACAATGAGATTCAAAATGCGGCCTTTGACGTAAATGACTTTCTTTATCGTTTTGCCAGAAAGAATCTTTTCTATCTTTGGGTCGGACAGCGCCATTGTTTTTGCTTCATCTTCGCTTGCATCAATACCAATCGAAAGGCTTGTGCGCGCCTTGCCATTGACTTGCACGCCAATCTCGACGACGTCGTCTTTCACGAGCGCCGATTCGAAAGACGGCCAAGGCTCGTACGCAAGTGTTTGGGTAAAACCGAGGCTTTCCCAGAGCTCTTCGCCAAGGTGGGGCGCAAACGGCGAGATGAGCAACGTGAATGCAGTGGCCACTTTGCGCGGGGTTTTTCCCAGTGCGCCAAGGTGCTTGACGAGAATCATGAGCGAGCTAATCGCCGTATTGAACCGCATGGCTTCGATGTCGCCCGTTACCTTCTTGATGGTTTTATGCAGAAGGCGCAGGGTTTCGTCATCAGCCAGGTCTTCGGTCACGTTGGTGCATGCATTATACACTCGATCGAGGAATCGGCGCATGCCTTCGATGCCGCTCGATTGCCATGGCTTGACCGCTTCCAATGGCCCCATGAACATTTCGTAAAGGCGAAGCGAATCGGCGCCATACGCCTCCACGATGTCATCGGGATTGATCACGTTGCCGCGGGATTTGCTCATTTTCTCGGCAACCATAACGACTTCAACACCATGCGTTTTATGAAGGGTCCGATTGTCTTTGACCTCCACTTCGGCTTCGCTCGCCCATTTTTCTTCCACCGCAATGCCGCTCATGCCGTTTTCGAGCACCCATTGCGGCGGATCACCCGACCGCGTGACCTTTGCATTGCCTGGGTATGCCGTGCCAGCCTCGTCGGTGAAATACCGGTAGGAAGTGCCAAGAATCAGGCCTTGGTGAACAAGCTTTTTGAAAGGCTCGGGGTCTTTAACAAGCCCTAAATCGAATAGCACTTTGTGCCAAAAGCGCGCATAAAGAAGATGAAGCACGGCGTGCTCCGAGCCACCCACGTAAAGGTCGACAGGCATCCAGGTTTTGTATGCCTGTTGGCTCCACGGCTCGGCCTGGTTGTGCGGGTCAATGAATCGCAAATAGTACCAGCACGAGCCAGCCCATTGAGGCATTGTATTGGTTTCGCGCGCATACCACTTTGTTCCGCTTTGCCCGCTTTGCCCGTTTGCCTGAAAAAACCGCCAGTTGAGCGCACGCGCGAGCGGCCCTGCCGGATCGGTTCCTGGCTTGAAGTCTTCCAAGTCGGGGAGCACGAGCGGCAACTCGGATTCGTCGAGCGCAACGGGCTCGTCGTACAAAATGGTATAATTTGCACCCGGCACGCGGGGATCGCCATCGCACTGAACCGGGAAATAAATAGGAATTGGCTCACCCCAATAGCGCTGGCGCGAGAAAACCCAATCACGAAGTCTGTAGGTCACTTTCGACTGGCCTTTGCCCTGCGAAGAAAGCCAGGCGGTCACCTCGCGCCGCACGCGCTCGCTCGGCATTCCTTTGGCAACGGGCGCGCGGCTCCGTGCGGCAGCCTCGGCATTCGCCACACCGTCGTCGGTAAAGGCGGCTTGTGCAACATCGACCGCGGTGCCATCGCTTTTGGCAACCACGGCAACGATGGGAAGATTGTATTTGACGGCAAAAGCATGATCGCGCTCATCGTGGGCCGGAACCGCCATCACGGCGCCCGTGCCGTAACCGCCTAGAACGTAGTCGGCAACCCAAATAGGGATTTTGTCGCCATTGATTGGGTTGATGGCACAAGCTCCGGTGGGCACTCCGGTCTTGTCGCGCGTGGCATCCGACCGGACGAGATCGCTTTTCTTGGCCGCCTCGGCAACGTACGCATGGACAGCTTGCGCGTGCTCGCTCGTTGCCACGCGATGCGCCAGCGGATGCTCGGGCGCCACAACGACGTAGGTTGCGCCGGCAAGCGTATCCACGCGCGTGGTAAACACAGAAATGGTGCAGTCGGAATGACCGTCCACGACAAAGTCGACGGTTGCGCCTTCGCTTCGACCAATCCAGTTGGCTTGTTTGATCTTCGTTTCGGGCCAATCAAGATTTTCAAGACCTTCAAGAAGCTTGTCGGCATAAGCGGTAATCTTGAGCGACCATTGGCGAATTTTTATCTTATGAACCGGGAAGCCGCCCACTTCGCTTCTGCCATCGACGATTTCGTCGTTGGCGAGCACGGTGCCAAGCGCAGGGCACCAATTGACGGGCATGTCCGACTGCTGAAACGCCAATCCTTTTTTGAAAAGCTGAAGGAAAATCCACTGCGTCCAACGCACATAACTTGGATCGGTCGTGTCGATCTCGCGATCCCAATCGAAACTAAACCCGAGCATTTTTAGCTGCCGGCGAAAGGTTTCAATATTCTTCAGCGTTGTCGTGCGCGGATGCGTGCCGGTTTTGATGGCATGCTGTTCGGCCGGCAAGCCGAAAGCATCCCAACCCATGGGGTGAAGAACATTGAAGCCGCGCATTCGCTTGTAGCGGCAGACGATGTCGGTCGCCGTGTAGCCTTCGGGGTGGCCCACGTGCAAACCTGCGCCCGACGGATACGGAAACATGTCGAGCACGTACATCTTCTCGCGCAGCAGCTGCGCGCTATCCATCGAGCGCTCCGCGCGGAAGGTTTTGTGCGTTTCCCAGTAGCGCTGCCACTTGGGTTCGATAACGGATGGATCATAAAAAGAACGGGAAGAGCCTTCGGGCATGATCACGCCGCGCGATTTATCACAATTCTCGCGCATGCTTTTTTCGCTCTTTCGATGCAACCTGCAGAGCGACCTCTTCGACACAACGAAAGCTTGTTTGCAAGGCTTCGCTGCGCTGCACCTGGTTCGCGTGGTGCACCTTCGCCACCTTCGCGCGCAGCCGATCGGTGCGGCGCTTCCATCGCGGAGCGACTTCGCCCGTGCCCGCGAGCGCCGTTGCGAGCGCACGCGCCGCGTCTTTCGCGTGGTGTTCGTAGAGCTTGGCGAGCTCGAGGCGAATCGCCGGTTCGTCGACTTGCTCTGCAAGCGACTCGAAGTCGGCCATTGCCCGTGCCTTGTCACCGCGTGCTTTGGCAATCTCGCCGCGCGCACGAATGGCATCGGCGCCACCGCCTCGCTCGCTCGCCACGCTCGCAACTTCGTAGGCGCGCTCGATGAGCCCGGCTCGCTTGAGGGTGCGCGCAACACCAACGAGATCGATCGCGCCAAGCTCCGTGTCCTCGAGGGACTCGCCGTACAAGCCCACCAGCGCGACCATCGACACGACGTCCAACGCGTTGTGCTCGACAACCGAAGTCAGCGCACGCGCGTCGCCGGTACGGAGAAAATGCAGGTAGTACGCGCCTACCTCACTCGATGGAACGTCGTTCTCGCGGACAAAGCCAAGAACATGACGCTCGAGCGCACCAAGGCGAAAGCCGAAACTGCGTGCTTTGTGCACGCGCCGCGCAACGTGGAGCAAATCGAGGTGTGGGAGCTCGCTCGGCAATGGCAATTTCGCCATGACGAAGCGCGTGCGAAGCACCGGCATATCAAAGCTTTTGCCGTTGAATGTGACGAGCATCGAGGAGCTGCGAATGCGGTCGGTCACGCGAGCAAGCATGGGCGCTTCTTCGCCAAGCTGCCGAACGAGGAGTTGCTCGACGACGAGCGAATCGGCATCCCAAAACGCGAGACCCACGAGAAAAGCAATGGTGCCAGCAGCTGGGCCAAGGCCGGTCGTTTCTGTATCGAGATACAAGGCGCCTTCGAGCGGGCACGATGCGAGCGCTGGATCGAGCGCGAGCAGCGCCAAAAGTTCGGACAACGCGCTTCGCGCGGGCATTACAGGTGCGCGGCCCACCTGATGCGCACCCGAAAGACGCAGCGTACGCACATGCAAAGGGCCTTCAGGTGTTTGCTCGACGGCGAACGGCAGTTCAGGCGCGTGGGCCACAGCCGACGCAGCGGGTGTGGCAGGCGTTTCGGATCTTGCTTCCGCAAGCTGCTCAATCCGCTCGATTCGCGCAAGCCGTGTGACGAGCGAAGGCCGACTCATCGCGCTTACGATACATCCGAACAGGTACGCCTAAGAGCATGTTTACCAGCCTGCTGCGCGAATCGATGCGTCGGTTGGGCGCTGCGGTGCCTGCGCACGTACGAAAAGTACGCTTACGCGGGCTCCTCGCGCCCGCCCTAGCCTCAATTCGCTCGCAACGGCTGGTAAACACGCTCTAGAGCATGTTTTCGATTACTTTTCGGCGGTTTTGGTTGCAAGCGCACTGCTGCCCGAACCGACAATGCCTTTGCGAACCCACGCAAGGGGCTTGTCGTCGCCCAGGTCGACGGCGCCGTCGCCACGCTCGACACCAAGCGACAACAAAAGCGACTCGAGATCGATTTGCTCGCCGCGAGCCGCATAGCGATCGTACATCGAACTGAGCACGCGCGTGCGGGTCACCTCGTCGCCGAGCCGCACGACCTCCGCCACTGTCCACACTTTCGTCGCGTCGCCTCCGTGCGCAAGCGCGGCACGAACAACGTCGTCAAGCGAATGCTTGCCGTGCGATTGTTCACGAATGCGCACATCCGCCGCGAAGCAGAATAGAGCTCCTCCCCAATAGATTGAGTCAAGATCGCTTCGTTGAGCCAGACCCGCGGCCGAACCACGCGGCGCGAGACCACGCGGCATGTTGCGCGCAAACTGCCGGAAAACCTCGGCGTCTGTCGTCCACCCCGCCCGGGCGCGCAGCACCGGCTCGTAGTACGTTGCCAGCCCCTCCCCAAGCCAGCGGCCTTCCCCGCGGAACGTCGGGAAACCAAGGTGGAATAGCTCGTGAACAAGAACCCAATCTTGCGGTGTTGCCGACGCCGTCATCTTGTCGCCAACCACGAGCACGATGGACGCTCCAGCGAGAGAAAGCACCTTGCCAAAAGTCACTTCGCTTTCACCCTGCGCCGGAACAATGAATAGCGTGCTCCGCTCAACAGGAAATCGGCCGAAAAGCGGCGTGATGACATCGGCGGATTGTCGTATCCATGAGCCCATCGTCTCGTCCGACATGGCGAACGCGTGGTTACCCACCACCGCCACATCGATGCGTGCAGGGTGCACACCCGGAACGTCGACGCGAAAGCGACGAAGCGGTCCAAATGCCGTAAAGCTGCCTTCGTCGAGGTCGTACGAGCGAAAGGCGAACGTTTTTCCACTGTCGCCTTTTTGCGCCATTCCCGAAAGAAATTGCTCCGCGTTCGGGGTCTTCACGTGGATCTCGACCGGTACGTCTGTTCTCGGCACCGGGTGCACCAACCATGCGAGCGACGGCGAAAGCGTGGCCTCGCCAACGCGGCGGGCGCAGTCGACATCGTCGTTGCATGCCGAAGCAAGCTCACCAAGATCGACTCGGTAGCGCACGGTGCATCGGCGCGAGCAAGACGGTTCGACCCATGCGCTGCCACTGCGCGCGATCGCCTGGTAGCCATCGTGCGAGCGTACACGCATATCGTGAATGGTCTTCGCCTCGTCCTTCCCAATGCCGATTCGGTCGGTGCGCGCGTTGACGAACGTTGCCTCAACGGTCACAGTTCGCGATCCAGACTCTGGGGCTAGAACCTCGTAAACCCACGATCCATTCGCTGCTGCGTGCGCATCAGCCGCTGGGCGCATGCATGCACTCGAAGCGAGCACGAGAAATGGCATCGACAAACGCCGCAGATGAGCCGCACGCCGCGCATGCACCGTGCGCGGCGCGTCTGCCGCAGATTTCCCCCCACGCATGCCCTCCGATAAGCACTCAGGATGCCTGCTCGAACATCGTGCAGATCGCACGCCGCATGCGACACGCCGGTCCTAGTCGTGCCTGGCGAACGAATTGACACTGAAAATCTTTAGTCTATAGTGCGCGCGCGCCGAAGCGCGGCTCTTCACGCCAATTCATGCCAATTCACGGTGCATAAAACGAGGGTTTTTCGGGGTGGTTCAGCAATCCGGGTTCTTGCCACCCTGGGGAATACCTTTCAGCTCTGGAGTTTCCAAGAGATGCCTCTTCATCCCGAAAAGAAAGCGGAGCTCATCGACAAGTTCCGTACACACGAGTCCGACACGGGCTCTCCTGAGGTTCAGATCGCGCTGCTCACTGAGCGCATCTCGTACCTCACCGAACACTTCAAAACCCACGACAAAGACCACCATTCGCGTCGTGGCCTTCTCAAGATGGTTTCCAAGCGGCGAAGGCTACTCAACTATCTGAAGAAATCGGGCCTCGACCGATACCGCAAAGTGGTAGCAGCGCTAAATCTGCGTAAATGACGTAGGGGCGCCATTCATGGCGCCCTACCGCATTTTCGAATCCATTCCATTAGCCGATCCGAGGGCGCGATGAATCGCGCCCCTACAATCAACAAAACCGGGATCGATACACCCTGTCGCCTTTGCTCTTCGATTCATCCGCATGAGCATGCGAACGCACGCGGACGAGACGCGTTTGCGCGTGCTCGTGAAGATGAACCGAGGACCTAAAGGCGTCGAACGAGTCGCCCGGCGTTTCGCCGCACGCACGCGGCAAATCGCACCAAGGAGCTATCGTCATGTCTTTTGTCCGTGAATCCGTCATGATTAACGGCCGTCCGCTCACGCTCGAAACAGGCCGTCTTGCCAAGCAAGCCAATGGCGCTGTCCTCGTTTCTTACGGTGAGAGCGTTGTGCTCGTCACAGCCGTCAGCGGCGACGAGCGCCCAGGCCTCGATTTTTTCCCCCTCACTTGCGAATACATCGAAAAAACATTTGCCGCAGGCAGAATCCCTGGCGGCTTCTTCAAGCGCGAAGGTCGCCAGCGCGACGAAGAAATCCTCACGAGTCGCCTCATGGATCGACCGTGTCGTCCCATGTTCCCAGAGGGGTTCAAGAACGACACGCAGATCATCGCGACGGTCATGTCTTCGGACAAAATCAACCCAACTGACGTTCTGTCGCTCACCGGCGCAAGCGCCGCACTCCACATTTCGGACATTCCCTGGGCCGGCCCGCTTGCTGGCGTGCGTGTTGCGCGCGAAAACGGCGAATTCGTTATCTTCCCAACTTTCGAGCAGCAAGCCCGAGCCGACATCGACATGGTGGTCGCCTGCAGCAAAGACGCCATTGTCATGGTTGAAGGCGGCGCCAACGAAGCGAGCGAGAAAGACGTCATCGACGCCCTCATGTTTGCGCACACCGCGGCGCAACCCATTCTTGCCCTTATCGAGCAGATTCGCGCCGCAGTCGGGAAACCCAAGCGCCCGTTCGAGCCGAAGAAGCTTCCCGCTGAAATTGCCGACCAAATTCCTAGTATGGTCGACAAAGCAATTCTCACCGCGTCGCTCATCAAAGACAAAAAGAAACGCTACGAAAGCTACAAACTCGCCAAGAACGCGATGGCAGAAGAATTGGCTTCCACGCTCGGTGCCGCAAAGTTCGCCGAGCACGAAAAACTCATCAAAGCCGAATTCGACGAGCGAAAATACCATGTTGTTCGCGAATACGTCCTTGGCGAAAACAAGCGCATCGACGGCCGCGACATGACAACCATTCGGCCCATTGCAGCGGAAGTGGGGCTTCTGCCTCGCGTGCATGGTTCGGCCTTGTTTCAGCGCGGCGAAACGCAGGCCATCGTTACCACCACGCTCGGTACGAGCGCCGACGAGCAAAAAATCGACGCACTCATCGGCGAGCGCTGGAAGCGCTTCATGCTTCATTACAATTTCCCGCCGTTTTCAACTGGCGAAACCAAGCCAGTGCGCGGTCCCGGTCGTCGTGAAATCGGCCACGGCGCTCTTGCCGAGCGCGCGATCGCACGCATGATCCCCGACACCGAGAAATTCCCTTATACGATACGGGTTGTCAGCGAAACACTCGAGTCGAACGGCTCTTCGTCGATGGCAGCGGTGTGCGGTGGCACGCTTTCGTTGATGGATGCAGGGGTTCCCATCAAGGCACCCGTTGCGGGCATTGCCATGGGCCTCATCTCCGACGGCACGCGCATGGCCATTCTGAGCGACATCCTTGGCGATGAAGACCACCTCGGCGACATGGATTTCAAAGTTTGCGGCACCTCGAAAGGGATCACCGCCATCCAAATGGACATAAAAATTGCCGGACTGTCGCGCACCGTTCTCACCCAAGCGCTCGACCAAGCGCGTGAGGGTCGCGTGTTCATCCTCGGCAAAATGCTCGAAGTTTTGAATGCGCCGCGCACCGAGCTGTCGAAGTACGCGCCGCGCATCACGACCATCAAGGTCAAGCCCGATCAGATCCGCCTCGTGATCGGCCCGGGCGGCAAAACCATCAAGGCAATCATCGACCAAACGGGCGTTGCCATTGACGTCGAAGACGACGGCACGGTCAACATCGCCTCGAGCGACTCGGGTGCAGTCGGCAAAGCCCTCGACATTATCAAGGGCATCACGGCCGAGCCGGAAGTAGGTGCAATCTACAAGGGCACGGTGCAGCGCGTAACCGACTTTGGCGCCTTCGTCGAAATCCTGCCGGGCACCGACGGTCTGCTGCACATTTCGGAAATGGCCCACAGTCGCGTCGAACGAGTCACCGACATCATGAAGGAAGGCGACGAAGTCGAAGTGAAGGTCATCGAGGTAAGCCGCGACGGGAAAATCCGTCTGTCTCGCCGCGAGCTCTTGCCGCTGCCCACGGGTCCCGATGGCGAAGCAGCCAAGGCTCGCCTCATGGCCGCGCGCGACAGCGCCGCTCCGTCGTCACGCGAATCACGCGACCGCGGTGGCTTCCGAGGCGATCGAGATCGAGGTCCACGCAGTGGCGGCGGTGATCGCGATCGGGGCGGCCCGCGTGGGCCGCGCGGCGGCGGCCACGGCCACTAACGCATATTCGTAGGGGCGTATGGCCATACGCCCCTACAGGGTTATTTTGAGATCCCGCCGCTGTTGCCGCGAGCTGGCGGCGGCGAGGACGAGAAGTCCGTGGCCTTCTGCGGGCGCTTTTGGGGTGGCGGCATCGAGGTAGGCGTAGGTACAGGCACCGAGGAATGCGTAGGCATTGGCGGCGCCGTTGGCGCTGGCGCAAGGGCCTTGCCCGCTGCAGCGCGTGCACGCTCAATTGTCGGATCGCTGTCGCCATTAGGACCGATGCGCTTGGCTTCGTCGAGCTCCGCGATGCATGCGCGCCACGCATTCTGAGCATCGTCACCCAAAAGGCTTGCCGCTTCGTTGCAGATCGCAAGTGCACGCTCGCGCATTTCAGCGGCTCGTTGATCTGGGCGCTGATCTTCACGTTGATTTGGCGGATGCGCGCTTGGATCCACGTCAATGACAGGAGCGATTCGCTCGTCGTCGTGCTTTCGCAGCACAAGGAACGCAACGACGGAAATGACGACACCAAGCGCTGCAAGCAGCGCAACTTCTCGCGCCCAATGGGCCCGGAAGTGGTTACGCAATCGGCTCACCCGCTTGCGCACGCGTGGCGCCGGGACCTTCTCCGACTCGGCAATGGACTCGAGCTTCTCGCCGTCGCCTTCGCGTAGCATCCAGTCGAGCGTCATGTGCGCATCTTGCCCTTCGGGCAGATGACGCTGCGCCCACCTCAGCAAATCTGCCTCGCCGTGGGGTGCGGGCGAATCGGGAACATCGGGCAAGTCGAACGTTTCGCGCCCGCGACGGCGGTAAAAATCAACAATTTTGTTCTTGGCAACGCCGAATATCCACCGGCGAAGCGCATGAACTTCCGTTGGCGCGTGCGGCGACTCGATAGCCTCGGCAAGAGCCGCTTGAACGATATCTTCCGCGTCGCTTTCTGGGACGCGCCTGCGCACCATCGCAACGAGCGACGCACGAAGTTCCGGTCCGATGATCGTGAGGGTAGGCGAAGACGTCGATGGCATCACGGCACTGACAACGGAGCGTCGTCAACAGCACGCCGAGTGTGACACGCCCTTTTCAGCGAGCCGCGCATTTTTTCGCTCGCATGAGCTCTGCCATGCCTGGTCCACTGGTCCGCTATCAGTAGCGTAAGCGCTTGTCCAATCTCCGGCGTTTTGTGCCGAAAAGTACGACTCATTGCGCGCTCGTTTCTAAGATTTGCGCCGTTTTACCGACATGCGAAGCTTTGAGATCTTCGTCGAACCCGAGTTACCTGCTCACCTTACCCATGGCACTCACGGCGAGGTGCGCCGCTCAGGCGTGCGCCCCATGAAAGCCGCGCCTACGTTCCGGCGCCGCGCAGAGCCGCACGAGGTCTTGGATTTGTTCATCCACGGAGCCAACGTCACCGCGCGTGTTGCCGAACGTCATGCCTCGTGCGTGCTGCGAGATCTCGCATCGGCGCTCGCGGAGCTCGTGCTCGCTCCGCGCGGCAAGCGCATCGTGCGCTTCTATGAAGACGCATGGGAACTTTGCGTAGAGCGCCTTGGCTCTGAAGCAACGCTCAGCATCTATCGCGGAGGCGCCGATCCAACGGTTTTGGTCTACGACAGGAGCGTTCTTTTCGACGAAATGTGCGCGAGCGTCATCGACGCCCTTGCGACAACGGCAAGTCGTCATCAGGGTGGCTCGCTCGTCGCTACCGAGCTCTCGGCCGTCCGCCGCGCCCTGCTCGACGCGCAAGCCTCGGCACCCGAGGTAACGCTTACGATCCCTCCTCCGCAAGCCGTTACCGTCGACATCGACCGCGATGCCCCCATCTCGTTCGCCGTGGACTTCGTGATGCGCCCTGGCCCCCCTGGTCCCGAAACGCATGCGCTGGAGCCGAACGTCGAGCGCGCAGACCTGCACGCCCTTTTGGTTCGCGGTCGCATGCGCGCCGAAATCCGCGGGCGATCGGTCGACCTCGGCGAGGCTTACCCATTTCTTTTCGCTCAAGTCGTGCTCGATCTCACCAAGCGCGCCGTTGGTGCATGGGAACGCGGTCAACCCTCGTTTTTGCGCGCCTCAGCGGGCGGCGTCATGCTTGGCCTCAGAGCATCGAGCGCCCATGACATTCCGACTTCGTCGCTCACGCTCACGAGCCAACGTCTCACGTTGACGTTTCCCGAGTTGTCGCTCTTCGACGTCGTCGAGGCCGCACTCGCCTTTGGGCGCGCACTGGTTCGCGCTTTTGTGCGCCGCGATCGCACGCAAGGAGGAAACCTGAGACTCGCAGCGTTGCGTCGTGATCTCCGCGCCGTGGGCGACGCGCTGCGCGAAGTTCGCCGTATGGATGCGCGTATCAACCCATCTCCCGAGACCTACCGCGCATTCGTCAGCCAAGCGCGAACCAAGCCCCAAACCGAAAGTCTTTCGTCGACACGCCTACGCTACACGAAGCGATGGAGCGCGCTCGTTCCCGGCATCGACCTTCGGTCGACATTCCTCTGCGGCGATCGAATCATTATCGGAGCAGCCTTTGAAACCTTCTGCCTCGATCGATCGACTGGCGAGCTTTTCTGGCGCAAAGCAACTCCGCGCGCCGTAAGCGTCGTCACTCCTGCTGGCATTGCGCGCATGACGCCTGACGGCGCCATTGCTTTGCACGATTTCACGACCGGCGACGTCACGCTTCGCACGTGGATCGCGCCGCGCACCGGAGGACCATGCGCTGGCACCGTGGTCAATGCCGCCGGGTTGCCGAAGTTGCTCATCGTGACTGAAGGCGACAAGCATCTCGTTGCCATCGATCTCACGAGCGGCGAAGCCCGATGGCGTTACGCATGGAGCGGCAGCGGCAGAGCAAGCGCGGTTGCAACGTTCCACGAGGGCCTTGCGGGCGCACTTCGGCTCAAGCGCGTTGGCAAGCTTCTTTATGTTGCGTCGGGCGACAGCGCTCTCACCGCTGTCGACGTGCAGACTGGCGCCGTTGTTTGGCGCGTGCGTGACAGGCTTCGCTTCCGCAGCGTTCCAACGATTGATCACGACGCGCTTTATGCCATTGCCGGAGGAGCGGGCAGCGCGGCAAGGATCTGTTCCTTCGATCCGTACTCGGGCCATGGCGCATGGCAGTCCCCTTTGCCCTCGTCGTCTTGCACGGTGGAAGGTCCCGCACTTCTCACCTCGATTTCCGTAGCTGTTGCCGTGCGCGATCGGCGCGGACTTCGCCTTGCCGCTTTCAACCGCGACACGGGAGAGCCGCACTTTTTTACCGACCCGATTGCACCCATTGGCACATCATGGCTTGCCGTCGACGACTTGCTCGTCGGCAACACACCCACGGGCGAGGTGCTAGGGGTTGACGCAGCCAAAGGCACGGTCCGCTGGCGCCACTCGCTCGGTAGCAGCGTCGACTCCGACGTGCCCCGCAGACTCGAGCCAGTGCTTCGCTCGGGCGCACTCTTCGTTCCGCATGCCGACGTGCAGATTTTCCGGCCGAGCGACGGCACACACATTGGCACCGTGGGACCGTGCGATGCGATTGCGGACATGCTGCGGGTCGACGAGCGATGCGACGTGTACGTTGCGGAAGAAAGCGGACACGTTGTGTCGTTTGGGGCAGGACCGCGCCTTTCGCTCGTGAAATAGACCTACGGCACCGCAAGCACTTCTACCGACGCAATTCCCGTTTTCGGCTCGCCCGACGCCGTTGCAAGGCGCGCGGCCGGCACGTCGAAGCGATCGCGCACCATCGCAGCAATGACGCGCGCCTGTTTCTCGCCGCCCTTGGCTTTCACGCGAAACACGGCGCGCTCGAAAACGGAGGCGAGAAACCCAATCTCGTCGGCAACGCTTGCGGCGTCGGCAGTCGCGACTGGCGCGGCTCCGGCGCGGTAGACGATGAGGGGTGTTGCCTTCGCGGGTATACGCGCAAAATCGCCGCTTTCGGGTGCTGTTGGTGTTGGCGGAGCTGGTGATGCTGCGGACGGCTCGGAACCAAGCGCGGTTGCAACGCGCGCGTCGATGGGCAAGGGCTCAGGCTCGGCGCCCGGCGTAAGGCCTGCGCCGCGCGCAAGCTGCCAGGTGCGCCGCATGAGTGTGTCGAGGGATGACGGCGCGCGCGCGGACGGGCCTATCCACGCGCGCTCGTCGGCAATCGAAACAGGCGCGATTCGTCCGAAGCGCTCGACGAGCGCGACGGCGTCGGGAGCTTCCCCAACACCTTGGGCGAGCGGCGGGCCGCTTTTTCCAGCAAACTCGCGCGCAACCCCGGAAGCATCGAGCCTGACGCGCTCGAGCCCCCGCCGCCAGGCAACGGCCAGCTTGCGCATTGTGACCGCGTCGGACTCGAGCTTAGCGCGAGGCGCTACGAGGAGCACAGGCACGAGGCGCGAAGCATCTGCAGTTGAAAGCACCAGCCTGCGCGCGTCGGCCGTGCCTCTGGTGATCGCGGCAAAGGGGGCAGCCCTGCCATCCTCGGAACCAGGCGTGACCAAGCGCACGCGCGATGGAGGCACGCCGAGGAGATCGAGCGCAAACAGTCCGAGAAGCGTGGCTGACTCCGAGCCGGTGATGCGCGCCGCCGAGTCGCCTGCCGGCGATGATGCAGTCGCCGCAAGTTTCACCTCGTCGCTCCCGATTGGCGGTTTGAGCCATGCGCCTTGAGCCGCGTGCAGCTCTTCGCGCCCGCGCGAGACACCAACCACGGCAAACGCGCGAAGGTCCAGAGCCCGCAAGCGATCGTAAACAACGACGAACGCAGGCAACGGAAGCACGGCAACGTCGGCCCCCGCGGAGTCGGCCCCTCCGCGGGCCATGCGCGCGGAGACGGCTTCGAGCGTTGTTTCAGGCGCGAGTTCGAGCGGCGAGCCAATCAAGTCGAGATTCGATATCGTGTCCGCTGCGCCCGCGGCAATGAGCTCCCAACCAAGCGCTGTCACGCGTAGCGGATGGGAAGGCAACGTTGACGCTGCGGCGTCGCCCGCGGCATCTGGATACGCTGGATGCGTATCGACGACAGGACCTTCGGCTTGCGTGCCTCCCGCACCAGCATCGGCGGCGCCGACGTCCGCCATCGCGTCAGCGCCTGAACCCGCGCCCGCATCGACGACACTGCCTTGCTCTGCGGCTGCATCGGGCGCTGGGGCCATTTGGCTGATTTCAGCGGGCACACTGTAAGCTGTGCGCGTGCGTGTCACGAGGAGAAACACGAGCACCGCGGACAAAATCACGATGAGGACAAAGCCAAGGTAGCGCATGTCACTTGGTCCCTGGCTGTGCAGAAGGTGCCGCTGGTGGCGCGCCGCTCGCGCCGTGCTCGGGGAACGCGGGAGTTACCCCTGCGATGAAATACGTGACGCGCGCCATTGCGCGCGAACCCGTGCGCGCGTAGCGATCGCCCTCGCGTGTGATGGGCCCCTTCGTAATTCCTTCACCCGCAACGAACGCAATCGCGATCCCGAGCAGCACAATCGCAAATGTGTCGGCCACGACCCCGAGACTGCCGCCTTTGCCAATGCGCTTCAAAAAAAAGTCGGCCGCCAGCGCAGGCAGCGCAATCGACAACACGAGCGCCACGCCAAGGCGCACCCAAATATTTTCGGTAAAAATTCCTACTAGCGACATGACGCCCACGACCGTGACAACGCCGCCGAGCGCAACACCAAGCACGCGAACGACACGCACCAGCCAGATCATTCGCGGCGACGCCGGGTTTTTCGGCCGAATGCGTAACGGTGAGCTTTTTTCTGGAGGCGCGCTGTCGTTCGGTTCGTCCGATTCCACGGTGGGCATCCTATCACCGATCTTGCCGGCCGAGTCCAAACGGGCTTTTGTGCCGTCCCATGACGGCCGCTCCCCAATGAGAACATCGCGCGCTGGCGTGACCTATGGTCTTGCGGCCCTCGTTGCAATCTCAACACTCGTCCACGTTGCCTATTACTTCCCGCGTGTGGTCGACGATCTCTTCATCTCCCTGCGCTATGCCGAGAATCTCGCGCATGGGCGAGGAGCCGTTTACAACGTCGGTGAGCGCGTCGAGGGTTACTCCGGACCTCTTTGGATGTTGCTTCAGAGCGTCGGATTTCTTCTTCGTATCGATGGAGTGACGTGGACGAAGCTGCTCGCGTTGACCTCGCTCGTAGGTATCCAGTACGGACTGTATTCGCTCGCGAGCCGTAGCTTCCGCATCACGGGCTGGCTTGCTTGGGTCCCTTCTCTTTTCTGCGCCGCGAACAGTTACGTCATCAACTGGACCGTCCTTGGCCTCGAGACTCCACTGCATCTCGCGGCGCTGACGCTTTGCCCGGTCGCCATCGACGCATACGTTCGAGAGCCCTCGTTACGGACGCGCGGATGGGCCATCGCCAGCGTCATCGTGCTGGGGATGACGCGGCCGGAATCGGTGCTCTACGTGGGCGTCAATCTGATCGCGCCGCTCATCGTGGTCCGGACACGGGGCGAGCTCGCACCTCTCGCGCGCAAGCTCTCCACGGTCGGCATTCCCGCGCTCGCGGCTCTGGGCCTCCTGCTCCTCGTTCGGCGCTTTTATTACGGTCACTTCGTTCCGAATACGTATTTCGTTAAGGGGAGTCACGTTTCTTTTGATATCGGAAGGCTCGCGGCTCTCTGGTCCCAAGGTGTTGGACCAACCGAGGCCATCGTCTGGATAGGCGGGTCCTTATTGCTCTTCGTGTTTGGGTGGAAAAGAAAGTGTTTGGCGCCTGCCCTTTCGATTCTCGCGTGCAGCTACTTCACCGCCACCGTGCTCCTCGACTGGATGCCGAGCCTTCGGCATTTGCTGCCGATCACTCTCTTCTCTCCGCTCGGCTGGGTCGTCCTCGCCGACGCCTTCGCACAACGCAAAAACGACAAGCAGCCGGCCTTCGGCGCAGGCCCACTAGCCCCACTCGCCGTTCTCGCGCTCCTTGGGCACGCCGCTTACCATCTTGTGCTCGTCGACAATCGAAATAGCCCCGAAGAGAAACGGCGAGGGTCTTGGATTCGGCCAAAAACAGCCGAAAAGTGCAGCGACACGATCCTCGCTTATCGTCGCATCGAGCCTCCCCACGTGACGAAGATGGGGCCGTACGAAATGGGCCAAATATCGCAGAGTTGGGGTGTTCTCGAGACAAGCGCGGAACCCGTTACGGACAGCTGGTTTGCCGGGCGCGACATCGGCGCCGTCGGCTACTACACGGGGGTTCGAGTCTTTGACACCGCAGGGCTCTTTACGAAGACGGTGTCGATGTCTCGTGAGTGGACCGAGCAGCGAAAAGTATCGGACACCGTGATCCGCGCGATGATGGCGCTCCGACCTCTGGGCGGCGAGATCTACGAGGCTTGGGAGACAGCCCTTGGTTCCCGACCGAAGCTCCTCGAGGGATATCGGATTCGGTTCGGAACCATGCGCGCCCCAAATGCGTTCATCGCAACCGATCGGCCACCGCCGTCTCCGGCCGAAGTGCTAGGGCGATATCGGCTCATGCAAAGCCGATTTCCGCAGCTCTTTCACCTTCATACGCTCTATGGCGAGTCGGTCGGCGCCGTGATGGACCGACGCGTTCGCATCGTCAGCGAGCAACTCGGTAGCACGTTCGACAAGCCAGGCGAATAGCTCGGCGACATCTCGGCGAGGGACGAGAGAAACGTAACCGTCCGAGAATCGACCTAACCGGAAAAACGCACCCGCCGCCCCCGGCCGCTGCGGACTACGACGTATCAAAGCAGGCCGCGTCGGCGTCGCGATTTGACGGGTAGGTCCATCTCCGGACGGTTACACCACTTCAACGTGCTCCGCCTTCACCCCATGCCGACGCGCGACCGAATGCAAATCTCCCGTCGCATCAAGCTCTAATACCAGCTCCGACCACCATTCCGCCGTGTGCCTCATGCCCTCAATCAAGCCCGCCTGCCCACGTCGCGCACGGCGTACTTCCCCGGAC
>Ga0123357_10002591_pt1 | contig 20290 bp, 8 predicted proteins | sample TergutEmb28metaG_FD_89873 | JGI IMG/M metagenome (GOLD analysis project Ga0123357, IMG submission 89873) | Embiratermes neotenicus P4 segment gut microbial communities from Petit-Saut dam, French Guiana - Emb289 P4 | ecosystem: Host-associated > Arthropoda: Insects > Digestive system > Gut ... | reverse complement strand
TATATATATATATATATATATATATATATATATATATACACACACACATAAGTAGCTAATATGGTGGGCTGTTGTGAAGACTGCAATGATATCTGGATTCAATAAAAGGAAGGAAATTTCTTGACCAGATTAGCCACTACGAGATTCTGAAAAATAATCTTACCCCACGGAATAGAACTGAATCTGGAAATAACGCAGCAACGAGGCAGAGTGATGCAGTGCGCCGTCTGTCCTTTTCGTTAGCATCTCTAGAGATTTAAACCACCTTAACCCTCCGCGTCGCAGAAGAAATGTGACTGATTTGAGAGCATATGCAAGGGGTGGGGTTGGGGAGCTAGGAGGAGGCAATCGGATTACGACACACAAAGCAGACAGGACCCTCTTGCTATCAGCTCACACTTGGCTTCCGATGAGATCTGGATTGAACGCTCCAGACGTGACGCATCACCAGCCGACGACAAGAACGAGCCACCGCCTGAAACCGCCGCTAACACTCCCCCCACCTCCCCTTTAAGAATCCAATTCGTGAATTGCGGTTGTGGAGTTCTGAAACCAGAAAAATGTTTAATGATTCCAGCCTTCTTGCACCCCATCCGATATGACGCTCTGGCGGATTATTTGGCTCGCAGTCAATCCTCCAATCTGAAGTAACAAGACTTGACGTCACAGCCTATCACATGGTTAATAATAATAATCAACACTACGAATTTAGCTGTTTGATATTTTCGGTTACAACAGTTGAAACACTTTAAGCACAGCGATTACTTTTGGCCTTGAGACACTTGTTTTAGCGCTGACAACAAATCTCGATTTCGATCACACAACGTAGAAGCGAATTCGGTATGATTCTCAGAACAGGCCGTCGTCATTACCGTAAACACCATTAAGTGGTCAGGTTGTGTCGTGCAGACACCGTGCACTATCTGTGAGGTAGAAAATTAATTTTAAATAAAATTTTGTTAAATTTTATTACCCGAAAAATTAAAATTGTTCCTTCCGTCTTTCCTGTCTGATGTCCTTCAGGCCTTCTGTTCCTCTGTTTACACAGAAAGGGTAATTTCAGGGTTCCGCTATTATTATTAAACTATTATTAAATCTGCGTTTGTTATTCTCCCTTTTGTACTGTCTTCATTGCATTTATAAATCTTCCGCTCTTGAGAAGCCAACTGACGCCATCACAAAACTGCTCAACTGTTCTTTTGTTAATATCCAACATTCGGAATCACAAAACAGCTTAAATATGGCCAGCAGTCCGTAGGATATTAGCAGAATACTGTTAATTCTTGTCTCTATATTCGCTTGCAACCATCATCGATGACTTTCTTTCTACAGCCCTGTCAAAACAGCGCATTAAAACTTCTAAAGAAGAACATGAAAGACAAACATTTCTTACTGATCAGGCGCTGTACTGTGCATTGCAGTGTTATTCAATGATATGGACTTCACAAACGTCAATGACATTAATGCAGATGGAATGCGAAGTTCTTCACGTTCCCTCAGGCAAACGCCGAAATAAGCGGATCTTTTCTATATGCAAAATTACATAAGACCATGCTCATAGAACCCGCTATGGAGACCACGTCTTTCGAGGAAACTGTGCCTAGTTACTTAGGCACGCAACTTCGGGAATTCCTAAAGTTAGAGGCCACGTGGAATATTCAGTAAAAATGTTATTTTTTTCTAGTTAACAAAAAGCAGTCCTTTTCGAGTAGCGTATTATTATCCAAGTCAAGGAATTCCCCGGAATTTGGGGCACCCAAAGTGTCACGAACGTTTTCAAACGAGCCCGCGCGGCTGGTCTCTGGCCTCAATCAGCTTAAAACGCCCAAAATCTTAAAAAATGGTTTCTCTAAAATCGGGTTTAATTTTACTTCCACGTTTACAACTAGGATTCTCGGAAGGCACATTTCGTTCGAGTTTTCTGAAAAAAAGTTCTTGAAATCCTTATCTAATGTGAAACGTCAGGATTGGCTCTCTTATTAACTAATAATTACACATGAGATGTTTTAAAAAATGCCTTATCTCTTCTTGTGCATAAATACAAAATAAATCGAAATATATATGCGTATCATTAAAAACAATAACGGTAACTGATTACTAAACTGCAGTTTCTAGAACTCCTATTACACGTCTGGTGCCTTTACAGCCTTTCCGTGACCACAGACGCTTATTGTCAATTATTTTATTTATATTTTACTAAATTACGAGCTTTTGTCGTGTAAAATGGAAACTATGAAGTACACAAACACAAAGCTTGAAGGAAGAATAAAACAGTGACGTGTAATTAAAAACACCGTAGAGTGCTGCACGTGACTTCATCAATACACAATTTTATGGAGTGCAACAATTCGTAGCATAAAGAACTAACTACGAAAGTGGATCATAAAGTAAGTTTTCTCTACCATTAATTCAAAGGCAGGACTCTAATAGCGGAAACTGATAACGCACATTACGATAAGCCAGTAAATAAATCCGTCAAACGTAACGTATATTTGACACACAACCAAGAGCTACATGTTTCGACTCTTAGCAAGCAATCATCGAGCTCTATAAGAACATGAAAACTGTAAATTTAAAACAGCAGACGCAAAACATCCAACACTGATGTCTCTAACTGAGTTACAGTTCGTATTTATAAATGCAATGAAAAACCTGGTGTCTAAAAAGCCTTAGTCATAATCGTAGGCACATGATACAGTGACTGCACACATTATGTTGATAAGAGACTATAAATATTAAACCTGTAAACCTGTAGACAGTGACAATACGCTAGCATCCGTGTTTGTAAAATTCGAGAGTTTGGAGTACATTAAGACTCCAGCTGTGTGCTTCTCAGTTTTACCGCCGATATGCGAATATTCAAATTGATAAACAGTAAAGTGGGATGTCGAGATTTTCTGTTGTGCATCCACACCATGATATAATAAAATTTTATAAACGTACTAAAATACACTATGTACGTCGTTGAAGTCTGACGGCGTTCTTATGACGATTACGTTAGCTCCTGTTTTCTTGCCACTAGCTTCTGAGCCTGTCTTGACCCGTTGAGACCATTGTTTGGACGCTACCGAATTGGCTACTACAGTAGGAATTTTGATACAGTCTTTGAACAGGTGATGCTCGGGAAATATCTGGCACATGCAGTATATAGGCCAGATGCGCCTTCTTGGCAGGTTACTTTAAACAAGAAAAATGCGTTCTTCAGAAATTTAACGCAGCGTACAGTACTAATTCCGTACAGACGTTTCGGGGCAACCTATCGTTCCCATCTTCAAGGATCAAGAATTTCAAGAAGAAAGTCTCTCTTTTTGCACTTACTACAACGTCGGTACGGAATTGCCTCTCTACGTTACGCAAAACCCCATAAGAGCGCAGAAGCCTGCAGTCACGCACAGAACAGTTTCAACTGAATGCGCTTATTTGCTTTATGCCGTTTCCTCCTTCCACTCTTTGACATCCGAAATTTCTCTTCTGCACCCTCATCTCAAACACCCCAAATCGACTGTTAGGCTGAGTTTCACAACTTTAAAAAAACATCACTCAAAACAACATTATTGTTTTATGTCAATAGTTTTCATTTTTAACAAAGCAAATTTCACTAACAATTCGAAGCCTGAAATTCCTCTAAATAATTATTGAGCAAGACAGCTAATGTAGTATAATTTAACACTGAGGCGAGTTCGTGCAACTGTTGTTGTAGTGGAAACGCAAAAATTGTTACCTACTGTGAGAGTGTGTCTGCAGCCTTAGTTAACCGGTATGCAATTGTACATGCGCCGTATTATAATGTCATCTGTGGCCCGTCAGTCTCTATTATTCTATATTATTCTACAGTATTCTACAGTATCTCAATAACAGTAAAGTTTTCGAAAAAAAAAATTACTGAACATAAAATGTGTGTCTTGATGTCTTCTACAAATTTGTCTCAAACATTTGTCATTCTAAGAAGAACTGAACGAGATATGATGAGAAATGTATATCGGTCTTCATGTAAAGTGTTCGTTATTGTGGTCAGTTTTTAATGAAAATTGAATTTTTTAAAGATTTTCGAAAAATGCTCAAATATCAAGTTTCATGAAAATCCGTTCGTCGACAGCCGAGTTGTTCCTTGCGGATGGACAGACGGACAGACATGTCTAAACTCATAGTTCCTTTTCGTATGTTTGCGAACGCAACTGAAACTTAGGTTCCAACTCACAGAAAGTACATTGCCCCTCATCCGACATATGCAGTTCTGACAACGGTGCTACTGGCCATTCAAGTCCTCCGGAAGGTTGCAAGTGTCCAATGGCAGATCTACCGTCATTCCCACGTGAGGTGCTACCTTTATCTTTACGATCAATCAGTCCACTAAAACAGGTCAATAAGGTGTAACACTATGTAACTCTTGAATATTCACAATCAGTTTCAATTTGAACAGGAAATCTTGATCTTTTATATCGAAATAATACCCAATTATTTCGAGAGTTGTATGATACAAACAAATGCGGCGAGTGGGGCGTAGTCTATAGTTATTCAAATCTTAATAAAAGCGTCGTGTTGATTAGTCAAGATCGTTTTCTTAAGAGTAAAGAAGTATATTGTTAGAAATAGTAAGAGCCTTAAAATTTCGAATATAGACCTACACCTGCGTGATTTCATGCTTCCACCACGAAGTATAAGAGAACTGCGCTCTTCTGAGCTATTACACAGCGAATAGTTGTAATCCCTTACAGAAGTTTCGGGACAACATATCGGTCCAAACTTCTTGGTCCTTGAAAATGGGACCGATAGGCTCTCCCGAAAGGTTGGTAAGGAATTATCACTACATGCTACGTAATAACCCATAACAGTGCAGCTGTCTTCTCTGGCCTACATTTAATTGTGGTGAATAATGATTTACTATAGCTAGAATCGAGCGATATTTCTTTGCTTACATACTGAGATAGGTTTCATAATAGTGAAGTATTTGCCACCAAAGACATGGTCTTCGCCTCACACTGCAAGGAAAAGTAAATCAGAATGGATGAGGCAAGCGGGATTACAGCCCCCAAGAGGGAAAGTGAAATGCGTACAGAATATTGCCTGAAAGTTGAAGGGATGAGACAGCTTGCGAGCTATAAGCTTACATGGGACAATAACTGAGCTGCATTTCATTAAAATGGGTCTGAGAAGAACGAAGTGTAAAGATACGAACTGCACTGTACTAACTCAGGACAGGGTTTTTGTAAACTGACCGGTGAATATCCCTGTACCATAAAAGGGAATTATATACCCTTCGGTTTTCTGTGTTATGACGCCGTGTACTGTGCTGACCTTGTCTTCAATTCTACCCTGAAATTTGTGGCACCAGATACCTCCGAAATATGGATAACCACATACGACTTATAACATGTAATAATTCAAAGGTCATGACACGAATATTTACCATATCATAAAGTTAAATCACAGAATGAAAAGAATTTTTCATCAATTTGTCAAAGAATTCTTATATAGGCTCTACTACAGTATGAACATATTAAGTGAGTACTTTAACTAACTATATTTGTCATATATTTCTGTAAAATACAGATATTCATAGATCCACGATGATGGACACTTTCAGCTTAACTTCACCTCGTTGCAGATGATAGTAGTTTCCCCATACACAGATAAACATTTAAAATAATTGCTAATTCTTGTAAGCCTGACATTTAAATTAACTAAACAGCAATGCAACTCGTACCTTGGACAGAACTCCTTCTATCTAAAGCTCAGCAGATTAAGGCTGTTGACGGAACACGCAAACACGTTGTGTGGGGCAAAGTGCTGGATTTATTAGTGATCTAGCAGTAGTAACTACATTCACAACTGGGCTGTAAAAGGCTAATTTATATGAATTGTGGGCAGTAATATTAGTTACACAGCAAGAAACAATTTACAAGTGCGTCGGAGCGCACATATCTCTTTCAGAATATCTTACCACAGCTCGGTAACAAAAATTTGAAAACTTAAAATTCTTCATTATTGAAGTCTGATGGCAGAAAAATATATTTAAAAATTCTAAGACTGCAGTACTGCAGCCTTGTTTGAATGAAAGATCTTAATATTTTATAAACATCGATTTTGGCATTACACGGCCTGCAAGCAAGGATGTCTTTCCTTTATAGAAGCAAAAAAACGTCGTTTTTTACAAGTAATTCATAAAAAGGAATATTGAAGTTCCTTGCACTGAATGCGTTTTCATTTTAACCACTTCTCAGGCTCTAGAAGCATTGATTTTTAACTGCCTTTGCCCAAGAAGAGTGTTACGAAGACAAAATAAAACAAACCCTTCGCCAATCTTGCTGAAGTGTTGAGACATTAAAAGTTTCTTTACTACTCCGCCCTTGAATGGGTAAAGAATATTTTTCTTGTGAGGGAGAATGTACACTTCTCACCCTCATACCACTACCCTCTCTTCTAAACGGAAAGCACCCTTTTAGAAATTATACCAGTGTTGGCTTGTGAAATGAGGCCCCCTTTCCTATAATGGCTTGACTTAATAAGACTCCACTTTAAAATTTCTTGTCTCTCTCTTGCCTTTCAGCTTTTATAGTTGTATTCCTATACTGCAGGAACTACTGTGCAGAATGTGTTTAAACATTGCAAACCTCACATTCCAATTTTATATATATATATATATATATATATATATATATGTATATGTGTACTAGTTCCTACACACATTCTTAAGGAATACAGGGCATGCAGATATTGCTCCACTCACTTACCGTGCATTTTGACCCCGGAAAAAGCGTCCCGGTACCCACTTCTTGGGTTCTAGTGTTAATCCTTATTCTTAAGAGAAGAGTCGATTTCACCCGGCGGAAAGGAACCAAATTTGTTTGGTCTGCCAACCCAAAGCTTAGTCAAGATTCCAATGAAGCTCCGTTTAATTAATTTCATAAAAAAGAGGTCTTCTTAAGAAAACAATATTCCCATTCTCAAGGAATTCCCCGCATTTTAGGGAACCCGAAAGCTTATAATATTATTTTGTTCACATGAGCTCGCCACTTCTCTTTCCTGATCCAGATCAACCTAGTCCACACCCATCTATCCCATCTCTTCATGGTCTATTTTAATATTATCCCCGAATCTAGTTCTTCCAAATGGTCTCTTTACTTCAGTTTTCGTCAAGAAATATTCCATGCATTTATTTTCTTCTCCATTTGTGCTACCTGCGATGCCAATCTATCGCCTTAATCATAACCAAGTGATCCTTGGTTGTCGCAAATTACACATTTTCGATAGGCGAAAAGGAGTCAGTGCCCCAAGAAATGGTATTAGAGATATCAGAGATGTTCTACTTTTCTATCAGAGAACTTCTAGAATAAAATGTTTGGACATACCTTCATTTCTCATACAAGACTAATGCAAGTTTAAATCTTTAATTAACTGGTAATGCCGGCTTGTACTATGTTAAATCCAGCTACAGTGAAGTGCTTGAAAATTACCAAATGCTTCCACATTCACTGGCGACAAAATAGTACGAAGAACTTTTGACTGGATGCTTCAAAAATCAAATCTTAGAACAGTCATTTCATAAAATTCTCTGCTTTCCATATTCGCTCTTGTGTTTGGCATGATACACCGTTGTATTTCATGAAATATAGACTAGAGTTTGAAGGAAAGAAACAATTTAGGTTAAATTTAATAAACACTATCATATATTTGAATCCAATATTAAAAATCACTTGATTACCCAATATATTTTACTAAGAAAAATACTAAATAAAACTGCTTCATAACTTCGTTAATGTCTTCCACTATTACAACGACTCCACGTCACTTCTAAATATTTTATCAACAATTACGGAAGTACTCTGAATGTGATTTTAGAACATTAAGTTCACCCTTCCACGTCACAATATTGTGTTGTAACAGACAGAAGTTCTGTAGTCCCTGAGGAACTACTGTCTCTGTGGTTAAGGTACAAACAGAAGTGCCAGTACTCTCCAAAACACACTTCGTTTCTATCCGTATAGACAACTCATCCATCACGGAAAGGAATAACTCCACTCATGAAGCGGAAATTTCTTACAGTTCTTCCAGTAACAAAACACAAACTTACTACAGCTGCTGCATACCAAACACAGTACCTTCTTGACAATGTACAGTGACCATGAACGCTTTAGCAATATAACTTCGGAAATTCCGTCTGCAGAATATATTTCGCTAATGGAGCTACCGCGAAGGATCCACAGAAATATAACCAAACGTCTTCCTTTAAAGTATTTTTGAAGGTGCAAAGAAAGGTAAGAAACAAAATTCTTTCAAGATACTTCCGTTTGGAATGAGTATCTAAATTATAACCTGTCCGTTACTTTAGTCTAATAGTGATACACATACACAAAGAATTCTAGGATGTGGCTGACATTGGGCCATGGGTAAACGGTCGCCGATGATTAAAAAAAGTTGCTGCCTTCGAAACGTCGGGAACCATATACCAACCATACAGCTTCACATTCAGTCCCCATCCACACCGCTGTGTAAGGTTAAAATCTCGCAAATTCTACAGCGTTATAGTTGAATTCAGATAGTTTAGTTTGTAACCGAACAACATGGCGCAGTGAAGTAACTGACAACTGACCAGTTCAGATGGATTTTTGTAGAATTTTATTGATTTAACTTGAAAGCTAACATTTTTGTTATCATATTATACACATTTTTATGGAACGAATACCTAACTTGATTTGAGATTTTGTCCATGTTAAATTTAGTGCCATTATCCAAAACTTACGCAACGTAGTCACACTGTATACAAGTGGCACAGCTGCCTCACAAAATTGTGCCTGTCATTTTCTTTTGCTAATTATATGAAATTCCAACTGACGACTTGTATGTGGCCTCTTAATTCCTTACTTATTTACTTACTTACTCACTCATTCCAGGGAGCAGAATCCTTCTTCAGAAACTAGCCGGTTCTCAGTCACGAAGTTTCCCGCATTTTATGGAACCTGAAGGTTCATTGCCGCCTTTACAAATGCCCTCCACCAGTCCCTGTCCTGACCCAGCTCGACCCAGTCCATGCTTCCACATCTCATTTCAGACCCATCTTAATATTTTCCTCCCATCTACGCCTGGGTCTCCCAAGTGATCCCTTTCCCTCACGTTTCCCCACCAAAACCATGTATATGCCTCTCCTTCACACTTGCTACACGTCCCGCTCATCGAATTCTTCTCGATTTGATCACCCGAAAAAAAATTTGGTGAGGAGTACAGATCATTAAGCTCCTCGTTATGTAGTTTTCTCCACTCCTCTATTACCTCGTCCCTCTTTGGTCCAAATATTCTCCTCAACACCTTCAGACTACTACAAGGCGAGGTAAATTCAGTCAAAAACACAACTACGAAAATATGGCTAAATGATGGCTTTATTAGCAACAGAAAATTACATGTTCCGGCCTATAGCGGCCATCATCAGGTATTGACAAGTTTCTTGCTATGAGAGTTATATATAATATGCATCTCAACATCGCCACGCGGTTTATGCATATTATACATAACTCTTATAGCAAGAAAGTTGTCAAAACCTGATAATGGCCGTATAGACCGAAACATGTAATTTTCTATTGCTAATAAACACCATCATTTAGCCATGTATTCATAGTTGTGTTTTTGACTGAATTTACCTCACCTTATAGTTCAAACACACAACGTGGATGGCGCACCTCAAAACCCTCAGCCTACGTTCCTCCTTCAATGTGAACGATCCAGTTTCACACCCATACAAAACAACGGACAAAATTATAGTTCTGTATGTCTTAATGTTTATAATTCTGGATAGCAAACTGGAGGACATAAAATTCTGCACCGAAGATTGCAAGCGTTCCCTGAGTGGGTGGCCACTTATGGAAAAATGTCTCAACTGACTCTTAGTTTGAAAAGACTCCCACTACACACTTTCACACGCGCGCGCGCGCGCACGCGCGCGCACACACACACATAACGATCTCAAAATTTTATCTTTTTCTAAAGAAAATAAAGTGTGCTAAACGATACAACCTCCTTCTTAACTTAAAACTGTCTCCTCTGATTTTCACAAAAAAAGAAAATAGAGCTATTATTGCTGCAACTTAAAATCACATTAAGGGTAAATTTGCCCGGTGCACGCTGTGAAAATTGGGGAGAGTGTAGAAATCAGTAAATTCATTTATAACCTCGACAATAGATGGGGGTGAGCAGTTAGCTTCTCTTCTCCTGTACCCCATCAGTAGGCAGCAGCGTAGATTCCAGAAAAGTTCTGCACATTTTGGTAATCACTTTACACTGCCTGTTATCAATGCATGATTGCCTGCTTGGCCAGCCTATAGCTCAGTCATTTTGCCGACTACGGAATAAGATAATTTTCTGTACTTATTCACAAAGTATCCTTCAGTACGTCCTGTTATATCGCACAAGAACACATCGATCCCACACTGTAAGTAAGACGCTAGCGAGCACCTCGTGTAGCTTCTGTGCGACACCACATACCTTCCGCAAAACTACAATTTAGGGTCGCTCCTTCTGTAAAGCTGCGAACATTACCGGCATTACAGGCATAAATTATAAATACATCACTATAAAGGAGAAAAAATGGATGAATAAGTTTACACAATAAGAATTTTTGTAATTTGTACACTTTCGGCAAACATTATTAGGGCGACGAAACAGGAGAACACGACGTGGAAGGGTAATGTAGCGAAAGAGAGTGCGCTGTGTAAGAGAAATTATTACACAATATCAGTCGGGAAACTTTCACGAAAGACACCACTTTGGGAAACAAATGGCCCAAAGGACATTAACATTAAAATGCATCTTCGGCATAAAGATAATATGTGTCAGTATGGGTTTGAGTTAGGGCTGAGTAAAGTGGCTCTTCCTTGCAAATAAAGTAATGAATATCGGGGTTCCACAGAAGGGAATATTTTGTTGACTACTTAGTTTAGTGCCATTTTCTAGACGAAGTTTACTTCAGGGGTGCACAAGTTCCGGGTCTCAGGTCGCAGTGGCGAATTAAGCGCGTACGGAGGCCCTTGCTGTTTGCATATCCACAGTAAGGAACTTGAATCGCGGCACTTATAATTGTAAGGCGGCTCCTGGGTTTTTAGGAAACATGTGCGCACCTGAGTTAGTTAATGAATTGCTGTATAGTTGAGTAAAGAGAGACCAACTGGATGTCACTTGCTTTATTTCTTTACTTAATGCTCAACATGTTTCGGGTGTTAATACATCCAAAACATGTTGAGCATTAAATAAAGAAATAATAAATCAAGTGACATCAAGTTGGTCTCTCTTTACTCAAGTATCAAGTTGATGCACGGTCCAATAAACATAAAATTGTTTTATCTTTATATTAATTGTAACAGATTTTGCACGTTTGTGTATGAAGACCCAATCAGATTCTGTTACCTTTCAGGAAATGTCTAGCCTGCTGAGACAATAGTCACATTTAGTGGCGAACAGGAAACGATATGTAATGTGCACATAGCATTTTATCATTAAACGTTACGTACATAAACAAATTGTTCATAAATTTTATGACATGTGAAGATTAGTCTCTTGCAAATTAGTTTTTGATCTTTCAAAATTTATTACTCTAATCTGACTAAGATTATTGTTGCAAATTCTCACTGAAAAGTTTGAAAATATTTCTTGCCTCATTTTTGCACTGAATTCTCCTAATAAAATTTTTCCGTGATCGCCTAGAGATGTCACTTAATTATTTGTTCAGTATTGTATTGGATGTGTTTAATTACTTTTTACTCCTTATTAAATAATATATTTAATTTATAAAGTTTTGTTTATTTTATTTATTTAATTATTTGTTTATTTAGTTTTTACCTGCTGTGAGTTATTAATAATTTCGCTAATTATCTCCCAATTTATTTACTTCTTTAGCTACTGTAATAACTTCTTTAGTGAGCTATACAATGTATGTCTTTCAGAGAATTTTCGATTCCCAGGTTCTTGTGCGCGTGACCAGCTGACAATATTTGTCTTCTAAATAACAGCTCATTTTCGTGACTTCAGGTTAGTTCTGTTTACTTGTCAGTTCTTCCCTTTCATTCTTTTCTCTGTTTATTGCCTTATACGTTTTTACTTTTACAGTATTTTGTTGCTCACTTATATTTTTTACTTTTAATTTGTGTACATATTTATTTATATATTTCAAAACATACGAACTTCTTTTGTGCATCATTTATCTGCTAATTCATTCCTTCCTTCATTCATTCATTATCTGTAAATGATAACAATAATAACACAACAATAACAATAATACTGTGCACGCCTTCCATCTTAACTTGTTTGTTTTGGACCAACTTTCACTTAAATCAGGCTGTCCCGGTGGTAACCATCTTTCCATCAAGTACATGCATTATTTACAAAACTTTCACGTTATTAAAGCACCTACAAATTCTTCTTCACATTAATTCACTCCTTCATCTAGTCATTCTTTCACTCGATCACGCAGTTCTTATAGCATTGACACTGAGAACTTATCACTGCATTTAACTGCCAAGCAAGAAGCGCTCACCCCGGTGCACCTACAGCACACGCCACTAGTTATGCGGCTTCTGAGCCGTCTCATTACACGCTGCTCCAATGTAAACACAAAGAGTGAGAAGAGTAAGCTGTTATAAAACTGTGCACTATACTTGTCTCAAGAGATCGTAAAAACATGTAACGAGTTTCCATCTCAGCTAAATTCAGCAGCTTAGCGAAAATAAGACCACATTAAAATATACGTCAGCCTTATTTAAATGCTTGTTACCCTCCGCGTCACATGAATATCACAGCTTATTTCCGCGATAAGATAAAACCGTCTCAGTGCCAGGAGAGTTACAGTCTGAAGTTAGCATTTGTGTGGAACAGTTACAGCCTTATGATACCTTGTTTCCGCAATTTAAGGACGAGTGTTATCACGCGGAAAAAAGGATTTGCCTAATAAACAAGTTTGGCTTATATTTAACAACCAACCCCGTTTTAGACAGAAATTTTCTTCTTCGTTTAATGCATATTTCCTATGAAATGCATGAACGATTAAGCAAGACTAATCATAGAGTTCCTCCGTTTTATCTGAAGTTTAATACCAGATAAACGGTAAAATTTTTATGGCTTTGGCCTGCAGCGACACTTCGAAGGCTCTAATGTCGCTGAAAGCACGGAGAAACCTGAGTTCGCTTATGGTCTTTTGCTCAGTCCTGCGTAGGTAGAGTTCTTATGATTGGCTGACTGCTACTTAAGAATGTGAATAGATGTTATGTGTTTCATCGTTTCGGTATTGGTACTGAATTTAAAAAATAAGGGAACCATTGCACGTACCATCTGAAGAAATACTATGGCTGTTAGGAAAATACATCCAATTCTGAAGTGTCGCCTCTTTTTATGTCGGTTACTTCAAGAAGGCAAACAGGAAGAAATCACTCAAAGCGCGTGAATATTTAAATGCACACAAAATTCCCCTTGAACTTCCCCAAATGCTATTTTTGTTCTTGTAGCGCTCGCCTCCTGCAAAAGAGATGTGACAGATGACTGTACATGAAGAGCAAGGAATGTGAGTATAGAATGTTTCAAAAGTGTACCTCATGCAAGTTCCCCTAAAATGAGTCAGTTCAGATATTAGGCAGACATAGTAGAGATGGGAAAAATAACTCCCCGAAGTACGAGGTAATACCACAGGTAAAACTACTTCAGACATCCTGAGAAACGTAGGTGTAGTGACAGATCGATATTACACTAAATCTGTAGTGCAAACTGGGTCGATGTGATGAGCAGTGTGGCGAGCAGTGGTTGGTTGCGATGACAAATGTAATGGAAGTTCTGGGCTCCACAAAAGAAGAAGAATCACTTTCCCCGTTGAGCGAAGATCAGCTTCTCAAGAGGCACTTTACTCCATAAAGCTAATCCAGAACAAAAGAGTAAATTCAATTTAATTCTTGTTTACTTTCTTACTGCATCGGCCTAACAGCCGAGAATACCTTCCTTCTGGGAAATGACACTTCATCAACGGGTAACCCGATCTCGAATTTTTTAGGCACAGTAGTGCCTTCATCTTCAAGGGTCAACAGTATTTAGAGGAATGCTTGTAGGACCTATCGGCATTATGGTGCCTCGCAACGTCGGGGTCCGATTACTGACTGAAGTGGCGTGTTGGCCCAGAGGCACGAAATCCTCAGCCACGTCGCTGAACAAACCTCAGAACTAGCCTAACAGACAATGCAAAGTGAACACTAATGTACAAACATAACATAACTGGGTCTGCATACGTACATACCAAAACACGGGAAACAAGAAGAAAACAGATGACAAGGCAATAAAGTGAATCGTGTCAATAAGAAATCAGAGCTCAAGTGAGAAAATTGTGCACTGAAATAATAATGCCAGTAACAATGACTGTACTTAAAGCGCAATAACTGATGCCCGCTATCTGTGTCGCCAAACAGGGTAGCCTGAATTTGCGGCAACTTCTCCATCACATCTGTTAATATTGTAATCTAAACAATGTTTTGCAGGGAATTTAATATTTGATCAAGGACATGACACTTCACATCAACTGAGTCTTGCGCAGTTCTACAGAATGTCTTCTGTACACCTCGTTTCTTGAAGGTTATGTTTAAACACTACGCACAGTTGTGGCTGCTCTTCTGCAGGACAGGTTTGTGTTCCGCTAACTGCAGAACAGTATCCGCCTACTGACATACATCGGCGACAATACAGCCAGAACTCCACTGGGAAGGCGCAATAACTATATATTCTGCTATACGCAGCACGTATATTTGGGGTTTTAAACCAAGAATGATTGGTGTGTATGTTATTTATGGACAGCTGTACTGCTGAAATGTGGAAATAAATTCCTATAAATAAAAGGCATATAATTAATAGTCAGGTAATAAAATGAGGTGTTGGCATAATGGGAGAATAATCAGTTCCCTCAGATTTGTTTGTCTGTTTAATGATTTAACGACGCTTCAGTAACCCCACAAGTTCCTACTATATAGCACTATTAAATGGGAGCGTGGGAAAAAGGGCCTATGTCATCCTTCCACGTACAATTGGATATTTGATTGGAGAGGATGAGGTTCAAAACATACGATACAGCTCAATAAAGACAAATGACGTCAGTGTTTTATATTGGAATCCGAGTCCTCCAGAACACGAATTTACTATAACAGTTAATGATAAAGAATGCAACACAAGAAATGTTTAATTCTTACACAAGATTTCAACAAGATTCTTTTTATTATGACGACGTTAGAATAATGCTAATATTTATGATAATAATTATTTCGATGATTATGAAGATGATAATGAAAATAATAATAATAATAATAATGTTTGCGAGACAACTGAATAAACACTGCGATGTTATCTCGTATTTTTGTCAATGCTGCCAAGTCGGTGTGCAGTACGCATTTTCGTAAGAACTTAAATGAATTGCTTTGCAGAAGAAAAACACTGAGTTAAATTTCCATATGGGAGCTTGTTTCTTATTTACAACTAAAATTTCGGGAAAATAATTTCGGGGTTAAATTGTCAAATGCAACTACCAGGTACAACCCAGTAGCCGCATGTTCCAGGGTAGCAACTAATTCAGGCACATAACACATACAATCTAAAAAAATGTCGTGAAAGAATAAATTAAATCTATATTTGTCAGAATAAATCAAAACAAATTTTTCAAATAATGAAATCGTTTAACATGAGTTAACCTATTAACCTGCAGTGCTTATAGCTTCGTAGAAGAGAATTCTATGCAATTCCTATCTAAACGCAGCAAACAAATGAGCGGTATATTTCCACTCGTATCGCTGTACCATCAAGGAACCCGTCATCTGTATCAGAGAACAAGGACTAAATAATAGAGATCTGTTGCATTCAGAAGGGAACATTCAGTTCTGCGGACATCTCATTGTTCTCGTCCATCGCATGACCCGTCAACTTACTATCTACGACACGCACTACTACAGGAACATTGAAAATTCTTTCCTTCGGTTCTTATTTCATTGCTTTTAAAATCAGCTCGAGAAATACAAAATAGTTTGCCCAGTGCATTTCATTTCCAGCCAAAAAGCAAACTTCTTTCTGTCAGCAGCTTCCGATGTATTTTATTTTATTTCAGGTAATATTTGAGTAAAGAGAGACCAACTTGATGCCACTAGTTTTATTATTACTTTATTCAGTGCTCAACATGTTTCGGATGTTAATACATCCATCCTCATGAGCTTGCGACTAATTCGTTGAGTTACTTCATGGGTTTATCTGGTTCGATGTGTGTTGGTGTTACGTTGCAGTGTGGCTATGGTGGCGTGGTATCCGTATGCAGGCTGAGGCCTGCATACGGATACGAAACACATTGAGCACTGAATAAAGTAATAATAAAACAAGTGGCATCAAGTTAGTCTCTCTTTACTTAACTATGAAGATGATGCACGGTCCAATAAATATAAGATTCGGGTAATATATTTGCTTTGTTCTTAAGGAGCTGCCTGTCGTCATCCGCAACAGAACAAGGATAAGAATGTTAGGATTTAATTTTAACGTTACGCGTAAGAATTAATTTAGGCTGAAGAAATGTTACCTTTGGTACTTTACTGACGAAACGTTTAAAGCTTAATCGTAAAATTCTTATAGTTTCAGGCTTCTAATATGTGCTGTCTCCCTCTCTTGCAAATTTGGACCCAATTCTCAGTCCATTGCTATGATCAGCAACCTTCGTGCCTACCTCAGACATTCCACCATCCAACACCTGCAACACATCTGTTACAAAGAAAATCAATTTAACTTAGTACGTACATTTTATATCAGGGATGAACAAATACCGGGTGTCAGGTTGCCTGGCCAACTAAATTCTTTACTGTGGAATTTAATATTTTTGAGTATGGACCTTGGTCCCTGTTGAGCATCTGGTGCCTATTATTTTGTGGAGGCTCTTACATTTTTGGAAAATGTGTGCACACCTGCTTTCTATTACAGCGGTTTGACAGAGAGAAATCAAACGGTAGTTCAATAAGGTTTTCTGACAAAAGATTCTTGACAGCCAGACTCTGAAATTATCGGTAAATCTTGCGAGAGCTGCAATTGTCACAGACATGAGTACTAAGTGTGGTGAAGTTGATACAGTGCAGTTTGACATATGGAAATCCTACAGTCGGAAAAATCGGCTTCCTCTTCTTCAGATTAATCTAACATGAAGATGGAAACAACAAATTCGTGTGAAACACTTGTATCCATCTACGAAAGCACATAGCGTCCTACCATACACGACCTTGATTTCACTTGCATTTTGAATGGTAAAGCTACAAAGCAATGTCCCATGATTTGTCGTTCAGATTTAACCTCCCATTTTCCGATTACGCCGGGTTTTGTAGTCTAAATTATGGCCCGAATTGTCATAAAATACCTCTGTTTACAAGTATATCATTTTCGTGTTTATTATTCTGGTTTGCCGAAAAGAGGTGACACACGTAACGTGTATGCCATATCCTTACATCTGCGTGTCCCATAATTTGAATATTTAATTCACAATAATATATGTCACTTAACAGAGTTGCTGCAGTACCATCAACAAACAAACACACATACAGCAAAGAGCGAAGCCTCTGGTCCTGACAGCTTTACTCTACGACACACTCCTTTACATGTTTTACAGCCCTCTACATATTTTCCTTCCAATACACACTCTTTCGGCCTCAACAACCACACGTCTTATACAGCATCTACACTCAAGTCACTAAGAACCATCTCCTAGCATACATGTACTACGGTGTAGCAACTACGCTCTGTGCTGCGCTGCTGAGAAATTCTGTTAGTTTTATGGCAGTATAAGATAATTTTCTCTTCTCTACTGCTTTCACACTAACCACTGAGCGCAGGAAATGTTTTCTCCGAGGTTACAGCAGCTGGGGCATGAAGCTCACCATTCACGTCCATCTGATCTCTAGGCTTTAAAAATATACGGATCCACACATATCCTTCAGTGCATGTGTTCAAAGAATAGTGTTTCATTAAGCACGGCGTGCACTTAGGTCTACCTGTTCGACTACTGTAAGTGTGCATGTTTAATGTGTCAACATGCGCAGTTCCGAATCTGTCCTGGGGGAGTTCCTCTAGCTTGTGTCAGGTTGTGTGTCACACCAATATGTCAATACGTGCTTACAATGGGCAGCACATGTTCTACGTCCATGACCATTCATCACAGTTAAACACAACTAATAAAGGTCAGTTGGATAGACACACTGTAAATACAGGGCTGACTCAAATAAAAAAAAAAACCTTCAAAGTGCGAAAAAAATCGAGAAACTCGGGTGCGCAGCTGTAGACACAGTACGTCGCCATCATGGATTAGACATATACAGTGTCTGGTACGTCTGGGGCTCTGTTGAAGAATAACGAAAGTGTAACGAATCTCCTGTTAACAGGTTATGAGATTAATCTACGTGCGGATGACTCAGTTAACTGACTTTATTATACAATAATTATATAGGATATGGACTGAGATACCTAGATGTTTACGAAAAACTTACTCTTAGAATGAAAATGTAAAGTTTGTTTATGTGCTTTTTAGGCACCACGCTTCAAGGCACACGGGAAAGTGGAGGTAGAGATCCAAGCATTGGCATTAGATGGAGCAATTTGGCCAGACTCACGCCCCAGCCTCTTTATTCTTGGGTAAAGAGTCCCAATTTTCTCTTGTAAAGAATTCAGTCTGGCCTCAGCTTTCAGTTCAGAGGCTTTGAATAAAGTCTTTTCGCCCGGTTTAGAATGGAAACCTGATTCCTTAGTCGTCTGGCCAGTGTACTAGTCACAATACTAATATACTTTTGCTACCTGAATTTGGTGTTAACATAAACATTAACCAATATTCCGCCACCGTAATTTTGTATCTATATAAAAGAAGGTATTTTTCTTTCTCATTTAGTTCCACCAGAATTTTTCCTCTTCTTGATTCTCAACTAATTTGTGTACACGAATTTTCACGAAGCTGTTATTTACTTTGTTCTTCACGTCAAAAACAGTTTGAGAATTCCGATATGATCAATAGCTGCATCGTATGCCTGTCAGTTTCAGCTGCCAGCAAACAGAACCACTTAGAATAGCCTGCCTGGGATTTTCCCTACTTTCATCGAACTTTGTTCTTGCAGCAGAATATGTTTCATCAGTTGACAAATTTCCTCTTCACCCAACATTTTTAGGGCCATCAAATCACAGAGGATGAGGCTGTCGAGATATATGGGGCGCAAGGAAGATATCATAATGTATAGAACTTCTGCTGAAAACTTTATGGAAGAGATGGCGTATTAGACGCTGCTGTATGAGTGCAAATTCAAAATGATTTAAGAAAAAGCAGATTAATGGTAAGGGCAATTATATTTTCTTCAGGATTTATCTTAAAATAGGACCCTTCAATTATAGGAGCAAATAATAATGACAACAAATATTTATTTATTCGTGTCACATTATTCGAAAACGTATTCTCTATACTATCCACAGCCATTCAGCAGCTATACGCTTACCTCCAGTTATATTCCTCAGCCAATAATTAGGCCTGTTTAAAGAAAAAGCCCGGTACTTATTTGCAAACTGCTCCCCTATATATCTAATTTGGAAATTACTTTTTTAGCTAAAGATTTATTGTATCATTCATGGTCAATTTTGCATAATACATACTCAAACTTTCACCATGTTTCTCTTTTCAAAATCCTTATGTAAGTCTAATTTTATATACGTTGGGAAATGTACATATTGTAACTATAAGTGTTAATCATATTGCATAAATAGATAGCATTCACTCTATGTATCAAAAGCCAGTTTTAACACTAATATGTACCTAGTATAAATTAGTCTGCAGCTGTAGACTTCGTAATACAAGTCAATGCACGCAATTACGTTTCGTAAAGTCAGTCTAAAGTTCACTGTAATTTTGCCACAAGTTTCACCTCTACTCGCATTTTCCAAAAATAAAATATTCCATTAGTTTCATTTTACATGATGCGGCCCTAAAACACTCTGGTGTCACGCCTTCTCTGAATACTCACGTTTTGTAACTGAAAACGTAAGGAAAGTAGTTTATTATAATAATAATAATAATAATAATAATAATAATAATAACTTTGGGTGCTTATTTGACAAAGAAAACTGTCGTTCTGTTCATCGCAACTCCGTCCGAACGCATTTATAGTCCTCCAATCACACAAAACTATTCAACGCCGAACATGACCGACCTTCTTCACAGGATGTAAATATATCTCGATACAGTAGGCGGTATTTGTACTGTACGTGATCTAGAGGAAAATACCAATGCAATTCT
>Ga0123357_10002590_pt1 | contig 20294 bp, 9 predicted proteins | sample TergutEmb28metaG_FD_89873 | JGI IMG/M metagenome (GOLD analysis project Ga0123357, IMG submission 89873) | Embiratermes neotenicus P4 segment gut microbial communities from Petit-Saut dam, French Guiana - Emb289 P4 | ecosystem: Host-associated > Arthropoda: Insects > Digestive system > Gut ... | reverse complement strand
TGATTTGTGAAAATGTTACAATCTTTAATATAAGTCAGTGAAGCTTATTCGGTATACTCACTAAACAACGAACCGGACGATCCGGGATTTGTTTCATGACAAGAAAGCCTTGTCATCTTCAATAAAGTGCATAACCGTTCTAGGGCCGACGCAGTCCCCTTTTCAGGTGGACGCACTGACGTCCATGTAGCACCAGGTTAAGAATGAATGTTTCTGTAACTCCATTTCCCTCGTATGCCTTCGTGACGTACAGAGCGACAAAATTTACCCTTACCATTGTTAAAAAAGTAGGTAGGTTTCAACCTTTTTTATTGGCCACGAGGGCCCTTAGAGTGAGTAGAGTTATAGCTCTACTCTTTTTAGGACCTCGGCAGTAGATGGGGGTGGGGGGTCAGTCCCACGCCCGGCCGCCTCTACCCCCTGGAAAGACCCTGTACACACTGCACAGGGGGCTGGGTGGGTCCCAGGACCAGTCTGGACAGGTGCGGAAAATCTCGCCCCCGCCAGGATTCGATCCCCGGACCGTCCAGCTCGTAGCCAGTCGCTATACCGACTACACTAACCGGCCCACTTTTGTTAAAATATCCACTTAAAATACTATCTGGAGCTGCACACATTCGTCTTGTGCCTTAATGTTTTGTGTCCTGGAAAACAGACCAGGCAGTTAACAAATATGTTGTGACTGTATAGAACGAAACAGCGATCTTGAACCGCAAGAATGCAGGCCATGCAGTGTAAGACAGAACACCCCACTCACCTCACAATCAATCACAATCACATGCCGATTCCGCCTCACGTGGCGACAGCACCTGACACGCAATAAATTGGAAGCAGAAAAATACAAGGTTCTGGTGGACGTCAGATTGGCAGTTCGTTGCAGGAAGCTGTATTTAAAAAGAAAGCTTTTCAGTTTTAACAAGACTACCAAGTTTCAGGAATGAACACTTTTGCCGGAAACAGGGCACATTTGATTGATTTAACAGTATGGGAAGGGGGGGGGTCGGTAGTTCAGTTGTACTGGTCAAGTGTGTCTGCTGTCACATCAGATCTTACTACAATGTTTCAGAGGTCTGAACCAGAGAAGTATGATCATTTCAGCATGAGTTTATTTGCAATTCTTAATATTATGTATTCTTCCCGGTTGCTATCTGAAACCCTAAAGATTAAAATCTACACAATTTAGTTTATCCTGTTGTTTTATATGGATATGAATTCGATCCTGTACATTAATTAGGGAGCGTAGGGTGAGAGTCGAGAATGGGACGAAGAGAAAGGCATTTGCACGTAAGAGGGAGATATCCAATGGAGGATGAAGAAAATTTTTTATTATGGGCCTTAATGATTTATACACCTCACTAAATATTTTTATTTCAATGGCGTAAGAGCCTGTAATTGGTGACGGCCTCCTCATTATCGAGGCTTCACGCTCACACTCAGACACACCTCACCCAGTAGGACTTCTCCGGACGAATTATCGGCCCACCGCAGAGACCTCTACCTGACAACACACAACACTCACAAGACGCAGACATCCATACCCCTGACGAAATTCGAACCCCACAATCCCAGCAAACGAATGGCCGCAGACCGACGCCTTAGACCGCGCGGCCATTGGGATCGGCCACTAAATATTATTAGGATGATAAAATCGAAGAGGATGACTTGGAGGAGCGCTTGCGATATGTAATAAAAATGCGTACGAGAATTTAGTAGGGAAAATTGAAATATACCGCGTGAAAGACCTAGACGTAAATGGGGGATACCATTAAGACAAAACTTGAAGGAATATTACGAGGGTGCTTGGACTGGAGACGTGTGGCTCATGTTAGGGACATTTGGCTGTCTGTTGTGAACGCGGTAACAGACTGTGTGTTCCGTAACATGCGGCGATTTTTTTGGCCTTATGAGGAAATATTAGCTTCTCATAAGGGACACTGCTTTGTACAGCTAGTCACTCAGCCAGTCTTGTTGGTTTGTTTGTTTTGTTTGTTTGTTTCTTAGTGAATATATTTACAAATCACTGATGTCAACGATAATTTGTTGCTAGTAAAAGTATGATTTTCAGAATAAAAATGCATCTTCTCGGACATTCGTAATTTTTGAACTGTGATCCATAGGCCAAACCTGGTTATATTATAAATGGAATTAGCTGCTAACTCAGTCCAGGTTGTGACAGTAACCAAGATGTTCGCATTGAATAATGGCCATGAATTGTTTTCCTTCTTGTGTGTTAAAGGTTTGTCACATAAAGTAACACTTCCGAGTGAAAGCAGTGGAGCGTAGCCGTTTATATTTTAAATCTTGCGGGTATAAACTTATTGTTTGTTAGATATCTCTTACGAAATCGCTAACTTATGTATAACCTTCACGTGCGAATTAAGCAGGATAGATGCGAGCCCAAACTCAGATGTTTCGAAAATTTTTAGCATGTATCTCTGGTGAGAGTACAAAGTTTAAGCTAGATCTGATGTTTATTGGACCGTGCATCATTGTGATAACTGAAGAATAAAAAACCAACTAGATGCCACTTATTATTTTATTGTACTTCTTATAGGCTTAATATGTTTCGGGCACTACTATGCCCATCATCAGGAGCTCGCGACTATGATGTTGATTACCACATTGGTCGTTTCGTTCTTGGTTTGCTGTATGTTGGAGGTTAGTTGCAGTTAGGCTGGAGTAGTGTCCGGGCTGCAGGCTAAAGCACGACTTAGTCGTGCTTTAGCCTGCAGCTCGGACAATACTCCAGCCTAACCGCACCTAACCTCAAGCATACAGCAAACCAAGAACGAAACGACCAATATGGTAATCAATATCATTGGCGCGAGCTCCTGATGATGGGCATAGTAGTGCCCGAAACATGTTGAGCCTATAAGAAGTACAATAAAATAATAAGTGGCATCTAGTTGGTTCTTTATTCTTCAATTTTCAGCTAGATCTCTTCCTTAACTTCAGAGTTTTAATACGTGAAGAAACAAATGCTCGCGGCCTGACCGTCGCTACGCTTTTTTTGGTATACGTTTTGCAGCGAACGCACGTAAACTGTACTTAGATATTTCTAAATTTTGCATCATTCATTGTTTTATAGGAATGATTCTGTACGGATTTTACTGACGGAACGCGCTTGTATAGTAGAGAGAAAAATGAAAGTGAACGCTGTAAGACGGCTGAAAGCTTATTAATGTTTAGAGGCTAGATCTAGCCTAAAAACAGAAATTACATCCAATTTCACTTTTCCGAGTAGAAAGTTTGTTTCTGACACACCCTTTCATCCCTCGCTACATCCTGTACACCATTCCAAGAAGGGTGGATTACCATCCTTCCACTTCTTAGCTCAAGGGTGCTTCTGACAGGCATAGGCGTTGAGAAGGAATTGTGCCGCGTTGGGTCAATAGTAAACTTAGTACTCTTAGTCTGTAAGGATGCAATTTAGCGCAGTAGAATTACATGAAATTGCATTCCAAAGGTTCCTGTGAAGAAAGTATGATGTGTGTTTATGGGTTTCCAACTAAAAGCCACCCTTGCGAGAAGAAAAATTAATTATTGAATTTCAAAAGTTTTACTTCAAGATACTTTTAAAAAATGAATTTTTTTTTACATATTATATGCAAAATATAAGATCCTGCATTATGTATAATACCTAGGTATGATACATGGTGCCTAAAAAATAACAGGAAGCGTAAAAGAATTACTCGTATATCATACGTAGTTTAAGCAGTGCACGAATTAAGACTACGGAAAAGCATTAGTTGCGTTGTGCGCTGGGAAACTTTTTTAGTTGCACTCATTCTGATTATCACCACTTTATAAGGACTTCCACTACTTCATTGGTAATACATTTGGGAGCAAGTGATAAGTAATAATAAACTTGACAAGTATATGCACCTCTGAATAACGTTTCCCCATTGGACATACGTGTAATGGATATAAATTACGCTAAGGTTTGCTCTGAACTTGAATAATTTCTGTAAGTTATGTAACACTCGCTGTAATAATGCATTATAGAAAAAATTAATTTAGTTTATGAAAAATGACACATTGCCTGAATCAGACTTGGATTTCTATGCATTTCCTAGAAATTATTTTTTTTTTTTGAGACCGACACACAGACCCTGAATTTGTTGTTAGTTGACTCCTCTGCAGCGTAGATATTTCTACCTTCCGTATACGTACCTGGCCATGTATCTTGCCACCTACGTATATATCTGTATATCCACTACACATGCATGTTTTTGCTTATGTATCTACAGGGTTATATTTTGTCACCTAACCTGAGTATCCGTCTACCCACCTGCCTCCAGTCATCTGCCAGTCTTTCCTCTATTGTCTAAGTCTCTTAGTTTGTTTCATTTTCTGTGTGTTTTGATCTATTTATCCATCAGTATAAATGTATATGAATTTTAGGCCTAATATCACACATTACCAATATTTTTATTTATACATTAGTCGATTCTCTCTTTTATTACTTTTTACGGACGTAACTCTCTTTCAGATGTAATTGACCTCACTCTGTAGTTACAGTAACGGAATTCCAATTCGGTCTGCCGCAGGGCCATCTGCTCAACCACAACGTGGGAAGGGGAGTTATCATCAGCAATCAGAGCCTGGTGCTGCAGGGTGTAAGTAGAGACAGCGCTGGCAACTACACCTGCGTAGGCTACAATACCGAGGGCGACGGCGAGAGTAACTACTTCTTCCTCAACGTCATGTGTGAGTGTCGCTGTGAGTCTAAGATAGCTAACAAAGCAATGCGTTGCGTATTTATTAGTCCCGGGTTCGAATCTAGGCCCCGAGAATGGTTATTTTGACCAGTATTTTTAATCGTTTCTCTTAATCCTGCCCCTCAGGATGTGCGATATCTTACAAATAGGCCAGTACTCTTTCTTTCCACATCTTTCCCACATCTTCACTCTGTCATTCGAACAGTGGAAAGAAGACGACCCATGAAGTGTTGTTAAATTATCGAACAAAGGTAACATGATGTTTTCTTATGGGGTTTATTAACAATAGAGTGAATTTGCAGAACTGGTCTCCTACTTTTTCTTTACCGTACAAATTTTTCAAGAATCCTACCTATTATATTTTTGATACAGTATTCTTGAATGCCGTACTATTGTGCTTTCTCAGGCATTAGACAGTCCCGGACCTTAACTTGGCCTAAATTACATAAGGATTCGGTACTACAGCTTAGAAGGTGAAGGATGGAATGGTTTTTTGAATGTACTGATCGAAATGGGAGAAAATATTATGCCCAGCTCTCATGAAGTTTCAAAGTTAACACGTTTTCTAATTTACGCACGAAGATTTCCAAATGTGATAAGAGTGCTTCATCCATCGAAATTCACCTAAATAATTAAAATCCTTCATCTACTGCAGCGTAATTGTAAAGGTGTGTTACTGAATTGGTCATTAATAGAGCATTCCTGTTAACAAGTCACCTTCCTTTACAATTCTTAGGGGACTTCGTAGTTGTAGAAGTAAGAAATAAAGAAAGAAAGAAAGAAAAAAAGAAATGTACTGTTAGAACGAAAGAAAGAATCAAGGAAAGGAAGAAAGAAACGACGTGATAGAAGCGCATATTTTCATGTCATTGTAAAAGGTTTGTCATTTTCCCGGGTGTTTAAGTTATACATTTGGTGTTTTTCTCATGGCTGGACAGCCCTAATTGGCCTAGGCTCCCTCTGTGAGGTTCCTCCATCATTCTCAGACACCATGTTCCGTAGGAATCCGCTGGACTAGTGATCGGGCCCTCGCAAAGACCTCTACATGACAACACGCAACATTCACAGGAGGCAGACATCCATGCCACCGAAGGGATCCGAACCCACAGTCCCAGAAAGAGAGCAGCTGTAGACCCACTCCTTAGACCGCGCGGCCGCTGGGATCGGCATATATTTGGTTAGGGAGGATAAATTAAGAAATATGTTTCTTCTAAATTTTTTGTTCAGCCTACAAATGTTATTACTTAATTGTATTCTGCTTCATACCTTTGTGTTGTATCAAATACAATCAGCATTACAATCTGACACAGCACTTCAATATTTGTCATCCAGTGCTACATGTTTCGGGTCAACGAACCATCGTCAGACATCACTTTACAAAAAATGTAAAAACGTTTAGCATGCTTTTTTAATTTTTGTTAAATAATGCCTGATGATGGTTCGTTGAACCGAAACATGTAGCACTGGATGACAAATATTGAAGTGCTGTGTTAGATTGTAATACTTGATTCGTATTCATTATTATTTATTAATGATCAAATAATTACATATTTTCAAATGTAAGGTTTAACTTATGCTTCCCGGATTTTATTGTTACTTTCCCATGCATAGAGCCCATTGCCACACCTATGGCCATTTGGAAGGTAATAACATATCTTATACACTGGGCAATAGGGAACGTTCTGCAGGTGGGTAATATTTTGTAACAGATATTTGCCATTCCTTTCAAAATACACATTTTTAAAACCTAAATGTACGTCGTTGCTCAGATGCTCCAACGTGCAAGGCGAACCAGACGCGGGTACACGGCGTGGCGAAGCAAGAGAAGGCCAATATCTCCTGTGAAGTAGAAGCGAATCCTCCTGACGTTCTGTTTCGGTGGACGTTTAACAACTCTGCAGAGAGTCTTGATGTTGCTTCGGCACACATTGCCAGAGCAGGCACCTCTAGTGTCGTCTCCTACACCCCTATGACTGAACTGGATTATGGCACACTCCTGTGCTGGGCCTCCAACCGCATCGGCCAACAGCGAGTGCCTTGCGTCTTTCACATTATCGCAGCAGGTAGTCAGTAGCAGTAGTTACATTAGTAGTAGTTCTAGTACTAGTGTTATCCTTGTTATTTTAATTTGTTTCGTCTTTATATAACGTTTCACAAGTGGTTTGAAGTCAGCAGTATCGTCTCTTCATCCTTGGTCCTTTAACAGACGAAATAAGTCTGAATGACACGAAAAATTTCACTGCTTTCTTCAAAGCAAACGTCATATCTATTGTATAGTTAGTTCAACATCAAAGAAAATCAGGTCTGTTGTTTGGTGAGTACAAACGAAACTCTCTGGCCGATAGTGGCATGAATAAAAAACAGAGTTAATTAGCAACAGTTGTAAATTTTTTTTCTTGGTTGCGAAGTAGATTTTTCAACCAAAGTAAGAATGTTAGCAGCTGGGAAACTTAATACGAGATTCGTAAATAAGCTCTGTGCATAAGTACAACACGCAAAACGTTTTCCAACTTTGCTCAGAAGGTTCGTATCACATCACTGTAAGCTGCGGTTTGTGTCACGGCTCGCCCTGATCGTGCGGCAACTTCTCCGACATATTCTTTACACGGAGCAGTCTAACAAGTGTATGACAGGGGTTCAGTTGGAGACGTGAATTTATTTTCAAAATTTCAATTTTTACTTCATTTCCCTTCTTCGTCTCTTGTTTCCTTCATTCTTATTTTGACATAAGAAAACCAATTAATAAGATAGTGAGTAAAGTAGGTTATAGTTTTTGCTATTCACTTAATACTGTGACAGTGGCGGTATCAGACTAATGACACGCATTATGCGGCATACATGGAGACGGTGAAATATACATGCAAAATTTCGTTCATAATTCAGTATAATCACAAATGTCAAGACTTAAGTGTATATTTAACTTTAGATTTAGACAGAGGTTGAAGGAATAAATTATTCAAATGTGGAATGCATTCTGCTGTCCAGTGGTTGAGGTTTGAGACAGGTTTTTGTGAACTTGATTATAAAATTCCATGCCTCGTAAAACGTACTATAATTTTTAACTGTCGGTTTGTTTAACTAGACACTCCACATTTAAAACAGTTATTTAGTCAGTTACTTGGATAATCAAATAGAAGTTTATCTCGTTCCAGGTCGACCAGATCAGGTGTACAACTGTACAGTTTCCAACACATCCATGGCGTCTTTCTCAGTACACTGTACACCAGGTTTCAATGGTGGCATGGAACAGTCTTTCCTGCTGGAAGTCAGGGAGTCTCAGAGCCAAGTCCTGCGGTATAATTTCTCTTCAGCCGTTCCTAGATTCAGCGTGACGGGCCTCGAAGCCGGGTCTCATTATCAAGCGTGCGTGTACTCCTTCAACAGCAAGGGTCGAAGCGAGCCGGTTGTTGTTCAGGCTTCCACACTAAGACTGCCTGAGAAACAGCTCACCTCAGAAAAGGGTGGGTAATCTGTTGAAACTCCAGGATTTTACATCTTTTTTGTTGCCTTCGGTTTGTTGAATTTCTTTTCTTCCATTCCTTTTTGTTATTCTTCCATTTCGTACTTTACCTCACTTTTGTTTTTCTCTTCTGCTTATTCGTTCCTCTCTTTCCTTTCTTCGTTGCTTCCTTCATCTTTATTGTCTTATTCTTCTACGCCTCTGTCAATTCCTTTCTTCATTAATCAATTTCTTTTTCCTTATTTTCCCCTTCCCTACATTCTTCATTTCAAATCATACTACAAATACAATCAAAATATTTTTTTTGTGTGTGTTTGAGTATATATTACAATGAAAGGTCGCATTCTAAAGAACAAAGCAATAGGAACTACCCTTTGTTCTGGCTAAATTAAACTGTATTGTTCCAGATGAATTACCTTTATTTCTTAAAGTGATTTGTGCACAGACAATTCATGGAGGAATTTCTCATTGCTTTGAAAGTGAATAAATACAACAACATATTTTTTAATATGATGTTTATAAAAGTTAGAAATGTATGTAGAAGTGACGGCAAAGGTTAAGTAGTCCTACTGGACTGCCAGTATGGCAGCAGATAATATGCTACTGTCTTAAGTGTCAATATATTTTCCAGGCACCGCTTCGCCTTTAAACACAAATAAACCTGTAGATAGTTGAAGAATAAAAGACCAACTTGATGTCACATGTTATTTTATTTCACTTCTTTTGTGTTCAACTGTTTCGGACATTAATATATCCATCATCAGGAGCTTGCGACTATTCTGTTGAATTACCACATTGGTCGTATTGTTCTTGGTTCGATGTGTGTTAGAGTTTCGGTGTGTTTGGTTTGGAGTGGTATCTGTGTTGCAGGCTTCAGCCTGCAACACAGATACCACTCCTACCCAACCAAACCGAATCTCCAACACGCATCGAACCAAGAACAATACGACCAATGTGGTAATTCAACAGATTAGTCGCAAGCTCCTGATGATGGATACATTAATGTCCGAAACATGTTGAACACACAAGAAGTGAAATAAAATAGCAAGTGACATCAAGTTGGTATTCTATTCTTCAACTATCAAAATGATGCACGGTCCAATAAACATAAGATTCAAAATCCTGTAGAATTCATGACAGTTCCCTGAATGAAGTTCACATGAACCCGATTAAGACACATTGACCTGCAAAATTAAGGAATTATACAATATTTCTTATGATCCTTTGGGTGAACATTAAAAACCTGTCACAGCTCAAGTTTCAAACAGTAACTATCTACAAATTTATTAATGATTTAAATAAAAGGTGTGGATAAAAAATAAAATGTTTAAGTTGCGTTTGGGAGGCACAGACTCAGACTTACCAGAAACGAATACTTCTATGCAATAAAATTATATGCTTGCTTTCAGTAATGTCTCCCAAGGACCAGGCCATAGTGAGCATGAATTAGACTTCTGTGATATACAGTACCCTGCCTGATCTCACATCAAGTTAACCGTGTGCCAAGACATTCAGTTACGTGACCACATGTTGAGCTTCTGTCTACCGTCTGCTTCAACTGTCGTATAGTCCTACACCAAAGAATATGTTTGACGTCCAGATATACCTAAAGTTATACAAATAACCATAGTTAAGAAATGCGATTGCCCATTCAGTACACAGTACAAGATTGCAGGCACGTATAAAATTTGAACTTTGTCAGAAGCGTCGAGGAGCGGAAAGGTGGCACAGCATGTTGCAAGAAACTCCAGCCGTAAATAAGCCAGACAATGAAGGAAAGATAAATATGTCCCTGTGCACACATAGAAGACATGTGGTGTAATGGAGATATTTCTTCACTAATTCTTAACCTCTTCAATAGTTTTAAATGAGTTATCACCTTACGGACTCGGCCGTTTTCTCACGAGGAAATAGCCCCGCTACCGAGTCAAAGGACGCTGAGGGAGACTCACAGCCGGTATGAGGAATTTGTACAAGACAAAAAAATTGTCTTTCACCTGCCAGGAATCGAAACATATCCCTCGGTAGCACAGTCACTATACCGACCGAACCACCAAGACACCCAACCCATTTAACTAACCAGAAGTAAAACAATAAATAAAACTGACAGCTCACAGAAGAAAAATGTAACCCATACCACTGCCATTTGAATGTGTCGTCCCTGTGACTGTCAGCTTTTTTCCGGTTAGTTAGAACTAACTCGAGCACCTGCAGGTCAGCTTCGGTACGTGGCACATACAAAATATTGAGCCAGTCGTGGTGTCTTCTTTCCATTTATTAATTTCGAATCAGTATCGAATTGAGTCCTCAAAGAACAAATCGACACAAATAACGCTGAGTTATAGACCAAATGGACGAAGACGACTTGGAAGGCTTTTGAAGAGACTATTAGACGAGGCAGCAACAGGTCCATCCAGGCCTATCTTGTGACGAATGGTGATTATGAATATGATTATTATTATCACCATCATCATCATCATCTCCTTTATGCAGGGTATTTATAATTATATTCCTGAGACAAGCTATGTCCCTAGGGAATACAGTGTTGCAGCTATTCTGTTGTTACTGTTCATGATGCTTATATCGTTAGTTTCAGTGTTGAATCTATTGAACTTTTACATTAGTACTTTCCGAAGTATGTGTGCTGCTTTCTGGAGTTCCTTGACTTCATGTTTTCCCGGTATGTTGCTCACGTATTTTCTGAATGACTTTGAAATATTCTCTATTATTATTATTATTATTATTATTATTATTATTATTATTATTATTATTATTAACGAATAATTCGCAAGCCTCGTCGAATCCTCCAACTATCAATACTCTTCACTCCCAGCATACCATCCCCATCGGCTGATGTTCTCTCTCCACATTCCAAGTGGTTAGAGCCACGCGCAGTCCTCTTGCAGACTATTGCTCTATCTGTCAACCATAAACCAACATTATCGACAAAAGCTTGCGCCGATCGGCAGTTCGTAGTTACGCACCAGAAAGCCAAGGTAAACGTTCCCTCCAAATGAGACGACGAAAGTTGAAGTCATGCAAAACGTACCATAAAGCCTGATTCAAATACGATGATTGTCAATGTAAAGGCTACACAAACATAAAAAATTGCATGTAACAAGTATAGTGTTTGTTTCCTTGCAATAAAATTCGTTCTTAATTAGTCTGAATAAATTCATATGCATTATAAGGAAATGAACAATTTACCTGTATCGTAATTGTTCTGTTCGCAGCAAGCCCAATGCAAGTTCCATGCCTAAATGTCTTTCAGAGTAAGCCCAACTTGGTGTGTGTGTGTGTGTGTGTGTGTCGAGGTTCTTCCGTTGACATTGATGAACCTAATATTAATCCAGATATCAAATATCACTTTTTCAAAACCTTTGAAATTGATTAGTTACACACTTAACTATTTCTGGCATGAACATGAGAGCATGTTACTGTGAGGCAGAACGGGTGTATTTCTGACAGGTAGAAACCCTGAGACCGTGTTTGGGAGGAAATGCTGACACTTGATATTCAGTTATAATGTCAAATGTTTTTATAATTTCAACTTGTGCGTTATTCATTTCTTTCACAGTCTGTCTTGCTACAGACGCATAGGCGCTTCCAAAGCTAGCTCCCCACAGAGTGCAAACTTATTATGCCAGTTTAAATTTCCAGTATCTTTAGGTTTCCTTAAAGTTATCTAGTGTTCATTTACGCCCTCTTCCTCGTGTTCATGTCCCTTCTATCTTTTCTTCAGTAACGTGTTTTAGACAGCAGGTCCTACACAGTGCGAGACTAATCCAGTTAGCCTTCCTTCGTTTTATTGTATGTGGGATGTTCCTTTCCTCCATGACTCTATGGAAGCCTCATATTTCGTCATTCGAGACATGAACGGTTCAAATGATGTTATCCATCCCTCTCCAGCACAATATTTAAAATATTTTTAGATATTTTTTATCTATTATCCGAAGTGTACAAATTTCATCACCATACAGAGTTGTGCTCGAAATGTAACATTTCTCTGAAGTCTTCCCTAAATTTAAATTCATTTTTCCGGTGCAAAAGTCTCCTTCTTGTTGAGTTCCGCTTTTGTTGTGGAAATCCTGATTTAATTTTACGTGTACATCTTTCATTTGTTATGAAGCTACCGAGGTAGTTGAAATATTCCACGTTCTCCAGCTCTTTTCAATCTATCATGATCTTGACATTTCCATTACCTTAGATATTTCCACATTCATTTCCATTCCGTAGTGTGTTCAAATTTAAATTAGTCTGTCATGCCTTATAGGACTGTTTCTGCCTCAGCCAGTAACGCAAGGTCATATCAATATTTCAAAGTGCGTATTTACGTGGTCAGCGCTTCCATGGTAAGATACTCGGTGTGTAAATAATTTGAAAAATTCCGGTGACAGACAGCATCCTTCTCTACCCCTTATTCTAAATTCACAATTTTTGTGTCTCCTTGGACCATTCTAATTTAACGCCCTGGTACATGCACCAATTGCTAATCAGTCCTCTTTCCTGCTAGTCAATAACAGTGTTCTTTTGCATCTGAAGTAATTTGGTCCATTTTGTACAATCAGGTGTCGCTGCCACTCTGTGAAACCTTATGTTTGTCAGCAAGAAACTTACGTTTCGACAGCTGTATCGTTTATTAATGTATAGTTTTCGTAAGTAAGGTGAGGAATACTTCAAGATTTTATCACAGAACTTGTAAGCAAGAGACCATTTCGAAGACCAGCATGTAGGTCAGAAGTTAACATACAAGAGGATTCTAAAAATACAGGGCATAAAAGACTTGATTCTGCTAGTTTAGTACAGACACAAAAGACCAGCGTATCTTCTCTTATAGATGAACCTACTATTTCATTTAAAGTACGAAATTACTTCCATGCTGTCTACTTATCAGTAATTTACTTGCCACGTAGTTATCAAACAGAACTTTGGTGTTTCAGAGCGACCACGCCCCGGGTTCCGTTTCACGCCAATGATGAGCATGTTGATCGGAGTTGTATCAGCGCTGCTGATATTGGCTGTGGTTGTGGCTGTAGTGCTTCGCCTCCAGTGTTCACGTAATGAAGATCGTCGAAAGCGACATAAATCGGAGGCTCATGAGCAGAGAGTTCGAGGTACTGCTTCTGGGGGTGGAGGCTCAGGAGGTGACAAGGGAGGCAGCAGCCCCGTCAACAAATTGGACCCAGGGGGCACAGAGAGTGGGGACAGCGATGAGAAGAATCCTGATATTATACCGCAGCCTACCACTGGTAAGTCGTGTTAAATGGTCCTGATATTATACCACATCCTGGCACTGGTAAGTTGTGGTAAATGATCCTGATATTATACTGCAGCCGAACACTGGTAAGTCGTGTTAAATGATCCTGATATTATACCGCAGCCTAACACTGGTAAGCCCTGTTAAATGATCCTGATATTATACCACAGCCGAACACTGGTAAGTCGTGTTAAATGATCCTGATATTATACCGCAGCCTAACACTGGTAAGTCGTGTTAAATGATCCTGATATAATACCGTAGCCTAACACTGGTAAGTCGTGTTAAATCATCCTGATATTATACCGCAGCCTAACACTGGTAAGTCGTGTTAAATCATCCTGATATTATACAGCAGCCGAACACTGGTAAGTCGTGTTAAATGATCCTGATATTATACCGCAGCCTAACACTGGTAAGTCCTGTTAAATGATCCTGATATAATACCGTAGCCTAACAATGGTAAGTCGTGTTAAATCATCCTGATATTATACCGCAGCCGAACACTAGTAAGTCGTGTTAAATCATCCTGATATTATACCGCAGCCTAACACTGGTAAGTCCTGTTAAATGATCCTGATATAATACCGTAGCCTAACACTGGTAAGTCGTGTTAAATCATCCTGATATTATACCGCAGCCGAACACTGGTAAGTCGTGTTAAATCATCCTGATATTATACCGCAGCCTAACACTGGTAAGCCCTGTTAAATGATCCTGATATTATACCGCAGCCTAGAACTGGTAAGCCCTGTTAAATGATCCTGATATTATACCGCAGCCTAGAACTGGTAAGTTGTGTTAAGTGATCCTGATATTATACCGCATCCTAACACTGCTAAGTCTTATTAAATAATCCTGATATTTTACCGCAGCCTAGCACTGGTAAGTCGTGTAAAGAATTATATACAGCCATTAATCACAAAAGGAATAACAGCACCGGTGCTTTACAACAAGCTTTGCTATGATCGTTTGACTGAACACAGGGGCACATTTGGAGCTTTGCCAAGGTTGTTTGGCTTCGGCAGTGTATAAGTTAGAGGTAATTATGGAAAATGTTTGCAATGCTACTGGCAGAAAAAACAAGTAACAGTTAAGAACGTAACTCAGAGACACTTTGCCCACCAGATATTGCAGATGCACCCATTCCGAAATGACCCAGGTCCTCCGTGTAAAAAGGCTAACGCTTAGCCGCCTGAGCCATGGCGCGGTTTACGGCAGAGGAAGATGCTGACCCGACACTTTAAGAACCCTACGCCATTGCATGAGTATGATACACCGGAGCTCGTTAGAGAGTATCGTTAGGGTCTGTTGTTATTCGTTATTATATTTCTCTGAAGAACACATTTATGTCCACGTTGATTTTGTCAGTGTTAAATTTACATTTCATAACCTTGAAGTGTCACCATTTCGAAATATTTTGTGATTGTTGATATACAAGGGTGTGACTTAAAAGGATTTTTAGGTATATTCTTAATCTGTATCTCTCCTCCCACCCCACCCCCTCTACAGATTGATCAGTAAATTCGAGAATTGCATCCAAATTGAGTAATTCTTTTTAGGGAATTACATACACACACCCAACTTAATCACGTAGTCTTATAAAACTTTTCAAGTTTCTTTTTAATGTTAGTAGGTCGAAACATGTAGCCTATTGCTCCAATAAATATTTGTTGTGCTGACGTATATTTGTGAGTTTATTATATAATAATGGTCGGTTTCACGATTGTTTTACGAACGTACATATAAACTGGCTGCTGAATCTTAACTTAAACTAATTCATTCCCCGTCACTCTTGCATATCTTATGTCTGCATGGTTCAGCGTCTTCCATCAGATACGCTTATGGTCGCTGATCTGGTCAAGAAATGTCCTGCGTTTATAAACATTCACTACATGATTTTCGAATACCTGTCTTTCCGATCGTTTCTACACCTTCATAATTTGTTTCTCAAATTTTTACGTCAAGATGTACGCACTTTATTTGTCCACATTTCAAATATGTTTTCTTGTAAGTTTTCCAACCAGAATGCTTTGTCCACATCTTGTTCATCCCGCACGTAGCACATTCCACCCACTTCATTTTTTGTAAATAGAACCATCTTAAGAATATTGGGTGATGAATGCAAATGAAAATAGCCTTTAATGTGCAGTTCATTCATTCATTTATTACTGAATCTCCCCTAACTTCAAATATTATCATCATTTGTTTGCTGGCACCGTATATTTCTGTTCTCAAACTTTCAGATTTATGACCAGCCTCGTGGTCTAGTGGTCAGAGTCTCTGACTACTAATCATGAGGTCCCGGATTCGAATCCCGGCTCTACCGTTGGGATTTTCCCTGAAGGGGAGGATTCCCGCGGTGACCATGGTCTGGGTAGGTTGGTAGAATTTAGGTTTAAGGGCCCTCCTGGCACTACATACTCCTATATCACCACTCACATCATCGGGACTAACTGGGCCTCATGGGCGTCCTAACCTCAGAAGTCGGTTACACTCCTGCCATGCCCAGGAGGGAGGACCACGAAGTCCACAAGGACATGTGGGGCACTGGGGAAAAAAACTTTCAGATTTATCTGTAACTGTGGACAAAATTACTGTCGCTTTACTTCACTCCACTCCAAGTTGTTAAGAGGGAAAGAAACAAAATTTCTAAACCGAAATTTAGCAAGTATCCGTGAATTTAATCTGCAAAGTGGAGAACAGCTTCTGAGCAAGTGGCCAAACTTGAATGAGGAAATGGCACTCGGGAATCTACTGACTGGTAACAAGGATAAAGAACTGAAAATTTTATATGCCCTTACAAATAACATTAAATGTAATTGGGAAAACCATCTGAAGAAAACGTAACTTAGGCTGGAAGGAGAGTAAAATAGTTCGTATGTAGGAACTTTAGGCTATTATGTGGAAAATGGAATATGAATATTAAATATGAAAGCTTAGACCTGGAAAATGAAACTCAGAGTGAAGCTGAAAATTAAAAGAAATGTGTGGTATATGGAATTTAACATTAATAGTTCATTAACAATGTAGAACTCAATACGAACGATGTGTGCTGCAGAAAAATTGGTGTTTTCAGGCATATCACTAATCTGACATGCAACTCAGCCAAATAAATAAATATGTAGTTGTGTATATAGCTTTGGTTTGTTAGTGTTGCTGCACGTTACTTTCTAGTATGTAAAATTTATCAACAATTAATCAAATGACAGCAAATAAATTTCAGTCATATAATTTCAAAATACCTTATGCAAGAAAAGCCATTATTATGATCTTACGTTATAGCGACAATAGTGGCAGAATTTCAAGGACAATTTGTTGTTTATCAATTGCACGACTGTTCGAAACCCACGTACAAAAATAGATGAACAAGAACTGGAAATTTCTGTGACTGCCTGTGCTTCTAATTCAACTGACATATTCATAAAAGAACAGAATTAAATTAAGTGGTGATAGCCGTCTGATATATAGGGTCATACATTTTTCTTGGAACAGCATTCCAATTTATCATTTCATCACTATTTTCAGCAATGTTTCTACATCGTGTTTTATTTAGTGACAAGCAAAGGAATATTTTGTGAGAGTAAAGGTGGCATGTGCGTGGACCTGGTCCATTTTACATAATTCAAGAGATCTGATAATGTAGCGATACTTGCGTACATATACACTCTTCGTGATAAATCTGGACATAGCCGCACTGTAGTACCTGCACTTTGATAAATAAAAGGAATATATTCAAGTCATTGCCTACGGTATAACAGGTGAAATGTATCATTGTACCGTTATTCCATAACATTTAAAGATGAGATTTATTCATTAATTTATTGACGGACAGATAGTTGAGTGCATTGCTCGATCTGTTGGTTGGAGGTGATTGATATATTTGTATCTGTTTATTGATTGGTTTATCATTATGTTATTTGTTGACACAATTTCATCTGCACTTGTTGCATTTTGCCTTATGTAATGGGAAATGGTAATGTGACGAGTCATGAGCTCCTAGGAATGACGTATTAGGCTGTCCCGGCCTATACAAGCACAGTGGCCTGACGTTCCCCTGGAGGAACGCCACAGTAAATCTGGCGCTATAATTGGCAGTCCGAAAGAGAGTATAGCTGAATATCTCCTAAGTACAGTTGTCCATTTTAGGCGCTTTTCACAGCTTTACGAAAAGCGATTGTTAGATTCGTCATGTGTGTCTGTGTCCGCCCGCATATAACAGCTCGACTCCCTCAAGACGGATTTTCATGAAATTTGATATTTGAGAGTTTTTCAAAAATACGTCACGAAAATTTAAATTTGATTAAAGTGTGACAAGAATGACGGGTACCTTGCACGAAGACCTAAGTACATTTGTGATAATATCTCGCTCATTTCTTCTTAGACGGAGGAATGTTTAGAGGAACGTCTTGGAGAAAATAAAAAAACACATTTTCTATTCATTAACTTCCGGAAATCCTTCAGTTTATGAGATAATGTGAAAAAATAAGGTACAGCCAAACAGGCCACGGATGACAGTATAGTGTGGCGCATGCGCATTGCATGCTGGATAATTAAGGCTACAGACATACACTTGGAATATATAATGCTTATTGCTTTTACACGGCACCAATGGTTACGTAGACGCGCCTTGAAATTTCGTTTATATGCACATTGCCTATCTTGTTAACTGTGCACCAGACTGCTCGGTAACATACATAGCTGGGTGAAGTTTAAATGGGAGGAAGTGAAGTGTCGACAAGTGTAGTAAAGTGGAGTGAAGTGTAGCTGGGTGAAGTGTAATGAAGTGTAGTGAAAATCTTAGTAACAGGGTGTCTAACATTACTAGAAGATATATAGATCACATGAAGTTCGCTGCTTTCTCGTTTATCCTATTCCTTAGCGTTCTTTTTTTATTTTATCATTGTGTATTTGGTTTTATGTTTTCTATACTTTTGTTTAGTTTTTTAAGTTAAGTGTTCTTATTGTTATGCCTGTGTATTTATATTGTTATGTATGCTCTGTTCTGTATATTCTGTTTCCTTCGTGCTAGCTGGCATTCTTCGGCTACCCTGACTGAGGTTTTTCCATGCTTTTTCCTTAGTCGTAAGGCAAATTCCAAGGTATAACTCGCAAAGACGGGGCACGGCCCACATTCTTCCCAATTAGTTAACTGTGTTGTTCTCTGTATTGTTTGTGTTGTGTTGTTTTATGTATTGTTTGTGTTGTGTTGTTTTACCACGTATGTATTGTTTGTGTTGTGTTGTTCTATATATCATTTTTGTGTAAATGTCTAATGTACTACAGCCACCGGCTGTCTACCCAATTGCAGTTAACAAATATGTCATCATTATATAGGCCTAAACTGGTTGAAGACAAATCATGTGAAATTATAAATATTATGTTTTTACACACAGCAATAATATCCCAAGTTGTTGCATAAGTAAGAAAGTTGACTTGTACAGATCGCCCATTATTGTTAGAGTAGTCACATCGAGAAGTTTATGATAGGTTGGGAATAAAGCCAGGGTGGGTAAGAGAATATACGGATAGAGAACTTTCGTGCGGAACATATTCAACAACTGATAGTTGTCACACTAAAAAGGAAATGGGACGACATCATTGAAAGATATATTACTAAAATAGGTTCAGTGGGCGGAAGATTGATAGATCTGGTTCACACAAACTTCACTGGGGGCTGTTACGTGAAGACCTTGTGAACATCATTTCCGATGCCCTTGGCTAAGTTAGGTGAAAGTCGCAACAGTAGAATCAGCTTTCAAAAAGTCACAACTGGCATGCTCTTAACATAAATTCGAGAAGGTTCATAGACGTATGCCACAATTTGTCTTTCTATTCGTTATTCACTTGACCCTTAAGTCCCTGTCCATCAGTATATAACAAAGAAGCCAGAAATCAAATAAGACCGATATTCAGTGCTAGATAGTGTAAGCCATTTGTGTCTTGTGATCTATCAAATCACAAATTTCCAGTAGAACTTGCATATTACTGCGTTACATCGAATATTGTCACCAATTACAGTCCGCCATTAAACAGTATACATAAAATAAATTCTGTTTGTGCGTAAAATAAACCGCGTAGCATTTTGAAGTGCTTACAAACTGCAATGTTAATTCGCGAATCGTGGTGCAGCGGTAATGCACCGTTCACTGGAAGCGAACACAATATAGGATCAACTATGAGATACCATCATTGGGGACAAACATAGCCCACCTTGAATTAATAACGCTTTTATTTGGATAGGTTGTTTGGATCCATCAGTATTCATTGCTGGTTACACGTATTCTGCAGCTGTATGCATACCTGTAACATAAATGTGTGTGTGGTTATCGCTTCGGGCGGTTTACTGCTCATGGCCTCGTCTCACATTTGTAAATTGAAATCCGGAAATTAAAAGAGTTGTTATTGCGCACTGGTCCACTTTGTTGTGGCGCAAGATCTGCTTATATGTTTACTAATGTATTATTGCTAATTTATTTATTTATTTATTTATTCGTTCCTTCCTTCTTTCCTTTCTTCATTCATCCATTTATTCGTTCGTGGTTTCCGTAAGGAAGCTTGTCCAAAGGCCTATATCAGACATATTGCTACATGTATGCATTTTTTGTTTATGCCTACATGTACGTACATACATGCATACATACACACATACATGCATACATACATACATACACACATACATACATACATACATACATACATACATACATACATACACACATACATACACACATACATACATACATTCGTACGTACATACATACATACATACATACATACATACATACATACATACATACATACATACATACATACATACATACATACATACATACATTCGTACGTACGTACATAC
>Ga0123357_10002589_pt1 | contig 20295 bp, 20 predicted proteins | sample TergutEmb28metaG_FD_89873 | JGI IMG/M metagenome (GOLD analysis project Ga0123357, IMG submission 89873) | Embiratermes neotenicus P4 segment gut microbial communities from Petit-Saut dam, French Guiana - Emb289 P4 | ecosystem: Host-associated > Arthropoda: Insects > Digestive system > Gut ... | reverse complement strand
CGGAGGGAATGACCTTGTCGAATACTGATATGTTATCAGTGAACACGAATTCAAGCGTCTTTTCATCCACAGCATATACTTCTTTTACCTTTCCGGTCCGGATGAGCTTCATAGACTGCCAATGTGAATAGCTCTATTAAAGATTTTTAGTCATTATTCTGAATTATGGAACAACTATTTCCTGCATTTGTCCTGGCTTTGGCATTTCGAACAGTGATATTGCCAAAGATGGACGATCCATCGGATCTTCATACCCACATCACCGAGTTATGGCAGTAGTTCATAGTGCAGCTCAAACGCCACGGATCGATCTCACGATGTTCATCTTGTTCTTAGTGGTTCCGAACGGACTTCCGTCGCTGCAGACAAGAAAGCGTCTTTGAAGTTCATCAGGTCCGATCTCTTCGATCGCGGAAAAACCCTTGTCACAAAGGTATTCATCCATTTCCGCGCTGTACATGCCAAAATGTATCAGTTCGTCTTTCTTTATGATCTTCCGGAAACTGTCTGGATGAGAATTGAAGTAGTCGAAACATAAGACGCTGCCTGCACAGCAGAGCGACCTCAAATGATCCAAGGTCGAGTCCACCGCACCAGGCGTCAGATACAAGGAGACGCCTTCCCATATGAAAAGTGCTTTAACGTCATTCTTATAGCCACCGGCGGACAGTCGTTCCTTAAGATCTTCCTTTTCAAAATCTACCGCGACGAACCTGACGTGTCCATGAGGTATTCCGGCCTTTTTCAGTTTTTCTAATTTTACCGTTTGAGTGAATGGGGCATCGACCTCAAAAACCGACGTTCGCATAAGTTTGTCTCTGAATCGATACGCCCGCGTATCATAACCAGCCCCGAGAATGACGATCTGTTCAATTTCATTGTTCAAAGCGTCTGTGAAAAGCGCGTCGAAGTATCTTGTCCGGGCCATCACGTATTCATACGTCCCGCCGATCATGTGTTTTACCACATCTCTGTAATGTTCATTCTGTAACTTCTTCTGTCGGGCATCGGACAGGAATAATATCGCCAGATCATCAGCCCCCCTGATCCCGTTGTCGGGCTCAAAGGTGGACATGGCTCTGATGAATGCCGTCCCCAGTGCGGTCTTTGACGACTGCTTTTGTTCGCTCATTGTTATTGCCACCAACGGTGTCATCTACAATTTATTTCAAGTAAATATGTTTCATCACAGAGGTGAAGACCATTTTGGTCCGTTCAAGATTATGATGAGCAGCACCCCGCGCTTATTCGTCCGAGAGAATGTTTGCCCCCAAACTATGTCTTCGCCTGTTCAATATGCGGAAAGAGGATTTGTGATGACCGATCTCTGACCGAAGTTCACCTGTCGTCGATCTGTTTCCTTCCGATACGTATCTTTGATGCAATCTTCTTCGCGTCGTGGCGGCCGAGCATGATCCACGCTATTGTTGTCATTATAATGGCACCCATCATGTCCGCTGTGAGGTTGCCCATCGTGTGCAGTACGCCGTAGGACATGTAATCGGCGCCGGAAAAGATGTCTGTGAGTTCTTCCATGATCTCCCATATCGCGCCGAAACTGAAACCTATGAGGAGGGTGATCGCAAGGACGCCCCCGTTCGTCCCGAGAGAAACGTGCGATGGGGAATCAGATTGTATGACACACAACGCCATGAAGACTATCGAAGTGACGACCATAGCTGATATTATGTGAGTGAGGTCCGGCCACCAGTAATAGTCAAAGTAGAATCCCCAGCACAGGGTTATCACGAACATGTACATGTCGGCGTATATAAGCACCAGGAACCAGTAAGGAAGGGATACCAGCCTTAGAAGTCTCAGTATAGGCAGCACCGTCATGATGACCGCCCAGAGGACGCATGTCGTCTGAAGATAATTCATCGGATGGCCTGCAGCGAGTCCCGGAGCATAGCCCAAAGTAACGTAAATGAACAGGATCGCCATAGAAAGAGGACACAGTATCAAAATGGCCCACGCGACCCGTCTTTCCTTTCTGTCCTCGACGTTCATTGCATGACCACCAATCCGTTTGCGGTTATCAGATAACGGTTCTTTTTAAAGACGTAACGTAAGATCAGGCAGAATATTACGAACACCATCATACTGACCAGCATTACGAGTATGAGGGTGCTGTTCGATATGGCCCCACGCTCAAGGTCTTTGAACTGGATCAAAAATATCAGAATACATTTGGGGACCTGCATACCCATGCCGATCAGCCATCCGAGCCCCGGCGCGATGGCCCAGTTATACGAGGCGCTGAACATAGCGGCGATTGTGAAGTAGAACATCATTATCAGAGGGATCACCGCAATTCCCTGGACGATTCCGCAGAACAGCCACCAATCTCCGGGAGTAACTCCTCCGTCCACCAGATTCTTGTACGAGTTGACGGACACCAGAATGACCGTGCATACCAGTACTGTCAGAGACATCACAGCTGAATAACGGTACACAGTCCGCGAACAATACATTAAACACAAAACTGAAAAGAGGACCGCGATAGAAGACAGGGCGATCATCGCACCGTCTCGCCCCCAGGTCGCTACGGCAACGGAGATCAAGGCAACGATGATACAGAGCGCAGCCAATGTCCTTTCCCTGTCCATATGGTCAGGTCATGTTGAATATCTATTTCTTGGTTTTGTCCATCCATCTGAGATCGATCTGAAACCCATCACAAGGATGCCAACAGCCGGAGAATGTGTGTGCCGTGTGTGTTGGCATAGTAATAATTCAGCCGTTATGTTCTACGGCGGTCACAAAGAGAGGGTTGAGTCGAACGAAAGCATGTATGGTCCGATATATACGAGATCAGCACCAGACAGGTCTGTTCCCTCCGGTACCAGATACAAGTAACAGTTCTGACCATGTTCTCCTGGCATATACGTAACGGCGGCGCTGTTCGCCGGATATAGTGACGTGTCCGAATCTGCATTAATGGTCTTCATTTCTCCGCTGACCTCAACCTTCAGTTCAAAGTCAGAAGCACTGTTGCTTATCCCCGTATACCAATCAACATTCAGCATGGTTACGGTAGCGACGACGTACTCCTGACCAGCAGGGGCGTTTATGCTCCCTTCGGAAGTAACGAAAGATGTGCACGTGCTCAGGGAATAATTGTAATTGCCATCCGTGTGGCTTTTCTCGTTTTCCAAAGTCACTTCCAGAGCCACATAGCTGATGGCGGCCAGAACGATAACGATAAGGAGCACGAGCAGTTTCCCAGAGTGTTTCATTATCGTCTCGGTACGATAACCCCGTATAATATTTTGTGGTCTGGCCGGAGTCTCTTGATTGAGGAAATCGCAAGGCCCAAAATATAATATCGATAGGGGTATTGTGGGTCTGATACAGCACTGGTGTCTGTGTTTATGTTTAGAAGAGATCAATGTAGTCGGTGAATTCATGACCGAAACTGGTGATATTGATACAAAGACGGGTGCGACGCAGCAAAGCATGCGGAAGGCATGGCTTGCACTGATCATCGTCGCATTGGGCACTTTCATGGTAACGTTAGACACAACAATAGTCAATATTGCTATTCCAAATATCATGAGATACTTCAGCATATCGCTTGACACAGTCAAGTGGATCGCTACCGCCTATGCGTTGACTCTCGCCGCGGTGATTCCGCTGGCCGGATTCTTTGAAAAAGCATTTGGGACGAAGAAGGTTTTCATGTTTGCGCTGACTATCTTTACGGTCGGTTCATGTCTCTCCGGGTTCTCGTGGAGCATCAACGCACTGATAGGTTTCAGAATACTGCAGGCTGTCGGCGGCGGGATCATCGCCCCTTTGGGCATGTCGATGATCTTGGATCTGTTCCCGCGGGAGAAGCGCGGTGTTGCATTCGGTGTGTGGGGGGTCGCCGCAATGGCGGCGCCAGCCATCGGCCCGACGCTGGGAGGCTTCTTGGTGGACCTGATATCATGGCATGCAATCTTCTTCATAAATGTGCCCATTGGCATAGTCTCATTCGTACTTTGCATATTCCTACTTGAGGGTACAAAATTCAAAAAGTTCGAACGGTTTGATATTGCTGGATATATCACATTCCTGACGAGCGTCGTGATGTTCGTCTTTATTCTCGGTGAGTGGAGCAATATAGACTGGCATCAGGCAACTTACCCATTACTCTGTATCGTAGTCGTCATATCTTTTATTGCCTTCATTATTTTTGAAATCAGATCCCAGAATCCGATCATCAATGTCAAGCTGTTCAAGAATCTCGTATTCTCGTACAGTTTTATCGTGTTCTGCATCATAATCATATCTCTGATGGGCGTGTCTTACTCCTTACCGCTGTTCCTGCAGAATGTGATGGGAAAGACGCCGATGCAGGCAGGCATGATCATGCTCCCTGCGTCGGTGGTGATGGCGATCTTCTTTATAATCGGCGGCAGGCTGTACGACAGGATCGGCCTGAAACCGGTTATAATCCCAGGCTTCATCCTCTTAGCATTATCATCTGTATTGCTGGCGCTGAATTACACGACCACTGTCACGGTAACCACGATCATCTTGCTCTCATGTCTGCTCTACATCTCATTATCGCTGATCAACATGCCGATCGCAACATACACACTGTCCACCGTTTCTCAAGAGGATAATGCAGCGGCATCGTCGCTGTTCAACATCAACAAGCAGGTCATGACTGCTCTGGGCGTGACGATCGTCACGACACTGATAACCTCAAGGACGATATCAGAACTGAGGAGACTTATGACGGGAATCGATCCGAGCGACGCAGCGGCTGTGGCGAACGCACAGCTGACCGCGACTGCACATGCGATGTCCTACTCCGCGGAGATCACAGCCGGACTCGTAATAATAGCGCTTATCATGGCGCTCTTCTTTAAAACGAAGAAGAAAAATGTTCCGAAAAAACCTGCCTGAATTCTTATTTGTCAGCTGAGTTTGAACGGGCCATTGTTTTGATTCGGATGGCCTCTCCTCTAGATCTCACAACATTAAATCTCTCTGGTCATGTTGCAGCATTCAGAGCAATCCTCGTTTCTGACCAGATCGAGGATGCAGTATGTGTTAGTTCCCATGTCGACGGTCATAAGCTTCCCGGCCAAGGTCTCTCCGGTGCCTGTTATGAGTTTCAGGACCTCCGTGCTCTGGATCGCCGCAATAAGTGAAACGACAGAACCTACCGACGGAGCATCTTTACTCTCGTTCTTGGGCAGGAAGCAGTTCAAACAAGGTGTGATCCCCGGTATCACGACCGATACTTGGCCGAACATCGATTCCGTTCCGCCGTGAACCAGAGGTATCCTCCGGTCAAGCGAGAATCTGTTGAGGACGATCCGTGTCTCAATGTTGTCGGTGCAGTCGACGATCACGTCGCACCCTTCAATGATCGATACATTGTCCGATGAGACCTTGACATTGTTCGCAACGACAGATGTCCGGGAGATCCCTTCGATCCATTTTTTCGATGATACCGTCTTTATGTCGTCGAGGCCGAAGTAAGAATAGACGAACTGTCTGTTCAGATTCGTTTCATCCGGGTCTTGATGATCGGCGATTATAAGTTTCCCTATTCCAGCGGATGCTAACTGCGTTATCACATTGCATCCTAGCCCTCCGAGACCTATTACGGCGACGGTGGATCTTTCGATCTTTCTTTGTCCGTCAGATCCGAATATCGGTATCTGACGCGAATACCTCATTCCCCCACCGCCCTGATTATCTCAGATATTACCGCATCGGATGCAGCATTCTTGATATCTATCCTTGAACCCTTGAACAGGTTCTCGGTCGTTCTCAGTATATTACCGTAACGGACCGATATGAACACAAGACCGACCGGGTTCATATCGGAACCGCCTGACGGTCCGGCGAAGCCGGTCACCGATGCTGAAACGTCGGAATGGAACACTTCCGCCGCGCCAGCCGACATTTCGTCGGCGGTCTCCGCACTTACCGCTCCGTGTTCTTTTATTGTTTTTTCACGCACATTCAATATCTTCATCTTCGATGTATCGGAATACGTCACTGCAGATCCAATGAAGAATTCAGATGACCCCGGAATGTCAGTGATCCGTGATGATATCATACCGCCCGTGCACGATTCCGCAATAGACAACGTCAGCTTCTTTCTCTTCAACAGGGATGACAGGCGTTCGGCCTCAGTGCATACCATCTTTCTCTCCGAGGAGGTCCTTCATCCTCCCTATCCCGTCGATCTCATCAATGATCTCGGCCACCTTGTCCGGGACGAGCTTTCGCCATTTGCCGCCTTCGGCCATTCTTCTTCTTATCTCCGTGCCGGAGTATTCGGAACGGTTGAAGAGCGGCGATGCCCTTACCTCAAAGTCCGCTTCCAGGAACAGGCGTCTTGTCAGAGGGTTGTTTGTGTATACCCTCACGAACGGCGGTGATATAGACACGACCTGCGATACCCATACAGAGTAACGGTTCAGGTCCTCTATCGGGACAACAAAGAAGTCCTCGAATCCCTCGGCCTTCAGTGCCTCCACGATCATCAGGTATCTTTCTCCGGCGGTGAACGGGTTTTCAAGAGTATGGGAATACTGTGCGCTGCCGATCCCGATCGTCAGATGGTCCGACTCTCCTGCGATCTTCCTTACGACCTCCATGTGGCCTCTGTGGAACGGCTGGAACCGCCCGATCAGGAGCGAATCATTCTCATGGCCCTTAGTAACGCGCATATTCACACATCACCTTCGGATAATAAAATCATGACGCATCCGGTTCGGCGGTCTTTGCCGCGGAAATGATGTCGTCCTGAGCATGAGGTATCTTCCTTGCTTTCCTGCTGATGTTCATGGCCGCCGGAGGATCATATACCTTTGCGGTGGACTTTCCGTCCTTGGTGAGCGGCAGAAGCTTCTCAAGATACTGTTCTTTCTTGGGGCAGTCTACCAGCGCGTATTCCAGCACGTCCCGGAGGTTATCGACGGTGATGATCTCCATCTGCTCATAATATTTTGATTCGATCATAACGTCCTTTGCATTCTCTTCGGGTATCAGCACGCGCTTTATCCCTGCCTGTGCGGCCGCTTCAAGTTTAGCGGTCACGCCGCCCACAGGAAGGACCTTCCCGCGCACACTGAGACTTCCGGTCATGGCCAGGCTCTGGTCTATCGGGATGCTTTCCATTGCCGATATCACTGCGGTGGTGATGGTTATCGACGCGCTGTCGCCTTCGACACCGTCATACGTTCCTATGAATTGGATATGTATGTCACTCTCGGTGATGTTCGTCATCGTGTATTTTTTGATGACGGCAGAAATGTTGTCCACAGCTTCCTTTGCTATAGTGCCGAGCTGGCCAGTTGCAACAATCCGCCCAGCCCTCTTTATCTGGGACGGCGAGACCTCCGCGACTATCGGAAGGACTATCCCGGAATATTCGGCCATGTTGGAACTGGCGTTCATGGCAGCGAGACCGTTCACCATGCCCACTGCGGAACCGTCGGTTATGAAAAGCTTGTAATCTTTGTTGGCCTCGATGTAACGATCGGCGATCTGCTGCTCCAAACTCCTGGCGGTCGATTTCGCCTCAAGAACATCAGCTTTTGAAACGATGACCAACTTCTTTTCCACAGCTGCATCTCCTGCTGCGCGTATCAGTCCTCCGAGCTCCCTGAGCCTGAGTGTCAATTCGTTCTTCTTGCCTGCGCGTCTCTGCGCCTCCCGGAGTATCTCGCCCACGGCATATTTGTCGAAATGAGGTATCTTTCCGTCCTTACGGACCTCCTGGGCCACGAACCTGATGAGGTTCTTACGGTTCTGGTCGGTGTCAGGCATGGTGTTCTTCATGTACACTTCGTAACCGTATCCCCTTATCCTTGATCTGAGGGCCGGGTGCATACCTTTTACGGCATCAAGATTGCCTGCACAGACCAAGACGAAGTCACATGGCACGGGTTCGCTCTTTACAAGGGCCCCGCTCGATCTCTCCGTCTGCCCTACGATGGACAGTTTCTTTTCCTGCATCGCTGTCAGAAGAGACTGTTGCGATTCCAATCTGAGGACGTTTATCTCGTCAATGAACAGAACGCCCTTGGATGCTTTGTGTACGGCACCGGGCTCAAGCCTGTCATGGGACGGCGTCTCAAGCCCTCCGGACTGGAAGGGATCGTGACGCACATCTCCTAGCAGCGAGCCTGCGTGTGCGCCCGTGGCGTCTATGAACGGCGGCAGATCCGTAGCCTCGTGAGATATCAGAAGCTTGGGAGTTATGATCACTTCCTGCCTTTGTGTCGGGGACCTGAGAATGAAATAGATCAGGAAAGCCGCAAGCAGGGCCGCAAACAGCCACATGGGATCGTTCGTCCATATGGACCAGACAAGACCTGCACATATGGCCACCATTACGATGGTCATCAGGAATCCGTTCTTCTGCTGCTTCTGGGCCGCTGCGACCATCTTCTGTTCTGCGACCAGCGGTTTCCCGCGTCCGGCAGGAAGGACCCTTATGCGTGGAACATTGTTGTCCTCAGGGTTGTGATATGCTATGACGTCCTCAAGCTCATCTTTGGGAAGATATTCCACCATCGAGTTCGCAAGCATCGATTTACCGGTGCCCGGTTCTCCAATGAGCATGACGTGTCTTTTCTGGGCCGCCGCTGTGCGTATGACCTCTACCGCGCCGTCCTGTCCTATCACCTTGTCGACCATCTTATCAGGGACGGGGATCTCTTCGGTGGAGCGGAACTCCTGCTCCTCGATCCATTCATCAAGGGGCGCAGCATATTTCTTTTCTTCAGCAATCATGCAATGCAACCCATGCTAATTGTTCTATAAAAACATAACTTAGCTAAGTGCCGCGCAACCGTTACTGTCCCGTATTGTTATAATTAAAGTAGGGCCACCTCAAAAGGATAATACAATGGCACGAGACAGGGGGATTGTTGTATAAAAGTATCTTACAAGACCAGTAATGAAAATTCTACAATTTCGGAAGTTTATACAGGCACAGGGTTTGATAGAGACGAAACACTGATGAAGAGAGATTGAAGAAGATTCAAAAAATCTGAGAAGACCGAGAGACGTAATAGACCTGAACCGCACGAATCTTATTCTTTCCTGATGACCGTCTACAGGACCGATTCAAAGGAAGCAGCAGATATCTTGAAAACATCTCTTTTCGGATAAGAGCACACAGAAAATAAAATAATCAATCTGTATGTAGACGTGTGGACGTTAGCGAACTGGACCTCCCGGCGGAAGCGGTATCCAAACTGAAGGAGAAGGGATACGGAACGTTATACCCGCCTCAGGCGGACGCGATCCCGAAAGCACTGGAGGGAAGGAACTTGGTCATTGCCGTGCCGACGGCAAGCGGAAAGTCACTCATAGGATATGTCGCTGCCCTGAAGAAGGTGCTTGAGGAGCGCAAGAAGGTGCTTTATATCGTTCCTCTGAAAGCGCTTGCATCCGAAAAGAAGGATGAACTGGAGGAACTCTCCGATCTGGGATTCAAAGTCGCCCTGAGCATAGGCGACCTCGATTCTGAGGACAGGTGGCTGGCAGATGCAGACATAATCGTCGCGACATCCGAGAAAGCGGATTCGCTGCTCAGGCACGGAAGCGAATGGATGAACGGCATAGGATTGGTCATAGCCGACGAGATACATCTAATCCACGATCCTGGAAGAGGCCCCACACTGGAGATGGCCCTGACAAAGATGATACACAGGAACCCGAACATACAGATCATCGCGCTGTCAGCCACAATATCCAATGCAATGGACATTGCCGTGTGGCTTAACGCAGAACTGATAAGGAGCACATGGCGCCCCACTGAACTGAAGGAAGGGGTATATTACAACGGAGAGGTCAGATTCGGTGATAACACTTTCTTGGAGATACCCGCGGTCAAGGATGAGATATGGGAACTGATATCCGGTGCGGTCACGTCGGGAGGACAGTGCCTGGTCTTCGTGAATTCCAGGAAATCAACGGAATCATTGGCCCTCAAGTACTCGAAAGACATGGGAAAATTGACCGAAACGTCAATTCCCGATGACGATCTGGCACTGCTTGAAGGAGATACGGAATCAACATCGCTCGGACGGAAACTGGCACTCTGCGTAAGGTCGGGGATCGCATTCCATCATGCCGGTCTTACTTACAAGCAGAGACGCTTCGTCGAAGAGGAGTTCAGGAACGGGAAGATCAAATGCATAATCGCCACACCCACGCTCGCGGCAGGCGTCAACGTGCCGGCCAGACGGGTCATCGTCCGTGACACAAAGCGGTTCGAGTCCAATGTCGGGAACACCCCGATATCCGTCATGGAAGTGAAACAGATGTGCGGGCGTGCGGGCCGCCCGAGATACGACACATACGGTGAAGCGATCCTGATCGCCAAGAACCAATACGATCAAGACCATCTGATGTACGACTACGTCATGTGCGACTCTGAGGACGTCATATCTAAGCTCGGGGATCCTGTTGTGCTGAGGAGCCACATCCTAGGGCTGATAGCATCGGGAGACGCAACATCCGAAGAGGAGATAGTGTCGTTCCTGAGGAATACATTCTATGGCAACCAATCACAGTTGTACGGGATAGAAGGTCTGGTGGAGAACGTGGTCGAATTCCTAATAGAAGAGGAGATGGTCGAAAGGACGAATGCCCTGAAGCCTCTTCCATTCGGCCTCAGAGTTTCAAATCTGTACATCGATCCTGAATCGGCGGTCATGCTGAGGAAGGCGATCGGCAGGATGAAGGACGATACCCCTGAGCTTATGATCTATCATGCGGTCACATCCACACCCGATGTCCTTGGTATGTTCCTCCGGAAAGAGGATAAGGAGAATATAGAGACGATCGTCGAAGATCATTATGATGATTTCCTGATAAAACCCGATGAATGCGACGAATACGAATTCTTCCTCTCAGACCTCAAGGCCGCGCTGCTGGTGAAATACTGGACGGACGAGCTGGAGGAAGATCTGATAATAGAAAAGATCGGAGGTGTCGGTCCGGGTGACATAAGGTCAAGGGTGGATACCGTCGAATGGATACTGTACGCCATGACCGAGATAGCACTGATATTCCGTCCGGATGTCGTCAGCCGGCTGAGACCGCTGCTTAGAAGAGTGGAGTACGGGATCAAAGAGGAATTGACAGATCTTGTTTCTTTAAAAGGAGTTGGCAGGGCAAGAGCCAGGATACTGTACGATCGCGGTATCGAGAACAGGAACGGTGTTGTCGCAATAGATGTGCAGAGGCTTGCCGACATACCCGGAATAGGAAGGGCCCTTGCCAAAAGTCTGAAGGAACAGACAGGCGAATACACAGCAGAGAAAAGCGGTGTCCGCAATGTCCAAAAGGACGCTCCGCACCCCAGGGAACGCACCGCAGAAAAAGAGAAAGATCCTCAGGAAAAAAAGAGGCAATCGAACCTCTTCGATTTCCGTTCATCCTAATATCTTCTTTACTGCGGAAAGGTCATTGGGCGCCTTCACAGGCGGTTCGCAGTACGAGATTATGGTGTCGGGGTCTTTGAGCGCGTTACCAGTACATATGCACACGACACGTTCATCCTTGTCGATTATCCCTTCTTTCAGAAGCTTGCGGACACCGGCCACGGATGCTGCGCTGGCAGGCTCCACACCTATGCCTTCCCTCATTCCCAGCAGCCTCTGCGCCGCCAGGATCTCCTGGTCTGTAACTGAGGTTGCGTAACCTTTCGTGTCGTATATCGCCGCCAAGGCCTTACGTCCGCTGACAGGATTCCCGATGCGGATGGCCGTTGCAACGGTCTCCGGACTGTTCTCCGGAACGAAATCCTTCTTTTTGTCTTTGAATGCGGAGACGATGGGCATCGAACCCTCTGCTTGAATACCGGTGAGTTTCGGGACCTTTCCGATTCATCCTATCTTTTTCAGTTCCTTAAGTGCTTTGTGCACCGCAGATATGTTCCCCGCGTTACCGACGGGCAGGACTATCCTGTCCGGAACATCATACTCCAGCTGGTCCATTATCTCGAACAGTACGGTCTTCTGCCCTTCAGGCCTGTATGGGTTTATTGAATTCAGTAGATACAGATAACGCTCTCTGGCCAGGTCTCTGGCCAGACGCAGTGCATCATCAAAATTGCCGTCGATGGAGACGACCTTGGAACCGAAGAACATGGCCTGCGCAAGTTTTCCTGCGGCCACTTTCCCGGAAGGCAGGAATACAGCGCATTTCAGTCCAGCCTTGGCAGCGTATGCGGCAAGGCTGGCAGATGTGTTCCCTGTGGACGCGCATCCGACCATTTTTGCTCCTATCTCAACAGCGTGCGTGACGCCTACCGTCATACCGCGGTCCTTGAACGACCCGGTCGGGTTGGCGCCTTCGTATTTTACCCAGATGTCGCCTATGCCGATCTCCTTTCCGAGCGCGTCGCATTTGTAGAGCGGCGTGCCCCCCTCTTTTATTGTCACGGCTCTCAAAGGATCGGCAGGCAGGAACTCCCTGTACTTCCAAACGTTGATCGGTCTGTTCTGAAAATCAACAGGGTCCTTTTTCTTCAGAGGCCCCAGATCGATTTCGATAGTAAGGAGACCGCCGCATTTCCCGCAGGTATCGGCGTATTGATCTGTTATCTCTGCGCCGCAGTCCCAACATTTTATCTTGTGGTCTGCGCCTTTTATTCTGCATTCATCGTCCGGCTGCGACCCGCAGCTTATGCATTTCTTTTTATCGGCCAATCTAAAGCCTCCTGCAACCGTTACCCCACCCTGTCACCCATGCGTCACATTTCATTCCGTTCTTATTATAAACGTCCATTATGCCTTTGGCTATGGTCTCTCCGCTGCCGCTCTTCTTGCTGAAGAACGATATCACGCAGGGTCCGGAGCCTCCGAGGAACGAAGCCTTTGCGCCGAGGGACATCGCTGCCGCCTCGGCCTCTTTCAGATACGGGACGAGATGTGTGCGGGCAGGCTCGAATACTGCATCCTTCACGGAACGTCCGAGGAGTCCGAGGTCCCCGGTCTCCATGGCGTGAACAAGACATGATGCGTTCCCGACATGGAACACGAGGTCCTTTACTCTCACTTCATGCGGAAGTACCTTTCTGGACTCCATGGTGGAGACCATGATGTCGGGCATAGCTACGACGACACCGAGATCCTCAGGGGGCGTGATCCTGACGACCTCAAAAGGTTCGTATGAACGTATCATCGTGAATCCTCCGAGGATGCACGGTGCGACGTTGTCCGCATGCATGCCTCCTGATGTAACATCCTCTGCGTGGGCGGCACAGAGCACTACTTCGTTCGAGGATAATTTCTCGCCGCACATTATGTGAGCCAGATAGGCACCGCCGGCAGCGGATGCCCCTGAAGACCCTATGCCTGAGCAAGGACGTATCCCTTTCTTTATCTTGATCTCGATCCCGAAATCCGCTTCGCATCTTTTAAGGACCTCAGCGGCAGCTATGCTCACGGAATTCTTCTCCGGATCGGTGGGGATGGTGTCGCTTCCTGGGCCGGTGATCTCTATGATCCTTATACCGCGTTCGATCTTCCTTCCCTCAATAATATCGTACGGATTTTCCAGCGCCATTCCGAAAATGTCGAATCCCGGACCCACGTTAGAGATCGTGGCCGGCGCTGCCACCTTTATCCATTTGTCAGCCATATGTCAGCGACCCTCAGGATATGTGATGCCCATCTCAATAATAAATGTTCACTTGAATGTCTATGATGCATTCATTCCATTAAGCTGGGTGTATTATGGGGGATTTCTCACATCTCCGGTTTTTTATATGCGCCGAGTATTGGGGATAACATGGACACAGTCCGTCAGTTCACAGATTATGCCAAATGGTGGGTATTCGCTAAGATCGGAAGGAAAAATCCGCTTGTGAACACAATGGTGATACACTATGCCTGCAATTTAAAATGCAAACACTGCGGCGTCCGTGATCTGGATGTTCCAGGAAAAACGAGCCTTTCTTATGACGACATTGTCAAAGATATGAAAGAACGCTTCGATCAGGGCGCCAAGATAATGTATTTCGAAGGCGGGGAGACGACCATGTGGAAGGACGGCACCAAGAACATGGGCGATCTCATAAGGAAAAGCAAGGAGATCGGATATCACAATGTCGGGTACACCACGAACGGGACCAACGGGTTCTTCACCGATTCTGATGTCATCTCGATAAGTCTTGACGGTCCGAAAGAGATACACGACGTGATACGCGGGGACGGCGTTTACGAAAGATTGATGAAAAATCTGTCTGAACTGGAGTTTGACGGTGCTGTATTTGCCAATATGGTGATCCAGCGCGACAACATAGATCATATCGAGGAGACCGCAAGAGTTGTCCGCGATAACGATAAGATCAATGGTATAATGTTCAATTTCATCACGCCGCCACCGTACGATATAGCTATCACTGCAGAAGAGAAGAGAAAAGCAGTAGATCTGATGCTGAAGCTGAAGAAGGACGGTTATCCTGTTCTGAATTCAAAGAAAGGTCTCAAACTCCTCGCGGAGGAGGACTGGACAGAGAAATGCCCGTATTACATGACGGTGTTCACCATACCCGGCGGGCATCACTTCGAAGGTTGCCCCATGGCTGGAACGGACTCGTGCAAACACTGCGGATTCGCGGCCGTCAGAGAGTACTATCTCGTGGACCGCGGTGATCCGTTCACGATAATGGAGATGTCCTCCATCTTTGCGATGTCGAAATGATCAGAACAGGCTGTATGTGAAGAACACCTGCACCACCTGTATGATGATGAACAGCATCTCCGTCAGGAATGCGGTCAAGAACATCACGGGGGCCAATTTGACCTCCCAGTACGGTTCTCTTTTGCTCAGGAGCTTCCACCCGCCTATCGATAACGGGAGAGTGAGGAACAGCAGCAGGTATGTCAGGTCAAAGTACAGCATGATCACGGCGACGATGTATCCTGCAATGATGAATATCCTTATCACAGGGATCATTCCGTCAAGACCCAGACGCACAGATATGCTCTTCTCCCCCGCCTTGATATGGGCATCCTGTCCGGACATTGAGTCAACAAGCCTCATAAGTGCGACGAGGAGACCGATCAGCACCGCGAACACAAATATCTCGACATTCCATACACCGTCAAGCGCGGGTATGTTCCATCCGCCGTTAACGATCGTGGCAACATAGTAGGAAGCGAACACCATCATGAAAAATGAGAGTCCCACGGCGATCTCTCCGAGACCTCTTGCGCCGAGGTTCACCGGCGGTGCGGTGTAGAAGAATGCGATAAGCAGTCCGACAGCGCCGAACACGATCACAATCCATCCGCCGTAGAGTATTATCGGTATCGATAATAGAATGCAAACAGCCACAAGGAATACCATTATCAACTTCGCCTGTTCTTTTGTGACAAGCCCGTTGTTCACAGGGTTACCGTCCCAGTATATGCGTTTCAGAAGGGGTGATTCTTCTATGTCCTTGATCATTCCCTCAGCCGCATGTTGGAACCGCAGATCGTCTACACCAGAGATGCTGTCATAATAATCGTTCGAGAAATTGACAAAGAGTGCCATGAAAAGCACCGTCAGCGGGATCAGTACTGCGATGTGGATCGGAACGTCATAGTTAGCGTATGCGAACACAACACCGCATACCGAGGCGAACATGAACGCCAAGGTGTAGCTGAACCTGAATACCAGGTTCAGTTTTCTTAGCGGTGATACTTTTCCTTCGTCGGCCATAAGGTCCTAATAGCCACCCGATATTTAGATGATATCTTAAAATAGGTATTGCAAACGATCTCGTAATCGTTATGATTATACAGTATGCGGTCAATGAAGACGCATGGAGATTTTTGGTCTCAAAGGGAACGTTCCATTCGAAGAGATGTCCAAGCGGCTGCATTCGGCAGGCGTCAATGCCGCTCTGATGGACCCATTCATGGTCTTTGGCAGAATCCACGTGATATCTGCGGCAGAACACGCCGAACGTTCGTTCGCTAACGGAACTAATCGCTCTAAGACATTCGTCACTGAATTCCTGATGTACATGGCGGGCGAAAGACAGATATCCAAAGCGCTGGAACGCATGAGGCCGAAGGGCAGCGATGTCGTTGCCGTTCTCTTCAGCGGCGATAGCGGAATATTACGGGATATCGGTGAACGGAACGATTCGCTGATAGACGGGACAGAAGAGAAGGCCCGGCTGATCGGTCTCGACAGGAACGGGCTGAATATCTCGTACGATGATCTGGCGCTCGAAATGGTCGCCATGCTCGATATCCTGAAAAATTAAGGACCATTCTTTTATCATAGAAAGTGAAGCACCGGTCCTATCATTGCCGAAGGACCGGTGTTTCGAAAGGATTTCAGACGATGGGAGTGAACTTGTACCCGTAGCGGATGATGCCGTTGGTCCCGTCCTCGCCAAGCTTCCTGAACACCACGCGCACGGGCATCCCTATCTTGATCTCAGCGAGATCGGCATCAACGATCTGTCCGGTTATCTTCACCCCGTCGACGGTCTCGACCATCGCGACCGCATACGGTTTCAGGATACTGTTCTCCGCGGGTGCTTCGTACACGACCGAGAATGAGAATATCTTTCCTTCCCTTTTCAGTCTGTATTCCTCCATCTTTCCGATGCTTGCCCTTCTGCAGTGAGGGCATATCGTCCTTTTGGGGAAGAATACCTTTCCGCACGATGTGCACTTGGTCCCTATCAGGTTGTAACGTCCCGGTATCTCTCTCCATTCTCTTGCCACCGATGACATCATACCGCCTCCAGTATGCTCACGACCACCGCAGACCCGGTCCCTCCGGTGTTCTGCGCCAGTCCGTATCTTGCTCCGGGCACCTGCCTTTTATCGGCGGTGCCTCTGAGCTGTTCCGTCAGTTCAACGATCTGAGCGACACCGGTGGCCCCTATCGGATGTCCCCTTGCCTTCAGTCCGCCTGAGGTGTTGACCACAAGTTTTCCGCCGTATGTTGCCTGACCGTCCATTATCGCCTTTCCCGCCTCGCCGCGTTTGAAGAATCCAAGGTCCTGAAGCGCGAGTATCTCTGATATGGTGTAATTGTCGTGGACCTCTGCGACGTTTATGTCAGAAGGTCCGACCTTTGCAAGTTCATATGCCCTTTTCGCCGCTGCGGCCGTGGCGCTGAAGGTCGTTATATCATCACGCTGGAACAGTGCCAGCGTGTCGCTTGCCTGCGTAGTGGACGCGACCCTGACCGGATTCTCCGTATACTTTTTCGCTATGTCCAGCGGACAGAGGACAACCGCCGCCGCACCGTCGGATATAGGTGCGCAGTCGAACATCCCGAGCGGGTCGGCGACCATTGATGCCTTCAGGACCATGTCCATCGATATCGCTTTGCGGAACTGCGCATTGGGGTTGAGTGCACCGTGCGCATGATTCTTCACCGCAACGGACGCCATCTGTTCCCTGGTCACCATCCCTTCGTGCATACACCGTCTGGCTATCATCGCGAACAGCGAAGGGAACGTTGCGCCCATCGCAGATTCCCACTGCTGGTCCGCAGCGGAATCGACTATGGAGTTGGAAGAGTTGTCATCAACATCGGTCATCTTCTCCGCCCCTCCGACAACGACGATGTCGTGCATTCCGGACGCCACTGCCATTACGCCTTGTCTGAATGCCATGCTTCCGGACGCCCCTCCGGCCTCTATCCTTGTTGCCGGTACGTTCGATGACGCCATTCCGGAATAATCGGCGATGAGGGCGCCGATGTGGTGCTGGTTGATGAAACGCCCGGCGCTCATGTTGCCCACATACATCGCATCGACCTCCGAACCGGACAGGTTCGCGTCGCTTATCGCTTTCAGTCCCGCGGATATGCCGAGATTCCTGAATGATTCTTCCCAGAGTTCACCGAATTTTGTGACCCCTACTCCGATGACTGCAACCTCTCTCATATCACTCACCTTCGTTCATGACGATCTTTCCCTTAAATTTAGCATACGTTCCGTAATCTATGTCGATGGTACGCTCTATCAGCTTCGCGACCGTCGGAGCGGCGTCGCGCCTGAATTTTCTTATGTTCTCTGTGACGGTGATGTCGAATGCATCGCTCCCGGCCCCGGAGCCGTATGCGACGACGAATATCCTGTCATCCGGTCTTGCGACATCAAGCACGGACGCCAGACCTAACGGGACGGCCCCGCTGTATGTGTTCCCAATATTGGGCGTAAGGAGGCCCTGTTTTATCTGCTCATCCGTGAAGCCGAGCTCCTTGGCTATCCTTGTGGGGAACTTCCCGTTCGGCTGGTGGAACACTGCGTACGTATAATCGGCCGGTTTGGAACCCATCGCCTCGAACATCCTCCTTGCAGCAGAACCTATGTGTTTGAAATAGGCCGGTTCACCGGTGAAACGCCCGCCGTGGCTCGGATACGGCTGGCCTTCCCGCCTCCAGAAGTCCGGTGTGTCTGTTGTGAAGCTTAGGGTCCGATTCACTTTGGCTATGATCTTCTCGGAACCGAAAAGGTATGCCGCGCCCCCCGCCGATGCCGAGTATTCCAAAGCGTCCCCCGGAGCTCCCTGTGACGTGTCGGCGCCGATCGCGACGCCGTATCTGATCATCTTTGACCCGACGAGGCCCATGCACGCCTGCATCCCTGCCGTTCCGGCCTTGCAGGCGAATTCCAGATCGGCTGCGGTCATGTCCGGCGTCGCCTCGATGGCCTCCGCCACGACCGTGGCCGTCGGCTTGACCGCGTAGGGATGTGATTCCGAACCGACATAAATGGCGCCGATGTCCTTCGGGTCCACATCAGTACGGGACATCATGTTCCTCGCCGCCTCCGTCGCTATCGTTATGACATCCTCGTCAGGCGACGGGACCGATTTCTTATGGATCAGCAATCCTTTACCCATCGCTTCTCCGTCCACGCCCCATATCCTCCCTATCTCTTTCGGAGATATGCGGTATCTGGGCACATACGCACCGTAACTTACGATCCCTACATCCATGTTCATACACCGTCCTTATTCATTCTTAATCTTTCTATCAGTTCTTCTTCGCCCATATCGGTGGATACGAGCGGGATCCCCTCCAATCGTGACAATTTGACCGCCAGCGGATCTATCTTGTCAGGTCTGAGATACACCACCATGGCGGGCTTGAGCGGGTGCGCCCTTATCGCCACCATTGGCGATCTTCCGTAGTGAACGTTGGTGAAGATGAGCGCACGTTCGGTGCTCCAGCCGTATATTTTAAGATAATCAGAGGAGTTGAGTGAAAGGATGGCCTTCAGCGAATCTATGAGCGTATATCCGTAGACCTTCCGCTCGGTGACCCTGTCTGGATTCAGATTGGTGCCGGAGATCATTTCTATTATATCGTTGGCGTCGACACCATGCGGGAACTCCTCCATCGCTATCACGCATTCTTCACGCTGGGCCGGCGAATATTTGGAGACGGTCTTGGAACCGTTCGCCGTGTCGAGTGAAATGAACGAATCCACCATCTTCTTTATCACTCCGGCGCCTGGCGTTCTCCTCCGCCCGGATTCGTAATCGCTTATGACCGAATGGGATACCGTCATCGCAGCAGCCACCTGCTGTTGCGAGAGATCGAACTCTTCCCTCCATTTCCTTATGGTCATTCCAGGATTGTCGGATAACGTTATCTCGCCCGCAATCCTTTCCCTCAGTTCGTTCACATAATATCAACCAGGGATATCATATTTATACATGTCGAAGATAAAGGTCGACAAACGACGAAGTATGTTTCAGTTCAATTCCTTTTTGAGAGTGTCGACCACGGTCTGCATGACCTTTACGCGGCTGTATCTCTTGTCGTCGGACTCCACCACCACCCACGGCGCCTGAGGTGTGTTGGTCCGTTCCATCATCTTATCTGCATATTTATCGTAGAGGTCCCATTTCGAACGGTTGCGCCAGTCCTCCTCGGTGAGTTTCCATTTCTTCATGGGGTCGTTCTCTCTTTCTTTGAATCTCTTCAGCTGTTCCTTGCTGCTGACCTCCATCCAGAACTTTATGATGATCGTGCCGGAACGGTGGAGCACGTCCTCGAACAGATTGATCTCGGTGTGCGAACGTTCGTATTCCTCTTTCGTGCAGAACCCCTCTATGGCCTCGACCAGCATCCTTCCGTACCAGCTCCTGTCAAATATGGTTATCATACCGTCGTCCGGTACATTCTTGCAGAATCTCCACATATACGAGTGGAGACGCTCCTCGTAGATGCGCACCCCCACCGGGACGGCGCGGTATCCTCTCGGATTTAAGGCGCTGGTGATGCGTTTTATGGCGCTGACCTTGCCCGCGGCGTCCAGTCCTTCGAACACCAGCACGAGCG
>Ga0123357_10002587_pt1 | contig 20300 bp, 23 predicted proteins | sample TergutEmb28metaG_FD_89873 | JGI IMG/M metagenome (GOLD analysis project Ga0123357, IMG submission 89873) | Embiratermes neotenicus P4 segment gut microbial communities from Petit-Saut dam, French Guiana - Emb289 P4 | ecosystem: Host-associated > Arthropoda: Insects > Digestive system > Gut ... | reverse complement strand
TTGTGGAAGTGGAATGCGAAAATATGCAAGAGGTAAAGGACGCTCTCAAAGCGAAAGCCGACATAATCATGCTTGACAATACGAGCTATGAGAATACGAAAAAGATGGTAGCCGTGATAAGAAAGAATTCCGCCAAGACATATAAGCCGGAAATAGAGATATCCGGCGGAGTAAATCTGAAAACGATAAAAAAGTTTGCCAAACTCGGCATAGAAAGAATTTCCGTCGGAATGATAACCCACTCTGCGCCTGCCCTCGACATAACTCTGGAAATAACCATAAATTAGGACATCCAAATGCATATTGTTGAGCTCCTCTCCGGTAAAAAATACGTATCCGGAAACGAACTTGGAAAAATATTCGGTATTTCGCGGGCCGCAGTGCATAAGCGCATAAAAACCCTCAGAAAGAACGGTTACGTCATTGTCTCATCGCAGCAGGGATATAAGATCGAACAGAGAGAAGATGTTTTCAACGGATACGAGGTTTTAAAACTCATAAAAGGCAGGCTTTCGGTCTGCCGGGACATAATACATACAAAAAATGCCGAATCCACTCAGATTAAAATAAAGGAACTTGCAGAACAAAATTTTCCCGAAGGCACGGTATTTTGCGCCGACAGGCAAAGCCGGGCATACGGCCGCATGGGCAGAAAGTGGAGCGCTGCCGAAGGCGGTCTCTGGTTTTCTTTTATTCTCAGACCTTCCCTGCCTCCCGACGAAGCTCCTAAACTTGCCCTTATCATAAGCATAGCGCTGAGCAGAATCCTCGAAAAAAAATTTAATATCAAGACTTCGGTAAAATGGCCCAACGATATTCTTTTTAAAGGGAAAAAGCTTTCCGGGATTATAATAGAGATGTCTGCGGAACAGGACAGAATAAACTGGGCTGCCGTAGGAATAGGAATAAATCTCAATAATGTTTTGCCGGCAAGTATGCGTGGCGACATTGTGTCTCTTGGAGAGATCACAGGGAAAAATATTTCAAGAGCGTTTGTCCTTGCGGAATTTATGACGGAGTTTGACGGCATATACAAACGGTTTATTAAAAGAGGTTTTGAGCATTTTGCGCGGGAATACAATAAAAAAGTTGCCTTCATAGACGAGGTCATAAAAATCGACAGAGGATATGATATAATAAAAGGGATAAATAAAGGCATTAACAGCTCCGGAAAACTTATGATTAGGACAAAAAACGGAACTGAAGAGATTATTTCCGGCACATTGCGGAGGATGAAGTGATACAGGATATTTTGGACCGTCTTATAAAAGACAGAAGCAGCATACTTTTGGATATAATAAAGCAGCGCAGAAGCGTCAGGAAATTCAGTCCCGAGCCGGTATCCGACAAAGATATACAAATGATAATAGAAGCGGCTTCAATGGCTCCTTCCGCCACAAACAGCCAGAACTGGCGTTTTATAGCAGTCAAATCCGAAGATAAGAGAAAAGAGCTCGTGAAAGCGATAGAGGAACAAATAAAGGAGTACTCCGCGCTCATAAAATCGCAGAGAGCTTACAACGAGTTTAACGCCTATGCAAGATATTTTACTTTTTTTGCCAGCGCGCCGCTCGTAATAGCCGTAGTCAAAACTCCGTATACGTCTTTCAGCGTGAGAATAATGCAGAGATACGGCATATCGCCGGAAGCTTTGGAAGCCGCCGATTCCCAGGGGCCGTCGGCCGCAATACAAAATATGCTGCTTGCGGCGCATGCGCTGGAACTCGGGGCATGCTGGATGACAGGCCCGCTTATAGCAAAAGAAAAACTTGAAAAAGTTCTGGGTGTAGAGCAGCCCGACCATCTTATGGCGCTTATACCCGTAGGTAAAACAGAATCCGAAGCTGTTCCGTCGGCGCCTAAAAGAAAGCCGATTGAAGAAATTTTTGAAATAATGTGACCGGCTTTGCCGGTCATACCCGAAGCCGTTAATCGTGGATTCATGTTATTATTTTTGTCTTCAGGAGAAAGTTATGACAAAAAAAATGTGTTGTTGTGTTATTTTTCTTACCTCTATTTTGTTTTCAGCGGTTGTTTACGCGCAGCAGCAAGAGGACAAACAGGGAACGATAACGCTGAAGTCGAAGGAAGACATAGCCAATTTTAAAAAGATGCTGGAAGAGAAAACAACGCAGCATAAAAAAGACGGCGATAATGCCGCTCCTGCCGCTGCCGCGCAGTCGGCAGAATCTAAGGATTTGCCCGAACAGCCGGCTTTTTCCGATAAAGACGGAGTAATAGTTTTGAAGTCGCCTGAAGATATAAAAAAATTCGACGAATATCTCGATAAGTCGGGTTTCGACAACGGCAAAACGCAGGATGCCGGGGCCCGGCAAGATCAGACCGGATTAGTGCCGCCGGCCGCGTCTGCCTGCGGCGGCACGGAGCAAAACACAGAGAATAAATGAGAAAAACGGCGCTCTTTTTATTATTTTCAATATTGTTGTTTTCCTGCGCGTCGGCTAAGGGCAAGAATACGTCTCTGAATGCTAAAAATGCCGTCAAAGAAACTTCTATAGCTCCGGCGCCTCACGTTTTCAAGGATGTCAGCAGATCTATGAAAAGCGCGGGATACTGGATATCTAAAATACAGAATCCGGACAAAGTGATATTGACAAATAAGGAGATATCCGCGCTTAACGCAAGAACGATAGGCGCAAGCATATATTTAAGCGACATACAGTATTTTCCGGCAAAATATTATAAAAAAAATGTGGCGTCTGATTTTTCCGGTATGATTGATTATTTTTCGAAGTTTTATGACGGCTCTTCCGACCAACGCGTAGGGAAAGCTTATTTCAAAGATATAAATAAAAATATAGATTATGCTCTTTTCGAATCTACCGTAAACGTGCGTTTTGCCATGACTGTAGGTTACGCCGAACTCAGGGCTATTCCTTCAAAAGATCCTCTATACTCTTCTCTCAATACTCTCGATATCGACAGAATGCAACTGACGCAGCTTGACCTTGCTTCGCCTCTTGCGGTTCTGTATTTTACCAAAGACAGGGAGTGGTGCTATGTTGTCTCGGAAATAGCGGAAGGGTGGATTGAGAGAAGGTCGATAGCATTTTGCCGGCAGAATGCGATAAAAGACTACAAAAGATGGGATAAAAATGCCGTTACGATTTCACCTCATTCCGACATCTTTATGAATAAAGAAATGACGGACTTTTTCGACAGCGTTAAAATGGGAACGGTGCTTCCGATAGCCGGGATTTACGGCGATGTTGCGGAAATAAGGATACCTGCCGCAAAATCCGACAATACGCTCGTATTTCAAAAAGCATATATAAGGACGTCGGATATATCAATAGGATTTTTGAAATACACGCAGAGAAACGTTCTCCAGCAGGCGTTCAAACATATGGATTCGCCTTACGGATGGGGGGGCATGAACGGCGCGCAGGACTGCTCCGACTTCATAAGGCAGATATTCGCCTGTTTCGGAATAGTTCTGCCGAGAAATTCGTCGGGGCAGGCTCAATCCGGTGTTTATGCCGCAAGTTTTGAAAAAGGCGAACCGGATAACAGCAGAGCTCAAAAGATTATTAAAAACGGGATACCGGGAATGTCTATTTTGTATTTCCCGGGGCATATAATGCTTTATGTTGGCAGCGAAAACGGAAAACCGTATATAATACACTCTATATGGGGATATGACGATGACGTCTCCGTGCAGGATAAAAAGACGACGTATCTTATCAACAGGGTTGTAATAACCGCGATGAATATAGGCGAGACGTCGGCAAAGGGCCCTCTTCTTCAAAGAGTCACGCTTATGAAAAATATGAAGTAGGGTGTGTCGACATATATAACGCGCTTGCGTTTGGTCAAAAAAGGGCCAAATCCTAGGCGCGGAGACGAAGCAATAGCGGTGTCTATTGATAGGAGCCGCAACAACGGAGTTGGCTCTTTTTTGGCCAAACCCTTCTGGCTGCGCCAGCTTTTTGGTAAATTTTAACTTTTTTATTCCTTACATAGCTTTAGCTATGCGCGTCATAAAAAAATTAAAATTTCCTCAAAAATTTGAGCAGCGCAAGTGCGTTATATATGTCGACACACCCTGGAACGGGCAACACAATGAAAATTGATTTTCTAAGGATTTTAAAACTCGTCTTGTACGTAATATCTTTTGCGGTTATTTTTATTCTCGGTTATACGGCCAAAAAAACGGGCGAAAATACAAAAATGATGGTTATTGCTTTGGCGATTTTGCTTTTAAATTTTCTGATTTATTTATTTGCGTCAAAGATTTATGCAAAATCGCGGGATAATGACGGAAACACTACGGGAACCAAATGACAAAGAAAAACATTAAAATTCTTTTTTATATTCTTTTTGCCATGAATGCTATAATAGGCGCGGTTGCGGCAAAAGTATTTTCTCTGAAGACCGGCATAGTAGCCGTTGTTTTTCTTCTTGCCGTAAATATTGCCGTGTATGCCGTTGTACTCAGAATTTTTAAGATAATGGACGAGGAGTTAAATGGAACCGGAAAAACTTGCTAAAAAGGCCGTTTTGTACAAAAATATGTTTCTCGTCTCAACCGTATCAGGCATGATAGGCGTATATCTGCTTATCAAACACATAAAAGTCGTTGGTTGGATTTTACTTGGCGTTTGGGCTGTGCTGGCTGTAGCCGTCAGAGTTATGATTTTGAGAGACAAGAAGTTTAACAAAAATAGCAAGATTTAAAAATGCCAAAAGGGGAAATTTATGGAATTGTTTAAAGCGGCAAAAGAAGCTATGGCCATGAGAAGCAAAGTAAGCGAGATGGACAAAAAACTGAAGGCGCAGGTGATAGATGTAGAGTACGACGGCATCAAAATAAAGATAAACGCTAAAAGCGAATTCTTAAGCATAGAAATACCGGAAGCGCTTTTGAAAGAGAAAAAGGAAAAAATAGAGAAAGTTGTTCTGAAAGCAGTGCAGAATGCTTCCGATAAAGCGCAGGATGTAATGGCAGAGGAAGCAAAAAAACTTACCGCAGGTATGAAAATCCCGGGACTTTGACGAACATATTTCTTCCTTAAAAATAAAAAGCGGGCTTGTCTTTGCAGACAACCCGCTTTTTATTTTTTTCGTAAAGATTATTTTTTTATAAAAGTAGGTGCATTTTTAGCCGTCATTCCGCCTTTTACCGTATGGTAGTGCTCATATGTCATCGTGGGCTTGTTTTCATCTATAAGCTGCATATTGAGAATTTTTCCGATAAACAAAACATGAGTATCGAGATCTATCTCTTTCGTCACTTCGGCTTCATATATCGCCGTAGCATATTCCAAAACTATGGGGAGTTTGCCGGCTTCGGAGATTATATGATTTACTTTATCAAACTTGTCGATTGCACGTCCGCTACTGAAACCGAATTTTCCGATAAATTCAAACGGCGCTTCTTCGGAGATAGCGGTTACGGCAAACCTGCCTGATTTTTTTATCAATTCATAGGTAAAGTTTTGTTTTGAAATACTTGCGGCGAATAAGACAGGTTCAGCCGTAACCTGGAATACCGTGTTGGCAATCATCGCGCTCATTTTATTTTCCGCAGCCGACGAAATTATATACATCCCGTAATGCATCTTTTTAAGAGCATTGAAGTCCATAATTTTCTCCCTTAAGAAAAATCCTGCGGCAGTTAGTGTTTGCCTCAGGACGATTTCATGCTTTTACGCTTTCTTTAGCAGTTCCGTATGCCCCCGGGCAGATCCTTCGGCGTTATATACGCCTCAGGATGATTTTGCCGAATAACGGCTTAAAATGTCGGCAAAATCACTTGAATATTCCGCCGGATTCTTTGCACCATAGAAGCATATCCATATGTCCCATAGGAATTCCGGTTTCTATGCAGAAAGCCTGCATGTCTTTTTCTATTGCAAGATATACTTTCGGGCTCAAATGGCTCGGAATCTCTTTTATCGCGCCAAGCATTTTCAGATTCTTAAGTATATGCCTGTCGAGTATGGCAAGTTCTGCGCCTATTCCTATGTTTCTTAGGAAATGTCCGGCCTCCTTATAGCCTATTCCCTTGATGTTTTTTATTATCCAGTCGCGCAGTTCGTAGATATTTTTAAAGAAGCGATTTTTTCTTTTATTTTTATCTTTCCGTTTACCGTAAAAATCTTTCTCGCTTCTACGACATACTTTGCTTTGTTATTTCTAAAGCGGACTTTGCTCATCTTCTCCGCCATCTCTTTGTCCGTAGCGTCGAAAATCATATTTGCGTCGGCGAGCTCGTTTACGGCTGCCCAACACGACACGGCTTTGCTCTGCGGCGTAAAAAGACAAAAGACGAGTTCGGCAAAGATCTCTTCCTCGCTGCCGTTTTTCCACACGTCGTCAAAGTGCTTTTCTCTCTGCTCAATGAGATGTTTTGTGTTTTTCCAAAACTTTTTCAGCCCTTCTGTCGTATTGACGGTTTCGGTTGGAGTTTTTAAAAAATCTATGCTTATTAACGGGTTCTTTTTCATGGCGTCATTATATCACAAATACGGAAATATTTACAATTTGTATTGACTGGGAATACGGACGTATGCTATAATCGCATTGCTTCTAAGGAGATAAAATGGAAAAACTTACAAAAAAGCAGCAGAACGTTCTGAGTTTTATTGAAAAGTTCCATGTGGAAAACGGCACGATGCCTACTATCAGAGAGATTGCAGCAGAGTTCGGTATCACCATAGGCCCGGTGCAGAAATATCTGGCCGTACTTGAGAAAAAGGGCTATCTCAGCAAAAAGGAATCGGTCGCAAGGGGCATAGAAATTTCCAACAGACAGAAGTTTTCTCCGGTGCCCGTGTTGGGAAGGGTTCATGCCGGAACATTTCTTGAGCCGGTTCAAGATGCCCAGGATTACGTGTACATAAATACAAATGTAACAAGAAATATGGAGTGTTTTGCGCTTAAGGTGCGCGGCGACAGTATGGAACCGTCCGGAATAGTTGAAGGCGATACGGTAATAATATCCAAAAACAGCGGCATTGCCGACGGAGACATAGTCGTAGCTTTGGTTGACGACGAGGCCGCTATAAAGGTTTACGGCAGAGTAAGCGGCAAAGTCTGCCTGCGTTCGACAAATACGGCATACCCGCCTATATATCCGAAAAGATACAAAATACTCGGAAAATTGATATACCTTGTCAGAGAGTACAAAAACTGATATTTTTTGCTAAAATAACTCATCTTTACATAACCGGGAGAGAGTATGAATTTTCAAGACATTATTATGACGCTTCATAAGTTTTGGGCAAAGAAAGGATGCCTTATATGGCAGCCATACGATTTGGAAAAAGGCGCGGGCACGTTCAATCCTGCGACTTTTTTGCGTTCGCTCGGGCCGAAGCCGTGGAACGTGGCTTACGTAGAGCCTTCAAGAAGGCCAACTGACGGCAGATACGGCGAGAATCCCAACAGGCTTCAGCATTATTACCAGTTTCAGGTGATTATGAAACCCGCGCCTAAAGACATACAGCAGATATACCTTGAGAGTTTAAAAGCCATAGGGCTTGACCCGAAAAAACACGATATAAGATTTGTCGAAGACGATTGGGAATCTCCGACGCTCGGAGCATGGGGGCTCGGCTGGGAAGTGTGGATAGACGGAATGGAAGCCACGCAGTTTACGTATTTCCAGCAGGTAGGCGGAATAAATTTAAATCCGATATCCGTGGAAATAACTTACGGGACGGAAAGGCTTGCCATGTACGTCCAGAAAAAAAACAATGTCTATGATCTTCAGTGGAACGACGACGTAACTTACGGCGACGTTCATCTGGAAGACGAAAAACAGTGGTCCGCATACAACTTTGAACATGCGGACACCGATATGCTTAAAAGGCATTTCAACGATTGGGAAAAGGAAGCAAAAAGATTTGCGGAAATGAATCTTCCTCTTCCTGCATACGACGCCGTTATGAAATGCTCTCATCTGTTCAATCTTTTAGACGCCAGAGGCGCAATATCGGTTTCCGAAAGGGTAGGGTATGTGCTTCGCGTGCGCGCTATTGCAAAGTCCGTAGCCGAAGAATATTTAAAGATGATTGAGAAAGGGGAGACGAAATGACTAAGAACGATAAAATAACAAACGCCCTGCTTGAAATAGGAACCGAAGAAATCCCGTCGTCTTACATAGAACCTGCTTTAAAACAGATGGAAGACGCGGCGATAAAAGCTTTTAACGCCGCAGGTTTAAAATACGATTCGGTCAAGACTTATGCCACTCCCAGAAGGCTGGCTTTAATGGTAAACAATCTTGCTGAAAAAAGCGAGGACAGAAATGAAGAGATTTTAGGTCCTTCGATAAAAGCGGCGAAAGACGCCTCTGGAAATTTTACGCAGGCCGCTGTAGGGTTTGCCGCGAGAAACGGAGTAAAGCCTGAAAAGCTTGTTTCGAAAACTACCGAAAAAGGCGAGTATCTCTGTTTTGTCAAACATATAAAAGGCGAAAAAACCGAGAAGCTTCTTTCCGTTATATTTCCCGACATCATAAAAAGCATATCTTTTCCTAAAACCATGGTTTGGGAAGAGAGCGGCTTCAGATTTGCAAGGCCGGTAAGAAGCATAATAGCGCTTTACGGCAAAAAAATAATAAAGTTTCAGATTGCCGACGTAAAATCTTCAAACTGGACAATAGGCCTGCATACGACGGACAAAAGCAAAATAAAGATAGATTTGCCCGAGAAGTATATTTTAAAGCTTAAAAACAAATCCGTTTTGGCCGACCAAAACGAGAGAAAAGAAGAAATAAGAAAGTCCATAGAAGCCGTAGTGAAAAGCGTCGGGAGCGTCATTCCCGACGAAGGGCTTATAGACGAAGTCAATTACCTTGTCGAATATCCGGTGGCGGTTTTGTGCACTTTTGACAAGAAGTACCTCGAGCTTCCGCAGGAAGTCCTTACGGTTTGCATGAAGAAAAGCCAGAAATGTTTTGCGGTAAACGATAAAAACGGAAAATTTTCAAACTATTTTATCGGAATTAAAAACGGCGTTTCAAAGCACCAGGAAATAGCAAGAGAAGGGTATGAAAAAGTCGTAGTCGCAAGGCTTTCGGACGCCGAGTTTTTCTACCGCAATGATTTGGCGAACGGTTTACAGGCAAATGTCGAAAAGCTCAAAGGCGTGGTTTTTCATAAAGAAATAGGGACGGTTTACGAGAAAGTCGAACGCATAAAACAAATTGCCTTGTTCTTTAATAAAGAATTCGCAATGAACATTGATGAAGAGACGCTTGCAAAAGCCGTGATGTTTGCCAAGTCTGATCTTGTAAGCGAAATGGTTTTTGAATATCCGGAGCTTCAGGGAGTTATGGGAAAGATATATGCCCAAAAGCTAGGCGAAAGCGCCGATACGGCTCAGTCTCTGGAGCAGCATTACTGGCCGCTCAGCGCAAGCGGAAGACTTCCTGAAAACAGAATAGCTTTTATAATATCGCTTGCCGATAAAATAGATACTCTTGCGGCAAATTTTTCCATAGGACTCGAACCTTCAGGTTCAGCCGACCCGTACGGGCTAAGAAGAGCCGGAATAGGTTTTATAAGAATGGTAACAGAGAATCTTCCAAAGCAGGACTTGGCAAAAGCTTTGGATAAAGCTTTTGATTGCCTGCCGGATAATGTAAAGAGAAATCCTAAATTCGGCCAGGCAAGGGAAAGACTTGCGTCATTTTTCTGGCAGAGAATAGAGAGCGGTCTTGAGTCAGAAGGATATTCCTCAGAAGAAGTAAAGGCAGTAGTGAATGCTTCAAAAGGCATGGGATTGAAAGCTCTAGGCACTTTAAAACCCAGACTTGAAGCTCTTAATGCCGCGAGAAAAAAAGGCGATTTTGCTTCCATCGCCGAGGCATTTAAGAGAATCAATAACATCGTAAATCAGGCAAAGAAACAGAACATATCAATACCCGAAAGTGTTGATGCGGCTCTTTTAAGCGAAGAATCGGAAAAAGCTCTTTACGCAGCCGCCGGTAAAGTGAAAACCGAAGCGGAAAATTATATAAATAAAGGCGAGTATGACAAAGTATTCGACGATGTTTTGGAGATAAAGCCTTCAATAGACGATTTTTTTGAAAAAGTGATGGTTATGGCGGAAGATGAGAATGTTAAGAAAAACAGAATGGCTCTTTTGAATTTCGTAAAAAATATTTTTGTGAGTTTTGTGGATTTATCGGTTTTGCAAAATTAGTTTTTAAATATATATGGAAAGCCGCGGATATGATAAAGTCCTCGGTTTTTTTATTTTATATTCAGCGCAGCCTGTGCCTGCCGAAATAATCGGTTATGATGTTCATAAAGTAAACGCCGGCTATAAGCGCAAAGAAAGCGCCGACGGCATATACGGAGGCTATTCCCGTCATATCTATTATTTTACCTCCGAGAATTATTCCGACTGCCACGCCTAAATCCCAGCTTGTAAGATATGTGGAATTAGCCGTAGCCCTTCTGTTATGCGGAGCAAGATTTACAAACATCACGTTAAAAGCCGGAAATACCATTCCGTATGAAAGGCCGAGCAGCAGAGCTGTGAAGTAGAAAAAGAAAATGCGGTGCGCCGGAACTTTGTCCGCGATAAAAAGCAGCAAAAGCGAGAATGAAGCCATAAATATTCCCGAATTGATAATCTGCGCGATTTTGCCTTTGTCAATGCGTTTACCGGCAAATAATCTTGAGATTATGAGCCCAACAGCCATTAAGATAAAAAATATCCCGGAACTTCCCGACTTATCTATATGTTTTCCATACATCGCTATGTAAGTTGTTATCATACCGTAAGGTATAGCCAGAAGCATGAGGTTTAATCCTACCGGCACGCTGCTTAGAAGCAAGAATCTGTCAAATGAGACGGGTTCGTCGTGAGAAACCTTCTCAACATGCGGCACTTTGACAAATAAGGTAAAGATGCAGCCTACGGAGCCTGCGGCCAGCGAAGCATCGAAAATAACGGTAAAATCGACTTTGTCGTACATCAAAAGCCCTATGACGGGGCCGAGCGCCATTGCTATATTGTTGAATACTCCGAAATAGCCCAGGCCTTCGCCCTGGCGTGAAAACGGCAGAAGATCTATCACTACGGTATTGCTTGCCATATTGGCTGAGCCGAAAGCCAGCCCGTGAGCAGTTCTGATTATGACAAAAAAAAGCAGCACGGAAGCCGCGATATATCCGGCGTAGAAAATTACAAAAGCAAAATAAGAGACAATATAAAAAATTTTTCTGTCAAAAGAATCGGCTATAAACGCCGCAAAAGGCCTTACCATTATAGCCGCCGCAACATAGGCGGCTATAATAAGACCCGACTGAGCATTCGTTACTTTAAAATAATCCGTAAGATAAAAAGGCAGAACCGGCATCAGAAGGTAAAAGGAAAAAAAGAGCATGAAATTCGCAACAGTCGCAAATATAAAGCTGGACGTCCAAAGCGCCGGTTTTTTTGCAGCAAGTGTTGTCATGATATAAAAATTCCCGGACATTTAAGATGTCCGGGTTTCCTGATATGCGGATTATATCAATTTATAATCTTTTTGTTAATCACTCGCCGATTATCTTTATTAACACTCTTTTTCTGCGGTTTCCGTCAAATTCGCCGTAAAATATCTGTTCCCACGGGCCGAAATCAAGATCTCCGTTTGTTAAGGCCACGACTACCTCTCTTCCCATAATCTGACGCTTGAGATGCGCGTCTCCGTTGTCTTCGCCGGTTCTGTTGTGCTGGTAGCGGGATACAGGCTCGTGCGGGGCGAGCTCTTCCAGCCATTTTTTATAATCGTTGTGAAGCCCGGATTCATTGTCGTTGATAAACACGGAAGCCGTTATATGCATGGCGTTTACAAGCACAAGTCCTTCTCTTATACCGCTGTCATGAACAGCCGCAATAACTTCGCCGGTTATATTTATGAATTCCATTCTCTTATTCACGTTAAAAACAAGCTCTTTTCTGTATGATTTCATAAAACCTCCGTTAAGGATTATACTTTTTACCGTAGCGGTTTCTTACGGCGTCCAAGATACCTTCCGCTATATATCCGAATTTTTTCAGTTTATCTTGTTCGAAGAAAAGTATCTTTAAAGCGCCGCCTATTGTCCCGCCGAACATTACCCTGCAGGCGCGGTACGGTTTAAAGAAAAGGAATTCTTTAAAAAAATATATGCTGTTTCTGCTTATATAGTACCTGCGCAGAGGAGACTGGTTTGTAATGTGAAATCCGAGTTTCTTTTGGGACTTTCCGAACTCGTGCACTATGAAAACATTTTGGGCTTCGAGATTCGCAAAACCGGCCCTCAGAACTCTATAATAAAATTCTATATCCACGTAATCTATAAAAAGTTTTTCCGTAAAAGGACCTGTTTTTATCAGAGACGATACTTTTACAAAGTTTCCCGAAGTCACCATAAGGTTGTTCGGTTTAAATATTTCATTGCTCTGCTTTAAATTTCCGTGATTTCCGAACGCCCTCTCAACATATTTGCAACCTAGCACCGCCGCTTTTTCTTTCTTGTCTTCAGGCAATGCGGCATAGGCCGCCATCATATCGACTGAAGTCGTAGGGGGGAGTTCGCTGTCATGATCAAGCGTTAAAAGCCAGTCGCAGTTGTGTTCTCTGGCATACTCGATTCCCTGATTCAATGCCGCGGCAATGCCGAGATTCTCGGTATTTAAAACAACTTTTGTATAATCTTTTTCTAACGCTTTTAATCTGTCTATGACAGATGCGTTCGATGTCGCGTTGTCTACTATAATGACATAATCAACCTGATTTTTAACGGACTCATAGCATCTGAAAACCTTCTCCGAGTTGTACGACACTATAACCGCACAAATCATTTATTTCTCTCCAGAATAGCCAAAGCGGCTTTTGTTACGTCCGCAGGCTTTATGCTTTCCATGCATTTCGGAGTTTCATAAGGACATTGGTTCTTTTCAAAAGCGAGCGAATATACGCACGGAGAACATTCGATACCCGCGTAGAAAGAGATATTTTTGTGAGACATCGGCATAACCGCGTCAGGAGCGGCAAATCCGAAAAGCGTTATCATATTTATTCCGGTTGTCGCCGCTATGTGGGGAATTCCGGTATCAACCGAGATCAGCAAGTCCAAATGGATGCAAATCTCTTTTATTTCCAGCAATGACGTCTTTCCGCATAAATTGTGGGCTTCTGCAGACGGATCTAAGTTTTTTATAAAGTCATCGGCATATTTCTGTTGTTCTTTACCTCCAAATATAAAAAAAGCCGCAGAAACATTTTGTGATATTTCCTGTATAATTTGTCTGAAATACTCCGCAGGCCATACATTTTTTGACGTCTTGGAAGCTTTCATGCAAAGAGCTATTTTTCGCGTTTTATCGGTTTTTATCAAAGCAGTTATTTCATCTTTGTTTCCTGTAAATGACGGGATTGCCGGCAATGCCATATTTGAGGAATTCAGAAAATTTCTCACCAGGGTTTGAAAAAACTCGGAATAGTGCGTAAAATCGGCATTCCGCTGAGTTTCTACGTACAAAAGTCTATCTTTCTTCAGCATTGTTCCTAAAATACCATATTCGCCGCTTTTTTTGTTTTGTCCGCAACACTCATATTCTGGAAAAATGATTTTCCCGATGTTCAGATAAACCGCAAGTTTTGTAAAAAAAGGAAAAGGGCTGAATAAAAAACACAGATCGAATTTCTGCGGCCTGATTTTAAATAATAGTTTTATAAATAAATTTGCTCTGTAAAAAGCTTTGGCTAACATGCTTCCTGATTCGAATTTTGAAATAGCATATGTTATTTTATCATCAAAAATCCGGTTATTATCAACAAGTTCATTCAACGATGAAGGCGATAAAACTGTTATTTTAAACTGCCTGCCTGATTTTTTCAATAAGGCAACTGCTGAAGTCGCCCAGATGAAATCGCCTATATGGGGCCTCGGAGTAATTAAAATTTTTTCTTCTCTCATATATTTTTTCTGAATCTCTTTATCGTAAGCCTGTAGAAAAAGCGCGCTGATTTCATTACAAATGTAGGCATGATGAGGAGAGGAAAAACTCTCAGCCAATAGGATGCGTAGCCGCGGTAATATTCAAATGTTAAAGCCAATACTTTAAAACGGTATTTAAGGGAGGCGTTGCCGGTCAGAATAGTTACCATTATCCACCCGAATACATTTTGTTTTAATACGATTTTGTCCAGATTTTTTACTTCGGAAGAGTTTTTGCCGAATACATCGGAAGCAATCTCATTATAGCCTTTAATATCGATAGTTATTCTTTTAAGGCTGCCTTCTAAGAGAAAAGAATCGTTCCCGCCTCTGTAGCCTATAAGAGGTTTTATAATATATTTCAGAATTCCTTTGTCTTTTAAAATAGAGTAAAAAATATAAACATGGGAATAAGCGCTTCCGATGTATTTCTTTTCCGCCGCGAACTTATCCCATTTTTCTTTCTTAAATATAAAAATACTGATATATCCGAACAGCTCTCCCATTTTTTTTATACATTCGCGGTAGTCGTTAAAGATTATATCGCCGTTTTTTTTCCGCATGCTGTGTTTTGCCGTTGAAGGATTTTTTAAATTTATGTCATGCGTAAGACTGTTTACGCAAAAGATATCTATTCCGCCGCCAAGTTCTATTTCGCGAAGCATCCGGTTTATCGATCCGGGCATCAGTATGTCGTCGCTGCCCAAAAACCAGCAGTATTTTCCGCCGGCTATCTCGACGACTTTTAAATAGTTGTTGTCGGCTCCCATATTTTTATCCCAGCGGAAATAAGTAATTTGCCGGTGTTTTTGCATATAACTTTCAATAAGTTCTTTTGTGTTATCTTCCGAAGCATTATCGCTTACGCATATTTCGACGCGTTCTTTTGTATCAGCATCCAGCTGTCCGATAATGCTGTCCAGCGCGGTTCTAAGATATTTTTCTCTGTTATATGCCGGTATGCAAATTGATAACTCGTACATTTATTATACAGGCTCCTTTGATTTGAAAACTTTCCACGTTTTATAAGGCAGAACCCAGCAGGAAGTGAGAATGAACGACAAGATCAGCCCTATCAGTATTCCGTAGACGCCGTATTTTGACGAAAAATAAATCTGTCCGGCGCAGCTTATAAGTGCCTGGAACGGCACATATATCCAAAATATCCTCAACGCGTTTATGCTTTGCAGGAACATGGCGAACGTATCGCTCCATATTCTTATAAGATAGTACAATGCAAACAGCGCGAAAAAAATGAAAGCCGGATTGATTGACGTTTCCGGAGCAAGAATATGTATAATCGCATCTGAAAAAGAGTAAATAAGGATGCTTCCAAGCAGCGTTATTGAGAATCCGAATAAAATATATTTTTTCAGCATGCTTTTTATCAAGTTAAACTCACATTTATGGAACAGTTCGCTGCATACCGGCCAAGCCGCCGAAAGAACAGCGGTTTGTATAAACATAAGCAGCATAAACACTCTGTTTAAGATATTGTAGGATGTTATGTCGGACGGCCCGATATGCTGCGACATTATTATGTAGTCCATCTGCAGCGTCGCTGCCGACATTATCGCAAATCCGAAAAATTTACCGGCGCGCAGTCCAAGCTCCTTTATAACATCGAAGTTAAAATTAAATATATCGGCAAAGAAGCCTTTAAATACCTTTATGAAAGGTATTAAAGCCGTTATCAGCTGCGGAAGAGTAAAAATCAAAAGCGCAAGAAGTATGCTTTCCCTGACGTTTGAATATCTGTTTACCAGAACTATAAGCGCCATTGAGACAATCATGCTCAAGGCCGGCAGTATGTTTGAAACATAACCCTTTTGAAATGCGTAATAAACTTTGTAAATTATGTTAACTATCGCCGAAAGTATAACGACCGCGCCTGTAATTGCGATTATATTGACTGCATTGATTTCCTGAATATGGAGATATTTGATGAATATTTTATGCTGTATAAAAGGCGAAAGTAAAAACAGAAGAAGCATGAATAAAACAACAAGAAAAAGCGATATCTGAAGCGCGGCGCGGAGATATCCGTCGTAATTTTTATTCCGGGCTCTTCCTTCGGAGATGAAATTCTGCAGAGCGGCGCCTATTCCGCAATCGCAAAGCATAAACCATCCGGCAAGAGAATAAGCTATAGTGTATGCGGCATAACGCTCTTCGCCCAAGTACATGAGCAGCGTGCGTACGCTTATAACCTGTATCACCGCTATTACGGCGCGGCTGGCCCACGCGCTTGCCGCTACAACCCAGTGTCTCGGAAATCGTTTAAGAAAAGCTTTGATTTTTTGCATCGTTTTTTACTTGCGATTTTGTCCATTCAATCATTTTTGAAATGCCTTCTTCATAGCCTACGGCAGGTTTCCATTTTAAGATTTTCTCGGCTTTGCTTATGTCTGCGATGAAAACTTTCTGGTCGCTTTCCCTCGGAGGCAGTTTGTCGAACTTTAATTTTATTTCAAGCGTCTTTTCCAGATAGTTGAAAAGTTCCAGCAGCGAAAGGCTGTTTAAAAAGCCGCCGCCTATGTTGAATGCGTTTCCTTTGGCGTCGTCCATATGCTCTAAGCAGCTAAAATATAAAGTAACCATATCCTCAGCGTGTAAAACGTCCCTTACCTGTTTGCCGTTCCCGGATATCGTAAACGTTTCTTTGGGGATACCGAGTTTCTCTTCAACAGCCTTTTGGCAAAACCATCCTATCCAGCCCTGGTCGTACGTGGCAAATTGTCTTCCGCCGTACATGGAACTGTGTCTGAAAACCGCGGTTTTCAATCCGAAAATTCTCGCATAATCCAAGATATACTGATCGGCAGCCCCTTTTGAACAGCCGTAAGGCGAATGAAATTCCAGAGGCGTATTCTCGTCAAAACCTTTCGGTTTTTCATTGCACGTATATCTTTTATCTTTTTCCGTATAGGTGAATTGTTCCAAATCTCCGTAAACTTTATTTGTCGAAGAATAGATTATGTTCGTATACCGGGAGTATTTTCTGACGGCCTCAAGCACGTTAAAAGTTCCCAGAGCATTCATTTCAAAATCCAGTCTCGGATCCGCTATTGACGTCGTCATCGCGACCTGTCCGGCAAGATGAAATATGGAGTCAGGCTTGATTTCTTTTACGGCTTTTGAAACGGCGTCGGGGTTTCTCGTATCCTCTTTGAGAAAAGTAAACTTGCCGTGTCCCTGAAGCCAATTTAAATTTTCCGCTGAGCCTTTCCTGTAAAGACTGTCCACTACGGTCACTTCATAGCCTTTTTTTATCGCAAAAAACGCGAGATTGCTGCCCAAAAAGCCGCAACCCCCTGTGATTAATAGTTTCATGGTTACATCCTTTTATATTCTGCTTTTAACAGATTTTTAATGCCGTTTTCAAAGTCATATTTCGCCTTCCATCCCAGCGACAAAAGCTTTGAAATTTCGGTTTTAGCTTCCATAAGTTCGTCTTTTCTGTAAGGCAGCGCGCCGAAGTTCAAACGTATTGTGGAACCTGTTAATTCTTTTATTTTCAAAGCCGCTTCTTTCAAAGAAAGCGAATGTCCGAGCCCTATTTCAAATTCTTCAAAATTCCCGGTATTTGAATCTATAACAGACATGTATGCGTCAACTACGTCGTTAATATAAATAAAATCTCTTTTCTGTTCGCCTTTTGTAAGATTAAAATCGGCAATATTTTTTACGCAGCTTTCTATAAGCGCGGGTAAAAGTTTTGTTTTATCGTCAAACGGTCCGTAAATATAGTCGAGTTTCATATTGATAAATTTGACGGTTTGAGAATAATGCCGGCCCCATTCTATAAATTGCCGCTTTGACAAAACATAATCGTGCATTTGTCCGGTTTTTGCCAAAGGCAGCATAGTTCCGGTATTTATGAAAGTTTTTACTCCGTTTTTGGAAGCGGCGTCGATAAGCCTGAGCGGAAAATATGTATTCGACTGAAAGATCTGCGGCGCGGTTTCATTATTTCTGCCGTAACATGTTGCGGTATGGATAATTATGTCTATTTTTTTATTTTCTAAAAAAATATTTTCTGCGGAAACTTTATCAACGTCATATGATTTGATTAAATCGATTTCGTTCGTGATGCGGCGTAAATCGGAAAAACTGCGTTTTAGTATTATAACTTCATGGCCTTTCCCAAGCAATTTTTTTAAGAGCGCGCTGCCGAGAAAACCTGTCGCTCCCGTAAGCAGAATTTTCATTTGCAAACCTTTTGCGTTATTTTGCGGCCGTAGGCGGCTACCACACTTTCCACGGCGCTTCGCCGCTGTCCCAGAGTTTTTCCAGCAGCTGTTTGTCTCTCTGCGTGTCCATGCACTGCCAGAATCCCTGATGCTTGTAAGCCATGAGCTGTTTTTCTCTTGCAAGCGTTTCAAGAACGTCTTTTTCAAAGACAGCGGAATCGTCTTTGATATATTTGAATATTTTCGGTTCAAGAACCATAAAACCGCCGTTTATCCAGCCGCCGGATTCCTTTGATTTCTCGTCAAAATCGTGCACCTGTTCCTTGTCGTTTATATTTAAGACGCCGAAACGTCCTCCGGGCTGTATTGCAGTCAGCGTGGCGGTCTTGTTGTGTATATTGTGAAATTCCAAAAGCTCGTTTAAGTCGAGATCGCATATTCCGTCGCCGTAAGTCATCATAAATCTTTCGTTTTCAACGTACTTCTCTATTCTTTTTATTCTGCCGCCGGTCATGGTGTTGAGTCCGGTATCTATAAGCGTTACTTTCCACGGTTCGGCTATGTTTGTATGGACGGTCATTTTATTTTTGTCGGAAAAGTCGAATGTCACGTCGGAATTGTAAATGTAGTAGTTAGAAAAGTATTCTTTTATCAGGTAGCCTTTGTATCCGCAGCATATTATGAAATCATTGAAACCGAAATGGGAATAATATTTCATTATGTGGCACAGAATGGGAAGTTCGCCTACTTCAATCATAGGTTTCGGCTTTAAAACGCTTTCTTCGCTTATTCTTGTTCCGAATCCGCCGGCAAGAATCACAACTTTCATAATCTCTCCTTGGAAAAGAAAAATAACGCCTGGAAAAATACAGGCGTTATTTTATCAATTTCTTATGATTTTTGAAATACTTTGTATTACATACTTTTCAGACTTTTTGCGGCAGCGTTATCAAAAGCGGAACTTCTCCGCAATCAGGGAACAGATGACAGTTGATGCATTCGTTCCATATTTTGTGGGGAAGAGTCTCTTTGGGTATCACTTTATATCCGAGTTTTATGAAGAAATCCGGCTTAAAGCTCAACGCAAAAACTTTTGTGATTCCCAACTCAACGGCATTTTTCTGAAGCTGAAGCACTATTTTCTTGCCGAGACCCTGGCCCTTGTACTTATCAGAAACGGCCAACGCTTTTACCTCGGCCAAGTCCTCCCAAGAGACGTGCAGCGCGCCGCAGGCTACGATTTTGCCTTCTTCGTTTTCCGCGACTATGTACTCCTGTATGTTTTCATATATAGAGTTGAGTGAACGGTGGAGCATTTCCTTATTATCCGCGTGAAACTCTACGATTTTATGTATTTCTTTTACGTCTGTTACCTTTGCCGGTCTTATTTTCATAATTATATTTCGCTACCTTTTGTCAGATTTTTATATATACAAACTAGGACGGGCTTCTAAAGAATAGCATCTTTCAAACAACATTCGTGGACGACGCTTCGTGTCGCTTTCATCGCGTCTTCTTATTTTATGTAATCGTACCCGGCCTTAAGCGCTTTTTTATTCGCTTCAGCCAGTTCCGGTTTTGCGTCAAAAGCTTTTTCGCATGCCGCAAACGCGCTTTCCAGAGTAAGTATTTTTGTATCGTTTAAATCGCATGTGTCGCCTTCTTCATCCGCGCTTTGTCTTCGTTTTTGAGACTTTTCGTCCGGCTCGCAGTTTGCGTCGGCGTACAATTCAAGAGCTTTTATGAGAGCGCCGACGGCTACAAGATTTGCTGTTTTTACATTTTTAATTTCTTTATCGGCGATATCGGTAACAGGTACAAAAATAGGCTTTATTTTGAACTCTTTATCCTGCGGAATTATCGATGAATTCGCGATGATTATGGAACCTTCAATCATTCTCGGCATGAATTTATTGAGCGAAGGCTCGTTCATAGCTATTAACGCATTGGGATGAAATGCAAGGGGGGAGCCGATTTCGTCGTTTGCTACGACTACCGTGGAGTTAGCCGTTCCTCCGCGCATCTCCGCTCCGTAAGCTGGAAACCATGTCGTATGCAAACCCAGCTCGACTGCCGCCTGAGCAAGCAAAGCGCCTGCAAGCAAAACGCCTTGTCCGCCGAATCCTGCTACTATAATCTCATTTTGCATTGGTTT
>Ga0123357_10002586_pt1 | contig 20302 bp, 19 predicted proteins | sample TergutEmb28metaG_FD_89873 | JGI IMG/M metagenome (GOLD analysis project Ga0123357, IMG submission 89873) | Embiratermes neotenicus P4 segment gut microbial communities from Petit-Saut dam, French Guiana - Emb289 P4 | ecosystem: Host-associated > Arthropoda: Insects > Digestive system > Gut ... | reverse complement strand
TTCACCCAAATCGATATTGAAATGTCTTTTACCGGCCGGGAAGAGATTCTTTCCCTGGTGGAAGGCTGTTTTGGCTATGTATTCAAAAAAACGCTGAGTTATGAACTGCCGGCCAAATTCAGGCGGCTAACCTACGAGCAGGCCATGGAAATGTACGGCTCGGACAAACCCGATCTGCGTTTTGGAATGGTACTGCAGGATTTTGCTCCGTGGGTTGCAGGCGGTTCTTTCCAGGCGTTTAAAGACGCGCTTAATTCCGGTGAAGAAGCCAAAAAGGCTGCTGCGGCAAAGGGCATTACAATTGCAGGCGGCGGAGTCAAGGCCATGGTTGTTCCGGGCAGCTGCGGCGGTAAAAAAATTGAATATTCGCGCAAACAGATCGAAGAACTGGAAGCACAGGCAAAAGTCTACAAAGCCAAAGGTCTTGCCTGGATGAAGGTCGCGGCCGCTCCTGCGGGAACCGGCTCCGGGGGCAGTGCCATCCCGGAAGGCGGCCCGGTCCTGGAAGGCGGGGTCTCAAAGTTTTTCGCAGACCAGGCGGCAGATATTATCAAAGGCCTGGGCGCGGCAGCCGGAGACCTCATACTGATTGTTGCGGATTCAAACCGCAAAATTGCCAATGTCGCCCTTGGCGCGGTGCGTTCCAAACTTGGAAGGGATTTGAATCTGGGCGATCCCAAAAATTTTGAATTCGCGTGGATCATTGATTTCCCGCTTTTTGAATTTAACGAAGAAGAAAATCACTGGGAAGCGGCCCACCACATGTTCAGTTATCCGCAGGAACAGTACCACGATATTCTGGAAAAAGATCCCGGTTCGGTAAAAGGAGATCTTTACGATCTGGTTCTCAACGGTTTTGAACTTGCATCGGGGTCAATCAGAATCCACGATCCGGAACTGCAAAAACGCATCTTCAATATTGTAGGTTATGATCCTGCCGAAGCCCAGTCCAAATTCGGCTTCCTGCTGGACGCGTTAAAATACGGCGCGCCTCCCCACGGCGGCATAGCGCCCGGCATTGACCGGCCGGTGATGCCGATGGCCGGAGAAACCACGATCAGGGAAGTCATTGCCTTTCCGAAGAATTCCTTTGCGCAGGGCCTCATGGATGGCAGCCCTAATGAAGTTTCAAAAAAGCAGCTTGAGGAACTGCATTTATCGGTAACACCGCAGGCAAAACCATAAGAACAGGCATGAAAGATTATCTGGATCTGTTCTTTACTTTTTTAAAAATGGGCTGCATAACCTTTGGCGGCGGTTACGCGATGATCCCGATAGTCGACAAGGAACTCATAAAAAAGAAAGGCTGGGTCACCATGGACGAGGTAATGGATTATTATACCATCGCCCAGATAACACCCGGAATAATCGCGATTAACCTTTCAACCTTTGTAGGTTATAAACGGAAAGGTTCTCTGGGCGGGATACTGACCACACTTGGTTTTATAATTCCGGGCACATGCTTTATTATCCTGGTCGCTTATTTTATCGGCAACATTATGGACTACCCTGTTGTAATCCACGCCTTCGCGGGTATCCGCGTCGCTGTCGGGGCGCTGATCCTTGATACAGTCGTAAAAATGGTAAAGGGTATTTTTAAGGACTGGAAAGCCCTGATTATCTATATTTCCGCTTTTATATTGTCCGCCGGCTGGGGCATATCTCCCATGCTCATAATTCTCGGCGCCGGCATTATCGGGCTTGCCGTTTACCTGCCGCCCCTGTTAAAAAAATCCAGCGGTAACGGGAGTTTAAAATGAACTTCCTTTACCTGTTTACAAATTTCTTCAGAATAGGTCTCTTTGCAATCGGCGGCGGCCTCGCGACTGTTCCGTTTTTGTTTGAGATAGCAGATTCATCGGACTGGTTAACCAGGGAGGCGATTGCCAATATGCTCGCGGTTGCCCAGTCCCTGCCGGGCGCCATAGGAGTCAACCTCGCCGCCTATGTCGGTTTTATACATTCGGGGCCGGCCGGCGGGTTTGCAGCGGCTCTTGGACTGGTAGCGCCTTCAATAATTATTATCATTATCATCGCCCGTATTCTTGACAGATTCAAGGAAAGTAAAATTATAAAAAGTCTGTTTACCGCGTTCCGCCCCGCGGCCGCCGGCCTGCTTTCCGCCGCCGGTTTTTCCGCCATCATGCTTTCGATCTGGAACGCTGCCGCTCCGGTCTGGTATGAATTTCTGCGCTGGAAAGAATTAATTTTGATGGGTGTGCTTTTCTTCTTAATTTATAAATTCAAAAAACATCCGCTGCTCTACATAGCCGGCGCGGGAGTAATCGGAATTATTCTGGGACTTTAAAGCTGCCTTCAAACCTAAAATTAAAAAAGCAATTCCTGCAAACGTTCCTTGATATTGTCCGGAATCGGAACCGTCTGTCCTGCCTTAAAATCATAATAAACAATAACCGCATTGCCCTTTACGCAGAGTTGATCCTTTTGCCAGGCTTCGTGATAAACCGTGAATGACTTTGTGCCAATCCGGCTGACGCCAGACCTGATCTCCACATCATATCCAAAAAACATCTGCCCCACAAAATCATAATCTGTGTGGGCCATGATTAGGGGCCAGCTTTCGCGGGATACAGTTAAATCCGGAGAAAAAATTCTGAAAAAAGGATTCCTCGCAAGCTCAAACCAGGAAGCCGGCAGAGTGTTGTTTATATGGCCGAGTATGTCGGCGTCCCCGAACCTGGGGCTTATATTTAAAGTAAAAATTTTGGATCATCCCGGAGGCCACTTAAGGCTCCGCCCCCCGAGTATGTGAATATGAAGATGATCCACAGTCTGACCGCCGTCCGATTTACAGTTGATTACCAGCCTGAAACCGTTTTCCCCGCAGCCGAGTTTTGCAGCCAGCTCCTGCGCCTTAAACACAAGACTGCCCAAAATTTCAGTATCGCCGGCTTTGGTCTCTGATAAATTGGAAATATGGCGTTTTGGAATTACAATAAAATGAACGGGCGCTTTGGGATCGATATCATAAAACGCAAGCATCTGCTCATCTTCGAATATTTTTTTGGAAGGAATTTCTCCCCTGATGATTTTACAAAAGATGCAGTCATCTCCATTACCCATTATCATTCTCCCCTTAATCTGCGGACCGTATCAAGGGCCAGCATATACCTTTGCGGACTGACATAATCCGGAATCGAATTGCCGCTGCCGATTGCCGTCCCCCTGCCCTTTTTTTCGCAGAGCCGGTAAATATCGGTTGTATACGCGGCCAAATCAACGGAACTGGAATCGCAGAGGGCGTCGGTGTCCAAACCGCCGAAGTTCCCGATTCTGCCGCCGTAATCATCCAGCCATTTGGAGTACGGAGAAATTACATCTTCGTTGGAATGTTTGGCGTCGATCCCGGCATCCGAGATGATATCATCCATTACATTAAAAATACAGCCGCAGGAATGCAGAAGGAAAGGCTTACCCGCCGCGTGAACCAAATCCACAACGCGCCTGTATTGAGGGATAATAAATTTACGGATATCCTCGGCATCAAGGAGGGTGCTGGACTTGAATCCCAAATCATCTCCCATGCGGCAGACACAAAAGAGGCCGCCGAATTCGGCCAGGAACCTTTTCCATATTGATGCCAGCACATCGCCGGTTTTGGCAAAAAGACCCGCGTACAATTCGCTGTCATCGGCTTTGATATAGCAGAGATTTTCGAAACCGGTGATATCCTGTACACACTCAAAAATTCCGTTCCCGACGCCGCCTATGCCCTTCATACCCGGCGGCAGGGCAACGCCGAACGCGCGGAAATTTTCACTGTATTTATCGAAGAAAATATCCGGAATTTTATCCCAGGGATATTTTTCAAAATCCGCGCGGTTTTTGATAACTCCGGGTTTGTGGCCGCCAAGGGCGCCGCTGCCGGGCATCACAGAACCTGTACCGCATTCGTAGCTTACAGTATCGTATCCGCAGTCTTTAAAAAATCCGCAGTAATTGCGGAAGAATTCGATTTTATCATTATAACCGCCCCGGAAAAGATCACTGAATTTTTTCCCTGTTATGGTTTCCATTATACGGACGGAAATCATATGTTCATAAAGCGGCATACGCGCAGATTTTTTGTTAAGGGCCGCGCTGAGAATATTGTTATAATCTGGAACAAACCCGGACTTCATATGGAAATAATTGTAGCAATGAAAGTTCTTTGATTCAATTGCCGCGGGCCTGCGTGTCGGCGGGCCTGCGTTTTTTCGATGTCTGCGTATCACTGCATGCGTGTCATAACACACTTTGACAGCGCTTCATCCATAGCCTGCAGAAATCCGGAGCTTGATACTGTCGCCCCGGATACCGCGTCCAAATACAGATCACCGGTATCCAGAACAAGATCGCGCAGTTCTTCCATTGCGGCAGCCGCGTAATCATCCTCATCGTTTTCCAGTATATCGATATCTTCGATTCCGTTTTTGGACACAAAAACCTGTACCCTGATATCGCCTCTGTAGCCCCTGCCGCAGCCTTCATAAACACCGGGCGTGTAAAGGACCTGTCCGCCGGTAAGGCAGCCTGCCAATACACAAAATGACATGAACAGTAAAGTGTGTCTAATATAAATTATTTTCAAGGTCTTTTGATCTCCCTTGCACCTATTACGGAAACAAGTTGTGTTTTGCTTGTGTTTTATTAATTTTTTTTCAAAAATTTTATTGACATAAATTAAGAGTATAGCTATACTAAAAATCTGTTCTACAGAGGCTTTTAATGGAAAATACCGATCCATATAAAACCAGAAACCGTGCACTTCTGTTAAAGGATTTGTACAGGGATCGATGGTTATATATTTTCCTTATAATACCAATTGCTTTTTATGTAATTTTTAAATATGTACCCATGTACGGCGCGATTATTGCATTCAAGGATTTTAAAATCGGACTGGGAATTGTCGGATCGAAATGGGTGGGATTTGCGCAGTTCGAACGTTTAATTAAATCACCGGATTTTTATAAAATTTTAAGAAATACATTGCTCCTTAATATTTACGCCCTTGTGTTTGGTTTTCCGGTTCCGATAATCCTTGCAATACTGCTCAATGAAATTGGTTCCAAACTTTTTAAAAGAATAAATCAAAGCATACTTTATTTGCCGCATTTTATTTCATGGGTAGTGCTTGCCGGAATTTTTATTCAGATGCTTTCTCCCAGCACCGGAATAGTAAACATGATTTTAAGGGCCGCCGGTATTAAACCCGTTTATTTTATGGCTTCCAATTTTTGGTGGCCTATAATGTTTGTAATTTCAGGAATTTGGCAAAGCTCAGGCTGGGGATCAATAATTTATCTTGCGGCTGTTTCCGCCATTGATCCTGAATTATATGAGGCGGCCCGCATTGACGGCGCCAATAAATTCAGGCAGATATGGCATATTACACTGCCCGGAATCAAGGCTACCATCGCAATTTTATTGATACTGCGAATGGGTTCCATGATGGATATAGGATTTGAACAGATTTATAATCTGCAGAATTCGGCTGTTTATGATGTATCTGATGTCATTTCAACCTATGTTTACAGGGTCGGCATAAGGGGAGCGCAATACAGTTACACTACCGCAATAGGTCTTTTCCAGTCAGTGATTTCGCTTGTCCTTGTAGTCAGTACCAATAAAATCACCCAGATGATGGGCGAAAACAGTTTGTGGTAATAATCATTTATGAAATTATCTCCGGGCGAAAAAGTTTTTTACATAATTAATTACACAGTCCTTACACTGGTTGCGCTGGGCTGCCTTTACCCTTTTGTTTATATTATCGCTACATCTCTGAGTTCAAGCAGGGCAGTAAATTCCGGAGAAGTTTTTTTATGGCCGGTGGAAGTTAATATACAGGCGTACAAGCAGCTCCTTCTTGACGGGCAGATTGCAATATCCATGAAGAATACGGTAGTCATCACGGTTGCGGGAACCGCCATGTGCATGTTCACCACAATATTATGCGCGTATTCACTTTCAAAAAAACGTCTGCGGTTTCGCGGCGTTTTTATGGGCATAATTGTTTTTACAATGATGTTCAGCGGCGGCCTTATTCCCAACTTCCTTTTAATCCGCAATCTGGGTTTGATGAACACATACTGGTCACTTTGGCTTTCGGGGCTGCAGAGTACTTACAACATGATTGTATTGCGTACATTTTTCCAGGGAATTCCGGACAGCCTTGAAGAAGCGGCCCAGATAGACGGCGCAAGTGATCCGTATATACTTATACGCATTGTACTGCCGTTATCAGGCGCCGCGCTTGCAACCATTACCCTGTTTTATGCGGTAGGCTGGTGGAATATTTATTTCAACGCAATGATGTATATTTCTTCATCAATGAAATATCCCCTTATGGTAAAACTGCGGACAATGCTGGATACAGCGCAGATGCTGACTGTGCAGGCTCAGACCGGCGGCGGCGGTGCAATCGAATCAATAATGGTTGCAGCCGAATCATACAAGGCCGCAACGATCCTGGTTTCGGTATTGCCCATAATGCTTGTCTATCCATTTTTACAAAAATATTTTGTAAAGGGCGTAATGATTGGTTCAGTAAAAGGTTAATTAACTTTGGATACAACGGCGCTTGTGAGCCGCTAAAATTTATATGGAGGCAAAGCAATGAGAAAAATTTTGGTTCTGCTGCTGATGGCAATTTCGGCAGCACTGGTTTTTGCATCGGGAGGATCACAGCAGGGAGCGGTATCCGGTACCGATCCCTATGCCAACGCTCCCAAAGAAATTTCGATGACGCTGCTGGACCGCGGTCTGGTACCCGCTTCGGAAGGAACCATGGCAGATAACCGCTGGGTTAGATGGATTAATGAAAATTCACCTGTAAAAGTTACAATGGTTCCGGTGCCGCGCAATGGATCAAGGGATGCCATTACTGCTCTTTTCGCGGCCGGCATGGCGCCTGACATTGTCTGGGAATATAACAAAATCACCATGGATATGTATTACGATCAGGGTGTTATTCAGCCTGTAGGAGATTATATCCAAAAATATTCCACCGCCTATAAAAAATATCTGGAAGACAACGCCGATCTGGTTTCCTACTGCATCGCGCCGGACGGCAAACAATACGGTATGACATCAAGACGCACCATCCAGAGTCTTGTAAACCAGGGCATCTTTGTCCGGCAGGACTGGCTTAATAAATTCGGAATGAAGATTCCTACAACAACAGATGAAGCCCTTGCTTTTATGCGCCGGGCAGTCAACGAAGATCCTGACGGCAATGGTCTCAAGGATACCTGGGGTGTCGGCACCGATTACAGCTGGCCGATTGTATGCAATGCGATGTTCGGCAAACCATCCGGAGATTTCAACGTAGTAAACGGCCATTTTGTGGACTGGTATTCCACTCAGGGTTATCATGACGCCCTGGCTTTTATGGCGCAAGTTTACCAGGAAGGGCTTATTGACCCGGAATATATAACCGACGGCCCCAACTTTACCAGGCAAAAACAATTTATGGTAACAGGTAAAATTGCCATGCGTTTCCAGGGTATTGGTTTCCAGGGCGATTATTATGACTTTATCAAAAACGTACCCAACGCTGATTTTGTTCCCATAGATCCTTTGACATCAAACCAGGGCAAATTCGGATTCGGGCAGGAAGTACCTTTCCTCAAGATGTGCGTTATGAACAAGGCCGCAAAGAATCCCAAGGCCATTATGGAATACATGGACTGGCTGATCACTGACGGTTATTTTACACTTAGCTATGGTCTTGAAGGACGGCACTACAGGCTGGTAAATGGAGTACCGCAGGTAATTGACGCTGATCTTAACCGGGTTGAAGTTGATTATATAAAGGGAAATTCGGAATTTGCGCTTGTGGACAATCTCCAGATGACACTGGACTGGATTCCGATTCAGGCAGCACAGGATCCGATCAGTCAGGATTGGGCGAAACGTTATGCAGCGGCAGTCGGAAAAACATTGAATACTCCGTACCTCAGGTATGTTCCCTATGAACCGACAAGCCCCGCGATTGAAGCTTTTAATCTGGCGACATCGGGACTGACCACCCAGGTTAATGCACTCGAAACCGCAATCATGATTGGAAGGCTCTCTGTTGACGAAGGCCTGCGGCAGATAAACGAGTATAAAAAATCGGTGGGCTGGGACGCGGTAAATGCGGAGAAGGACGCCTGGTATCAGGCAAACAAGGGCCTTTTCGCAGGTTTTAGTGTAAAGTAAATTTAGTGTAAATAAGGTTTACAGGGGCCGCTGGTATGACAATAAATCGAATGCAATTAATGGACTATCTAAGGGAAGAAGCCGAATCACGTCTTGCTTTTTTAATGAAATATCAATTCGACGATGACAGTCCGTTAAGCGGCGCGGTCCCTGAGCCCGATCGCCTTTGCCCTCCGTTTCCCAGGAATCTTTCAACAAGGCTCCTGGATATGATCGCCCTTTGGATAAATCCGGCAAGCAGCTATTATGCTGATCCGGAAATACCGCAAAGGGCACAGAGGGCTTTGGCTTATTTAAAACGCGAACAGCGTTCGTCAGGCAACATCGATCTTTGGGATTGCAATTTCGATTCCGCGCCGGATTCAGGTTTTTTTATCTGGGATTTACTCCCGCTATACCGTCTCCTGGAAAAGCCGCAGATTGCACTGCCAGAAGGAACTGAATTGCCTGCAGTAATAAAAGAGCACGCAGGTATTATCGCAGCAGAAGTAAAATCCCTAATCCTGTCTGTTTTGGAAGGACTTAAAAACGGAGGATTTCATACAGCCAATCACCGCTGGGTAATGGGGTCCTCGCTAGCTGCCGGTTATAAATTTACCGGAAATCAGGCATATATGGACAGGGCAATGCAGTACTTTGCCGAAGGTATTGATTGCAGCACAGACGGCGAATATTCGGAACGGAGCGCAATTTACAACGCAGTAAACAATCAGGCCATGATACTTCTCTATGAAGAGCTGGGCGATAAAAAATATCTCGAATACGTAAGCAAAAATCTTCGTATGATGATTTATTATTTTGAAAATGACGGAAGTCTATTTACAGGTAATTCCACGCGGCAGGATCGCGGAAAAAAAATGTATGCGGGCCGTTACCTGTATCAATATTTATATATCGCAAATGTTTTACATGATGAAGAAGCCGCCCGCATGGCCGCATATATCGCAGCCGATTTTATAAAGTACCGGCGCCAGGGCAGTCCGGATTGTTATCCTTTTTTAATATTGCATCCCGAGTTGAATTTACAAAAAACCGCAGTCACTTTTTTTTCAATCCCGGATTATAACCGATATTTTAAATCATCCGGCATAGTACGTTATAAAAAAGGAACCTTTGGTTTCTCGTTAATACATGACAATCCCGCGTGGTTATTTTTTAATACAGGCGCATTAAGCGCGTATTGCAGGATCAGCATGGGGTATTTCACTTACGGCCATGTAAAAATAGACAAGCTTGAAACCATAAAAGACGGATATCGGTTTGGGTTTCACGCCTCAAGCTGGTATTTTGAGCCGCTGGATAATCCCGAAGGAAACCTTGTCAATTTCCGCGCAGAGGATCATTCGATAAGGAATAAACAACATCCGAATTACAGTGATTTGACAGTTACTGTACGTACAAATGGTAATGGGATCGATCTTGAATTTGCGGCCTCGGGCATTAATGGAGTCCATTACTGTTTTGAATATATACTGCCGCCGCAATTGCCGGTATCCGGCGATCATTTTGCAATATATCCCAAACCCGGAGATTATATTCTCATAAAGGACGGAGGAATTACAATCAGGGATGAATTTAACGGCTTTAAAATAAACGGCGGTTTCGCGGACACCGAATTATTCGCGGTAAGCCGCAATGCAGAGGCCCGCAGCACAGAAGGCTTTACCCTTTATATGAACGGGACTTCTCCTTTTACACGGACAGTTTCCATTAATCCCATTTAGCGAAATTCCGTTCAACAAAAACCAATGGAGCACCAATGGAATTTACAGTCGCCTGCAGGGAAGACTTTCCGCAAATCCTGGAATTGTACAAACAGTTAAATCCAACCAACGATAATTTTCCGGCAGATAAGATTAACAAGGTCCTGGATAAAATACAAAATTCAGATATCAGATATTTTATTGCCAAAGACGGCAGTACAATAACCGGCTGCCTTTATATCGCCATTATTCCCAATTTAACTTTTAACGGCCGCTCAATCGGTTACATTGAAAATGTGATTACGCATGAGCAATACCGCCGCAAAGGTATCGGGGAAAAATTAATGGAGATGGCTGTTGAATACGCAAAAAGTAGCGGATGTTACAAAGCAGTACTGCAGAGCGGTATCAAACGGAAAGAAGCCCATTTGTTTTACCAGGCGCTGGGTTTTTCCGGAGATACCAAGAAAGCTTACGAGCTTAGATTTTAACCGTAAAAATTATAACTAAAAATATTGAACCAAAAACCCATACCCCGCAAACAGCAGGGTATGGAACCCAAGCCGCGAATCACTTCCCCGAAATTTGATTCATTCTCGCGTAAGCGGCCCGATCTACCGCAAGCAACTGGTCCGAACCCAGTGTTTTAAGGTTCCGCACATAGGTATCCCAGTCTTTCTCAATATCAAGCTGCCCTGTGGAAAACTGTGCCAGAGTCTGCTCTACATAATTTCTAATATTCGTCCGGGTTTCTGCCCATTGCTGAGTTTCGGCGCTGGTAAAAATCAGATCAACCGGATATTCTGCCGGTTTAAACGGGACCATTTGAATAATGGCCTGCCCGTGGAGATACGCCGGAAGGAGCGGATCACCGTTCCAGGCATTGCTGGATTTGCGGTTAAGATAGTCAATACCAAACTCGGCTTTCCACTGCGCGTTGGTTACGACATTGCCCCATGTTTGTATAAGTGTTACCAAATAGGGCTCAATGCCAGATTGATCGCCGTAAAGTCCAATTTCACCTGGAAGCGCTACACGCCAGTCCCTACCTTTAAGACCATTGTTGGTAAAGAGGTAAAGATCCGGATCCGATGCCATGGCATCCAAAAAGCGGAAAGCCGCTTCCGGGTACTGGCTGTTTGAGGAAATAGCCCAGGGGAATATAGGAACTTGCTCAAAATAGGTAGTAGTGGCGAAACCGCTGGGACCCTGTACAATTGGGATTGGTTTATAAACCGCCCGCGCGTCAGCGTCATAAATACCGATACCGCCGGACACAGCAATCCCTACTTTATGAGGATTGGCATTGACCGTAGCCGCCAGCGTTACGGCGTTTTGTGTAATTGCGCTTTCATCGAATAATCTTTCATTGTACAGTTTATAGAGGAAGCGTAAGGCATCCCGGTACTCCGGTGTGTCGTAATTGTAATAAAGCTGGCCGTTCTTTACAAACCAATACTTATCGGTGGACGCATAATCATTGTAAAAATACTGGTTGGTGATCCATTTTAGAACTTGCTGCCTCCAGCCGGTGGCGCCGGTAATGGGAATTTCATCGTTCTTGTCACCGTTGCCGTTCACATCGTTATCGCGGACACCGATTAGGTATTTGTAAAACCAATCCTGCGTAGGAATTTTTCCTTTCCCGCCGCCGCCGGTCCAGTCATCAGAACTCATTCCGAGTTTTTTCGCAAAGTCATCATTGTACCATGCACGGGCGGCAAAAGAATTGGAATAATCAGTGTTATAACTCATATACCCCCAGATGGTACCATCGTCGGCAGTTCCATACAGCCACGGATCAACGCCGCTTTTGGCCGCACTGGTCTGCGCAACAGCCTTGTTGGTATAAAATCCCAGATTCTTGATGTAATCATTCAGGGGAATTATCGCACCGGCCTGCCCGTATGCTTCACGTTTAGCCTGGTCCGCGATCCCCAGCTGCAGCATAAGATCAGGCAGCTTATCGCCGGCAGCTACCTGCAATCCCAATTTTGTCTCACCGTCTGTTCCGGCATCATACAGAATAAAGCTCAGTTTGACGCCTGTCATTTTTTCAAGGTACCTGGTCAAATCATTATCGTAGTAATCCGATACCTGGATATTTACGGGCATACCAAGTGTCAGGGTAATCTGATTCTTTACAACCGGCAGAGTACCCGGCTCCGTCAAATTCTGGTCCTTAATCCGGAACGGCCCGGATGCCGCCGCTGCGGCCGGTGTCCCGGTATTCTGATTGCTGCCGCCGGCGTAAACGGCGGATGAAACCAGAACCAATACCAATACCGTTATTACGATATTTAGTAATTTTTTTCTCTTTATCATAATAAAACTCCTGAAAGAAAAATTTAAACCAATTATACAGGAATTGTCCCAAAATTACAATTGTAAAACAGTATTACAACAATAGCCGGTTCCGGCGAACGCCGGGTTTTTCAGAACTTATCCTAACCGCGTTTCCCTTCTATAAATAATCCCGTTTATGTATAATAACTGCAGGAGTAAATTATGGCCCTAAACTGCGGTATTGTCGGGCTGACAAATGTCGGCAAATCCACCATCTTTTCTGCCCTGTGCTCAACGCCGTCCTCTGCGACCAATTATCCGTTCAGCACGATAGTACCGAACATCGGCATTGTGGATGTACCGGATCCAAGACTGACCAGGCTAAGCGATATTTTTAAACCTAAAAAAACAATTCCTGCGACAGTTGAATTCGTCGATATCTCCGGTCTCAAAAAGGGCTCGTCAAAGGGTGAAGGCCTGGGCAACCAATTCCTGTCGCACATACGCGAAGTTGGCATCATAGCGCACATAGTCCGCTGCTTTGACGATCCCGACGTCGTGCACGTTACCGATCATATCGATCCGCAGTCCGACATCGAAACTATCGACATCGAACTGGCGCTCGCCGACATGGAGACTTTGGCAAAACGCAGGGAACGCGCCGAACGCGGTCTCAAGGTACAGAACAAGACCGAACAAAAAAACAACGAACTTGTGCTGAATATACTTGACCGGCTAAGCCCGGTTCTTGAGAACGGCAAACCGATCCGTTCCGTTCCCTTGACCGAAGAAGAAAAAGCCGCAATTTATGACTGCCATTTTATTACGGCAAAGCCTTTAATATATGTATGCAATGCCGATGAAGCCGGAATGAAATATTTTACCGCAAGTGAAGCTGCCGCCGCCGGCAGCGCCGCACCGTCATCCGCCGGGACATTTGCCGCCACCGCCAAAAACGCTCCGCCGTCAGCTGCCTACATTGAAGCTGTAAAAAAACACGCAGCAGCCGAAGGCGCCCCGGTTGTAGTCATCTGCGGAAAGTTTGAAGCCGAACTAGTCGGCATTGATGACGCAGGCGAAAAAGAAGCTTTCCTTGAAGAACTTGGTTTAAAGGAACCGGCCCTTTCATCATTAATACATGCAGTTTACAAACTGCTGGGTCTGCGCACATTTTTTACCGCAGGCGAAGACGAATGCCGTGCGTGGACTATACATGCCGGAGAACCCGCGCCCAAAGCGGCAAGGGCCATCCACACGGACTTCGAAAAAGGCTTTATCAAGGCCGAAGTCTATACCTTTGACGACATTGTCAAATACGGTTCCGAAGCCAAAATCAAGGAAGCCGGCAGATACCGCATTGAAGGCAGGGAATACATAGTCCAGGACGGCGACGTCATGTTTTTTAAGTTCAATGTTTAATTGGGTATTTTTCTAAAAAAAAATTCGCCGGAAGTAATGCATTCCGCAACTTAATGCCGTATATAGGCAGTATTTTGCAAGGAGTGCATAGATGGCTTATAAAATAAAGCTCTACCTGGAGACTACTGTCTTTAATTTTTATTTTGCGGAAAAAGATGGAATAAAACGGCAATATACACATATGCTGTTTAAAGCCATTGAAAACGGAAAATTTGATGTATTTGTTTCAGAATATGTGATTGGTGAAATCCTGAGGGATACCTCTATAAAATCTAAAAAAATGAGAGCTCTCATTGACAAGTATGTTAAAAATACATTATATGTTGATCAAAGGACTCTAAATCTGGCTGATTTATATATCAAGAACGGCATCATTCCATTAAAATATTTAAATGATGCCAGGCATATCGCTTTGGCGGCAGTTAACAAATTGGATTTTATTGTGACATTCAATATGGGTCATATTGTAAAACCAAAAACAATGGTTGGGACAGGTTTTGTTAATTTACTTTATGGATACCGTCAAATAGGTTTATGTACGCCAACGGAGGTAATTGAATATGGCCAAATATAAAAACGCAGAAGCTGAAGAAAGGGCCATAATAAGACGGCATCGTACATACTCTGCTAAGCTGGCAAAAAAAATGGAAGGTATGACAATAAAGGAACAGGTTGCCTATCTAAATAAACTCGGAGATGAAGCCATGCGAAAATTGGGTCTTTCCAGTAAATATAAAGAAACCGGAGAACCATAAATTATAGGTATCATTAATATTTAAATAATCCAGAGAAATGAACAAATACGAAGTCCTGCAAAAATACTTCGGGCATACAACGTTCCGGCCCGGGCAGGAAGAAGCGATCGATGCAATCATGTCCGGCAGGGATGTTCTTGCTGTAATGCCCACGGGCGCCGGGAAATCAGTCTGCTACCAGATACCGGCGCTCATGTCTGCCGGCATGACCATTGTAATATCTCCGCTGATATCCCTGATGAAAGATCAGGTTCAGGCGCTAAACGCCGCAGGATGCCGGGCTGCTTTTCTCAACAGTTCGCTTACTCCTGCCGAATATCATCGGACCATTGAACAGATCCTTGGCGGAGAAATCAAACTCCTCTACATGGCGCCGGAGAGACTGCGGGTCAACAGCGCTGCCCAGCCTGAAGACTTCATTCACAAAAGTAAAATACCTTTGGTCGTAGTTGACGAAGCCCACTGCGTTTCCCAGTGGGGCCACGATTTCAGGCCAAGCTATCTTGACATAGCAGGCTTTATCAAAAGCATAAAACCGCATCCGGTTACGGCTGCGTTCACGGCTACCGCCACGGTGAGGGTGCGCGAGAATATCCAAGAACTGCTTAAGCTTGCAGACAATGCCTTTGTCCTCACAACCGGTTTTGACAGGCCCAATCTTTTTTTTGAGGTACAAAAACCTGAAGACAAAAAATCCGCGCTGATCAGGTACATCGGGAAACAGGAAACTTCAAGCGGCATTATATACTGTGCGACGCGCAAAAATGTGGAGGAAGTTCACGCACTGCTTGAGCGGCGCGGCTTCTCTGTGACGCGGTATCACGCCGGCCTTGAGGACGCGGAGCGCCGCAAAAATCAGGATGATTTTCTTTATGACCGTAAATTGATAATGGTAGCGACCAACGCCTTTGGCATGGGCATCGACAAGTCCAATGTTTCGTATGTGATTCATTACAATATGCCCAAAAATATCGAGAGCTATTACCAGGAAGCAGGACGGGCCGGCAGGGACGGAGAAAATGCCGACTGCATTCTCCTGTACAGCGGCCAGGATGTGCGCATCAACGAATTTCTCATAACAAACAGCGAGGACGGCAGCAAAACTGAAAGGGCAATGCAGGCGCACAACCTGGAGCTCCTTAAGCAGATGACTTTTTATGCGACGGGCAAAGACTGTCTGCGCAGGCGTTTGCTCTCTTACTTCGGCGAAGAGGCGCCTCCATACTGCGGACATTGTTCAAACTGTCTTACTGAATTCGAAGAAACCGACATCACTCTGGAATCCCAAAAAATTATCTCTTGTGTTTACAGACTCAGGCAGCGGAACCGCAGCTTTGGCAGGAACATGATCATCGACATATTGCGCGGCAGCAAAAGCGAAAAAATCAGAAGCCAGGGCCTTGATACACTAAGCACCTGGGGCATAATGACGGATACCGCGGTTAATCAAATCCGGGCAATTATGGATTTCCTGACAGATGAAGGATATTTGGTTAGCAGCGGAGACGAATACCCGGTTATAGGTCCGGGCAGAACAGAAAAAATTTTAAGGAATGAAATTAAACTGACCATGATGCTGCCAAAGTACCGGCAGCAGGAATCCGGCCCGCGGACTTCTGTAGAGCTGCAGGCGGCATCAACTGAAAAATCTGGCGAACTTTTTGACACGGATCTTTTTGCCAAACTAAAGGGACTTCGCAGGGAAATCGCGCAGAGCGAAGGTTTTCCGGCATTTGTTGTCTTTTCCGATGCGTCGCTGCGTGACATGTGCCGCAGGCGGCCTGTGACACTGGTGCAATTTTCTGCGGTAAACGGAGTTGGCTCGGTAAAACTGGAAAAATACGGTGAGGCTTTCACAGAGTTAATCCGCGGTTATCTTGATACAAACGTGAAAAAAACTTTACAATAATTATTGCAAACGAAAATGGAGGTTAGGAGATATTATTATGGCAAATCTTAAAGGATCCAAAACAGAAAAAAATTTAATGGAGGCATTCGCCGGAGAAAGTCAGGCGCGGAACAAGTATACATACTTCGCCTCCAAAGCGAAGAAAGACGGCTATGAACAAATCGCCGCCATTTTCGAAGAAACCGCGGACAACGAAAAAGAACACGCCAAAATTTGGTTCAAACTGCTTAACGGCGGCGACACTCCCGCCGCAGCGGAGTGCCTTAAAATGGCCGCCGCCGGCGAGCATTACGAGTGGACCGATATGTATAAACGCATGGCCGAAGAAGCTCATAAGGAAGGCTTTAACGACATAGCGGTCCTCTTTGAATCGGTGGCTGCGATTGAAAAAGCGCACGAGGAACGTTACCAAAAACTGTCCCGGAATATTGAAAATGGTTCTGTGTTTGCCAGGAAAGAGAAGACCGTCTGGATTTGCCGTAACTGCGGTCATATAGTGGACAGTGAAACCGCCCCGCAGAAATGTCCTGTCTGTTCTCACCCCCAGGCATACTTTGAACTGCGCGTTATAAATTATTAATTACGCAATTTACGAAAAAAAGAACAAAAATACGTTAAATAACGAAATTTTATCAGTAAAAATACTCGTTATTTAACGTAAATTTAATAAATTTTATATGAAAATTAAATTAATTTCTTACGGAATAGAATAAGATTGTTCCTAATGGCAATAAATATTACGGATGTCTAAATGGCAGAAGCTGCGATATGTCAAAGCTGCCGGCGGTCTTAAGCAGCAGCGCGCTCCCCTTCCCCGGCCTTTTTGCCTTTACCGATTTTATTTGTGAGGAACAGGGCCGGCGCTATGCTGATGATCATAAAGATTATGCTCGTGATAAATCCGGCGTGGTACGCCCCTGTCAGATTGCCGGCATTGTTTACCAGGAAGCTGCTGACCACAGTGGCCAACAGCGCCGAACCAAAAGCGCCGCCTATGTTCTGGATAATTCTGCTGGTAATGCTGGCGGCCGGCACCTGCGGTTTTTCCAGGCCGGTAAAACAATCGGCCATTAATGGAACTGTTATTCCGCCTATGCCTGCGCCGCGGATGAGCAAGACAACCCACACCAGCCATTGCGAAGTATTTACATTGAAGAATACAAAGGGAACTGTGCCCGCCAGGGTCAGTACTATTGAAGGAAGCACAATGTTGCGCGCGCCGATCCGGTCGGTTAGTTTTCCTATCTGGGGGCGCGCCAGCAGCATACCTATGCCCTGCGGAATCAGCCAAAGGGCCGCCAGGATTACACTAAGGCCGCGCACATTCTGGAAGAACATGGGAAATAAAAGCAGCGGTCCGTTGGTCGCAAATCCGGCCAGGAAAAGGGCGATAAACGCGGCGCTGAAATTCCTTGAACGGAAAAGATCAAGCGGGATAATTGCTTTGCCCTGCCGCTTTAAAGCATAAAAAACATAAACCATAAACGCGGCGGCTCCGGTGACAAGGAAAATGATCCCTATAACATGATCACCGGGTTTGACAGCTTCTGTCACCCCAAAAATCAGGGCGCCCGATGTAACCGCAAGAAGCAGTACTCCCGGCCAGTCAAGCTTGGCAGTTCTGTCGCTTGCCTCAAATTTGGGAAGTTTCCATTGCAGACAAACCAATCCTATTGCGCCAAGCGGAAGGTTAATAAAAAACAGCCATTGCCATGGAAGGTACTGCATTATGAGCCCGCCTGCGATCGGCCCTATGATCGGAATAAAAACCACAGGAATTCCTACCAGCGACATCAGCTTTCCAAGATGGGCGCTGCCTCCCGCAAGCTGGACCGCCATTGTTGAGAGCAGGGGCAGCAGTATTCCGCCGGCAAAGCCCTGTAAAAACCGAAACGCTATTAAACTTTGCGCGTTCCAGGCGAGTCCGGATAACAGAGAACCAATAACAAAAAGCCCAATAGAGCCCATATAGATTATCTTCCCGTCATATTTACGTATAAGCCAGCCGGAAAACGGCACGGCAATGCCCATCGCCAGTACATATCCGGTTACTGCCCACTGTATGACGGAAAGATCAACATTGAATGCTCCGGCCAGCCCTTTTATCGCCACATTGACGATTGTAGTGTCCAACATTGGAGGCAGAGCTCCCAGTACCATAATCAAAGCAGTGGCCATAACACCTTTGGGAAGCTTATCATCGGATTTTGGTATTTTTACCGTGTCATTTTTATTCATGTTATTGTCTCCTTAAAGGACAATCTGTATCTTAACAAAAAATACACCCAATAAAAATAAAAGTCAAGCTGTATCTTAAAAATTTGTGATTTTATGATATAATATTTTACAATGAAGAAGAAGAATTCGGCGGAACAGAATGCCGGCCGCAGAGAACGTGAAACAGGCAATAATGGTACCCGCAGGCGCGGGGACAAATTGATCGACAGCATTTACAGCGCGGCATTGGAAATCATCCGCAATGAAGGCTACGGCAATTTAACTTTTCTGCGTATTTCGCGTCTGGCCCGTACAGGAAGAACGGTGCTTTACCGCCGCTGGGCGGCTCCGCTGGATTTGATCCGGGAAATCATGAGATACAGATCGGAGCAGGCATTGGGCGGCGATCTTGGAGATGTGTTAAAAAATACCGGAAGCCTGCGGGGAGATTTTTTATACCTGCTGGAGCTATATCAAAAAATTTATCTTAGTGTAGGCCCGGAAATAATGAACGCCATGCTTTTTGAAATGAGTCAGAACAATATGAGGATTCCGGTAATCAAAAGTGAAATCGGTTTCCGCAACGTGGAGATAATGGAAAAATTAATCAAATTCGCGAAGGAACGGGGCGAAAAAATAAAACCGTTAAGTGAAAAAACCTTGAGGCTGCCGTTCGAACTGATCCGGATGAACTTCCTGTGGGATCGCAAGGCGCTGAACAAAGCAGCCCAGGAGCAATTGGTTGACGAAATTTTACTGCCGGTATTTCTGGAAAAAACGGTGACAAAGGAGAAATGAAAAATTAGGAATGAGAAATAAAAGAATAATTTAAAAAAATTTCTCACAGAGCCCGCTGAGTACACATTAGGCTATTGCCCGGGAACTACTATCATGTCCCAGCGGCGCAGGGAACGCAGAACTTCCGCGGCAACGTAATAACGGTTGCGGCCTATCATGCTGATTTCGTCGGCGTAACGGAAACTGTTGGCGCTCCAGTCGCTAGGTATTGGATCGTAAATAACAAAGTATTCGCCGTTAAGCGAGTAGCCTTTTATTATGGCATAATGGCCTACCGAGTCGTTGTAATATTTTCCAAAGAGATTTGTCGCGGGATCGGTTTTGGCGGATTTTACGCCTTCAGTATGGAAAAGAATTATCGCGATGGCTCCCGAATCAATGACGTTGCGGATATCCTGAACAGAACGCAGCGGCTGTATCGACGCCGGGATTCCCTGGTTCTTGATTACCCGCAATAATTCTTCGTAACTGGTGCCCCCGTCTCCCTGCCAGCCGACAGCCTGCCGCACCGCCGATACAGAGAAATATTTACCTGCGCCCCAGCCTATTGCCATGGAAGCGGAAGCGGGCCCGCAGTTGGATGATGTTCCGGTATTGAATTGGGTCCTGTACCAGTTAAAGTTATTGGGGGCAAAATCAGCGTGCATGGTCGGTATGGGGCTTACAAAGATCGAATAAAATTGATCCTTGCCGCTTTCTTCCCTGACAGTTATGCCGTAGTATCCGCTTTTAAGGAAACGTACTTTTGTAAGGAACTCGTCGGATTCGCTTAAGTCAAGCGGTGATGCCTCTACAGTAGGATAACGCGCGACTTTGGTAATGGTTCCGTTGGTCACAAAATATTCATCGGGCGAGGAGAGGGTAACAAATTTGGTGGTACTGTATTCGGCCGCGGTGCCCGGATGAGGTATGTCGATGTAAAGCGGATTGGACCGGTAAATGGTACCGGAATCATCCTGCGCGGTAAGGCGGACCACATAAGTTTTTGGATCGGAATATTCGTAACTGGG
>Ga0123357_10002584_pt1 | contig 20307 bp, 18 predicted proteins | sample TergutEmb28metaG_FD_89873 | JGI IMG/M metagenome (GOLD analysis project Ga0123357, IMG submission 89873) | Embiratermes neotenicus P4 segment gut microbial communities from Petit-Saut dam, French Guiana - Emb289 P4 | ecosystem: Host-associated > Arthropoda: Insects > Digestive system > Gut ... | reverse complement strand
TCTCGTTATCTGCAACTTCTTGTCTTCCTCAAAAAGGAGTAATAACTATTAAATTAGAAGGGAAAAATACAGGCATAAGGGATGTTCTTGATATTGATGGATATTACCAAAGCATAGATAGTGCATTTCCCAAACGTAATGGTTATACATCAAAACGTATGAATGATAAATCTTTAAATTGTACAGGTATGATGTTTTTTGAGGATGGATCATGCTGTTCGTTTAGGTTTAAAGAGGGAGCAACGGAAAATACGAAAAGGGAGAATTTATCTCAAGCAATATATTCATGGGAGCAAAAAGGACAAGCCCGATGGGGATCTTGGGGTGTTTACAAAATAGACAAAGATACGATTGTTGTGCAAACTGTAACTAAAGCAGGATGGTTCAGCCAACCGTGGAGTTTTTCTGAATATAAGTATGAAATTATAGACAGTCATACATTAAAATATATATATTACAAATGGTTGCCAGCTGACAAACATGATACAGATAATCCGTATGATAGGTCAAGAAGTTATCCCATTTTTAGCGAATTTATCCCTGCCGATTCTCTTCCTTCTTCCGACTGTTGGCTTAAAGAAGAAAAATGGATATGGCGCAATGAATCGGATTGGAAGAATTATATGGAAAAAATAAAAGAGAAAAAGAAGAAAAAGTGAATGGAAACGATTAATATAAATACAGGATGGGGTTATGGATATTCCGGTTATTACAATCCATTTTCTTTATGGGGGCACTAACTTTAAAATCACATTGTAATGAAGGCACTATTAATGAGTATGCTATTCTTTCTGATTACAGCATCTTGTGCATCGCAAAAACGAGAAATGATTTCTAAATCTATCATTAAATTAGAAGGGAAAAGCTCAAATATTAGAGATTTTATTGAAATTGACGGATATTACCAAAGGGAAGATTCCATAAGAGGGACTGCTTATCAAATGTTCTTTGAAGACGGAACATACGTCGCAATACTTTGGTTCAAAGAAGGTGTAACAGAACGCATGAAAAGAGAAAATTTGTCTCAGGCAATATATTCATGGAAGCAAAAAGGACAAATCCGATGGGGGATTCGATGGGGGGCTTACAAAATAGAAAAAGACACTATTGTAGGACAATTTTTTCAAAAAGGAACATTGATTGACGGATGGTGGGAATGTGTAGAAGAAAAATATGTAATTATTGACCGGAAAACTTTAAGACCAATATATTTCAAATCTTTATTTAAAGAGGATGAGAAAAGTGAGACGAATCCTTATGAAATAAGTGAAGAAAATTCTATTTATAAATTTATTCCTGCCGATTCGTTACCATCTTCCGATTGCTGGCTTAGAGAAGAAAAATGGATATGGCGCAATGAGCAGGATTGGAAAGATTATATGGAAAAGATAAAACAGAAAAAGAAACAATGATGAATGCAAGTAATGTATTTTCAACTTCCACATGGATTGGTATTCGCTTAAGAAACAGAATAGACTGTATTGGATACAACCTTCCTTTTTCTCAGGATTTTCAACAAAACGGAGCGCATAGATCGTTTTTTGGACATAGTAATTATTATTTGGATTATAGTAGTTTCAAAACTGAATTTTATTTAAAATCAGGTTATTATAATCCTTTCTCGCTTTGGGGATATTAACATTAAATACAATTGTTATGAAAAAATATATAGTAATTATATACATATTATTTTCATTTTCCTGTAAGTCGCAAAAGGTGTTGAATTTTCTTACCGAACCGGTTATTCAGTTAGAAGCCGGTAAAAATACAAATATAAGGGAATTACTGGACATTGACGGATACTATGAGAAGGATTCAACAGATTATCGTAAATGGGTATTTTTCGAAGATGGCAGTTATGGTCCTGTAATTTTTATAAAAGGTGCGACGCAGAGTGATATAAAAGAAAATATGTTGAAATGGATAGATGGAACGATTTGGGATAGTTATTATTCTCCTGATTGGGGGGTATATAAAATTGAAGGAGATACGATTATTTGCCAAAATTTTGACAGAGCGGGAATCTTTGTAGGACAGTCTTATTATTCTGAACGTTTTATAATAATAGACAGGAGAACTATAAAGAGATTCTATTGTAAATCCATTAGCAAAAGTGATGAAAAATACTATAGAATTAACCCTATGAGGCCTTTTATAACAGAAGAACCTAAACATTTTGTATCTGCCGATTCCCTTCTATCTTCCGACTGTTGGTTAAAAGAAAAAAAATGGATATGGAAAAATGAGCAAGATTGGAAAAATTATAAGGAAAAGATAAAAGAGAAAAAGAAAAAAAAGACAATGAAAATGATCAAAAATGATGTCAAATGGTAAACCCCTTATTTCTAAAAGCTCGCTTAGTAGCTAATAATATCCACGCTCTATTCCCACCCTCGCTTATTCAAATAATAACTTGTATAATAATGGAATAAGGGAATAAAGAGAGAGGTATTTGGGAGGTACTAAGGGCTCTTTCAAAAATAAGGGTTAATAAACAAAAGGATAAATCAATAAAAAGTTGTAATTTAGCAACGAATTTGGATATTTATCCCCAATGATAAAAGAGAAAAATAATAAAAAATAAAACCAACAGAAAATGATCAAGAAAATTTTATTACCCGTTTATGTATGCCTGCTTGGCATTCTCCCTTTATGGGGACAAAATATCACTGTCACAGAACAGAATGACACATTTACCGTTTCCGAAAAGCAAAAGGAATTTTATTACATTGAGAAAGATTTTCCTCTAACAAATGATCGATGGCTTGCAACATTGGATGGGTTTTGCACCAACACAAGAAAATCGAATCTCGAAACTTTGTTTTATGGTTTTTGGAAAAAAGCAAATGCTATGGGCGCTAATTCTTTTTTTATTGAAGAGTTCCAAAATGTTACTGATACTATTTTTGTAACCGTTTCGATATTTAATCTGACAGAACAGGAATTAGACGATAATTATGAATTGTATTCCTGTAATAGTATTTATGTGTTCGGCGATCTGATTGCATCCAACTTCCGGACAAAAGTCCCTCCAAGCAGGGAAATCAAATTAAACAAAGAGAAAATAAAAATCTATCCGTTAAGTTATTATGAATACCAAAGCGATATTGGCGAAAAAGTGAATATTAGTATCGGCGGGCTTTTAGGCAGCGGTTATACCCGAAAAGGAGAAGAAGGAAAAGTGTCGGTTTATCTGTCGTTAGGCGGCGGAACGGTCAGACCTGTGGTCACGCCCATGGGAGGCGCCGGCATCAGTTTCAGCAATGGAAGCATTTATTCATTGGATATGAATTTCGGACAGTTTTTGGCAGAGATATTAAAATAACAATTTACCCCTCATTACAACAAATTTTATTATATTTGCAGAGAATACGCAAGACAAAAAAGTCGTATAAATTATGCGTAAACAATTTATTAACAATTTAAAATTCAAAAATTATGAAACGAACGATTGTCATTTTGAGTTTTCTTTTCACAGTCGCAGCGATACAAGCCGGTCCATTTAAAGGTCTGTCGGCTTCTGCAAGCGCCGCTTATAACAATTACAACAAATTTGAAGCTGAAGGTTTTGCCCAAGCAAATTTTCAATTTGGAGAAACCCCTTTTGAACCTAAATTAGGATTATCATATCACTCATTTACAACTGATTACAAATATTTGAACGGTTTAGGAGCAGAATCGGTTGGACTGTTTTTGGAAGGAGCTGTCTATCCTTTCAAAAAAATCTTTTATACAGGCGGTCGTATCGGAATAGACATAAATTGGCTCAACAACAGAGCTATGAACATGATAGGAGACGCCTACGAATCCGCTGCACAAGTTTTCCCCGGTTTTCGCCTTTGTGCAGTAGCAGGATTCGATATTCCAATAAGCCGGCGAATCAGCTTGCGAATATCAGGCATGCCGGGCTGGCAGTTCTATGCAATTTCGGATAACTGGGAAATCTCATCCGACGGTTCCGGTATAAATATAAATTCAAATAATGCCGTTTCTTACAACAAGTTTATCTTTCAGGTAAATGCAGGCATAGCTATTCGACTATGGAATAGGTGATTTTTTATTCGTTCTTAAGATTTTTTTGTTGAATTAATGAAATTTTATGTACTTTTGCGCCTGATTTTATTTAACTATAAATGAAAAATAATCTTTCGGGTAACCATTTGCATGGGGTACCTACTTTTCGGGCTATGGGGATTATTATCGCTATTGGAATTGTATATGGCGATATCGGAACTTCTCCTCTCTATGTGATGAAAGCTGTGATGAACGCTCTCCCGCACAATCATCCCGAATATATCATCGGAGCCGTTTCCTGTGTGATTTGGACGCTAACGCTGCAAACATCCATCAAATATGTGCTGATTACACTTCGAGCTGATAACAAAGGCGAAGGCGGGATTTTATCGCTGTTTGCGCTTATCCGTAAAAAATACCGCTGGGCGTATATTATTGCAGCTATCGGAGCCGCCACTTTGCTTGCCGACGGAGTGATTACGCCGTCTATTACGGTGGTCTCAGCTATCGAAGGACTGCACAATGTTTATACGTCAACTCCTGTCGTAGGCATAGCAATCGGAGTTATTCTCGTGCTGTTTGCTCTGCAACCTTTTGGAACGGCTTCTCTGGGTCGGTATTTCGGACCGATCATGTTAATATGGTTTTTTATGTTGGGAACCTTTGGGTTATTCAATTTTATAGAATACCTGCCTATTCTAAAAGCCTTCAATCCGCTCAGCGCTATCATGTTTCTGAAATCATCGCCCCAGATATTAGTTATTCTGGGAGCCATTTTCCTTTGTACGACAGGAGCGGAAGCGCTGTATTCCGACTTGGGTCACTGCGGATTACATAATATTCAGGCATCATGGATTTTTGTAAAGATAACTTTAATTTTGAATTATTTAGGACAGGGCGCTTGGGCGATTACCCACGCCGATAAAATTATTCCTGATATAAATCCTTTCTTTGAAATCATCCCTTCGTGGTTTTCACTGCCGGGAGTAATTATGGCTACCTTTGCCGCCATCATTGCCAGTCAAGCGCTAATCAGCGGCTCCTTCACGGTAATCACCGAAGCCGTTTCATTAGGTTTGTGGCCTAACATCAAAATCAAATATCCTACCGAGTTTAAAGGTCAAATGTTTATACCGGGCATCAATTATGTTTTGATGCTTCTCTGCGTAATGATTATCTATATGTTTAAATCTTCGTCCAATATGGAGGCGGCTTATGGGCTTTCGATCACTATCACCATGTTAATGACTACGCTTCTTTTATTTTTATACATGAGGGTAAAAGGAATGAAGTTATGGCGCTCGATTCCGATTACGTTATGCTTTCTGATTATAGAATCCGGATTTTTATTAGCAAATAGCGTGAAATTTTCTCACGGCGGCTTTATCACCATTCTGATTGCAGGTTTCTTATTCCTTATCATGTACATCTGGTCTAACGGACACCGTATAAAAAACCGGTGCGTAACCTACGAAAAAATTGCTCCGGTCATTCCTGTAATAAACCAATTAAGTCAGGATAAGGAAATTCCCAAATATGCCACCCACTTGGTTTATGTCACGCGGGCTAAATATAAAACCGATATTGAAAGTAAAATCATTTACTCGCTCATCAACCGGCAGCCTAAAAGAGCGGATACCTACTGGTTCGTTTATTTATGGCGCAATGATGAACCTTATGATTTTGATTATGAGGTTACTACATTTGTCAAAGAAAAAATTTTCCGAGTCGATATTACTACCGGTTTTAAATTAGGATTTCATGTGGATGATTATTTGCGAAAGATTACGGAAAAAATGGAAAAAAACGGAGAGGTGGATTTGTTAAGCCGCTATCCTTCGTTGCGTGAAAATCATATACGAGGCGATTTCCGGTATGTCGTTGTGGAACGCATCATGCGCAACAGCTTACTTTTGCCTTTCTTCAAAAAAGCCACCTTGTTCCTTTATACTATTATAAAAAGATTTACTACTTCCGATACTCAAATTCTGGATCTGGATCCTTCTAACGTAACCATAGAGTCAGCTCCGCTTGTCAGGAAAGGAAATTGATCGAATGTTTTTTACATTATGTATAATGAACTGATAGATTCGTTATTACAAACTCGCGAGATAGCTGTTGCGAAAATACCGGCAATCGAAACGATTTTTACTTTTTCGCTTTTCTTGGGATACGGAATGCTATCGGTGAAAATGATTTCCGACAAACTGGACTGATCGACTCGCAAAGAAGCCGGATCGGACATAACGGCATGAGAGGCAATGGCGCGTACTGATGTTGCTCCTTCCGCCGTCATTAATTCTGCCGCTTTAGTTATCGTACCTGCCGTATCCACAATATCATCAACCAGAATTACATTCATGCCCTTCACGTCTCCAATAATTTTCATTTCTGCAATTTCATTGGCTTTATGACGGATTTTATAACAAATAACCATCGGAACTTTCAAATATTTGGCGTATGTATTCGCCCGTTTTGTTCCTCCCACATCCGGAGTAGCAATCACTAAATTCGGTAGATTTAGACTTTTAAGTTCGTCAATAAAAACTGCCGATCCATACAAATGATCAACCGGAACATCAAAAAATCCTTGAATCTGATCGGCATGTAAATCCATTGTAATTAGCCTGTTGATGCCTGCTACGCTTAACAAATCCGCAACTAATTTAGCTCCGATAGCAACGCGGGGATTGTCTTTTCTATCCTGACGCGCCCATCCGAAATAAGGAATGACGGCGACAATGGATTTAGCCGAAGCTCGCTTTGCCGCATCAATCATTAATAATAATTCCATCAAATTATCGGAATTGGGAAATGTCGATTGAATTAAAAAAACATGCTCGCCGCGAATGGATTCTTCGTATGCAACAGAAAATTCGCCATCCGCAAAATGTTGAATATTCATTTTTCCCAAAGGACATTGCAAGTTATAGCATATTTTTTCAGCTAAATAGCGGGAATTTGTTCCCGAAAACACTTTAAAAGAAACCATTGTTTTTCCGATTTTTTACTAAAAATTACTTTTTTCGCGCTACAAAAATAATACAAACTAAACAAAATCACCTCATATTATAATGGAAAAATGCAAAAGAGGTTGAAAAATTATAAATAAAATTATTGAAATCCTCAATTCAGTTTCTTTTTCGTGAGAAATATTGTACATTTGCAGTTCAATCATTTATTATTATAAATTAGCAGACATGAAAACTCTTTTTTCGACATTATTGGCAGCAGCATTGTTTATTTGCTCTGTTATTCAGGTAATTGCATCTCCAGCTTATCCGGGCTTGGTTAAAAAAGTACAACCGGATAGCTCTACAATTTCACTGTATCTGAAAGGAGATGAAAAGATTCATTGGATGGAAACGGAAGACGGCTATTCGCTTCTCTATGATAACAACCGTACTATTGTTTATGCGATTGCTGATGCGGATGAAAATATGGTTCCTTCCACTGTTGCAGCCCGTGATATATCACAGCGTTCGGCATCCGACCAAACTTTTTTAAAAGGAATACCTAAAAAACTGAATTATAGCGCGGCTCAAATCAATACGGCTAAAAACATTTGGAACGTAGTGCGAAAATCTTCAACTGTAAGTTCGAACCAGTTCCGGTCTGCGATTGGGACGGCAAACGCTATTTGCGCTCTGGTATATTTTCAAGATAAAAACTTAACAAGAACAAAGGCGGAATTTACCAACATGATGAATCAGGTTGGGTATAGCGTTGGCGGAGACAAAGGCAGCGTCCACGACTATTATATAGAAAATTCTTATGGTAAATTAAATTTAGTGATCACCGTTGCCGGACCCTACAAATTATCTAAAAATTGGGCGTATTATGGCGCAAATGATCCAGATTCTAAACAGGATTCTATCGCCCGCGTTCACGAATTTGCACAGGAAGCCGCTAATCTTACGTTTCAAGATACATCCGTTAATCCTGCCTTATTCGACAATGACGGAGACGGATACATCGACGCTTTTCACATTATCTATGCCGGCTATGGCGAAGAAGCCGGCGGCGACTCCCATTGTATTTGGGCGCACGAATCGGGATTGACTCAGCCGCTTACATTTGGAACAAAAAAATTAGACACCTATTCCTGCTCGCCTGAATTATGCGGAAATGCAGGCGTCAATATTACCCATATCGGCGTCGTTTGCCATGAAATGGGTCATGTTTTCGGAGCGCTTGACTTTTATGATACAGACGGAGATGGAAGCGGCGGCGATTTCATAGGAACAGGCAGTTGGGATTTAATGGGTTCCGGAAACTGGAATGGTTCGGGAAACTGGAATAACGGCATCGCTAGTAACGTTGGATCCTGTCCGGCGCATACCAATATGTATCAGAAAATTCAGTATGGATGGGTAACCCCGACAGTTTTAACCCAAGCCCAAACAATCGCCGGTATGCCTGCTTCGGCAAAGAATGCGGTAGCTTACCGTTATGATACTTCTACTTCCGGAGAATATTTCATTCTTGAAAACCGCCAACAAACAGGTTTTGACCAATACGTACCCGGAAGCGGATTGTTAATCTATCATGTCAGCAACTTTACCATTTCGGATATTTTTAACAATGTAGTTAATGCCGGAAGTCCTCAAAAAATGTATCCTGTTTGCGCTTCTGCAACTACTAATCCGAGCGGAACAGTGGCTTCATACGGAAGCATTAACTCTGCGGGATGCCCTTTCCCCGGCGCTTCCAACAAAACTTCGTTCACCGATTATACAGTTCCAGCCGCTACTTCATGGAACGGCGCCAATACTCTTAAACCGATTACCGAAATTCAACAGCAAAGCGGAGTTATTTCCTTCAATTTTTTAAAGAATAATGCTGAACCGGTAACAAACTTAAAGGCGACCCCTTCCGGACAATCCATACAATTAACGTGGAATAAACCTTCTTCCACTGATGTTATCGGTTACAATATCTATCGCAATAATATCCTCTTAATAAAATTATTAGATAAAGAAAGTACATCCTTTACCCAATTCAACGTACCTACAGGAAGCTATAATTATTGCGTGACCGCTTCTTATACCGGTAAAGAATCGGCATCGGTTTGCCAGACAGCACAAATTACCGGTTCTTCAATCAATAGCGCTTATCCTGTCGTACAGAATTTGACGGCGCAAAATGTAAATGATAACAAAGATATTCAACTCAAATGGCAATCTCCCTTCGTTAGTAATTGGATGACTTTTGCTTCACATTTATGGGGATGGCGCGGCTACAACTACAATCAATTTACCTCAGTTATACGGTTTACAACTGACGATCTTCAGCAATTTCAAGGAAGTAAATTGACTAAAGTACGCTTTTCGATCAATAATTTACAATGTAAATACACAATACAAGTTTGGTTAAAAGATCCGGGATTAAACCCACCGACCGGCGCGCCGGTCGTCAGTCAATTAGTTAATAATCCCTCAACTTCTAAAGATGATTATGAAGTTACGCTGAATACTCCGGTCAATTTGGTATCAAATAAAGAACTATGGATCGGCATCCAATATGAGTTGAACCCAATGGTTTCAGTAGCCGGAACTGACAATGGACCTAAGGTTGCCGATCATAATTTTTACTATATAAATAATCAATGGGGCGCTCTTCCCGATAGCAATGATTTCAATTGGTACATTTCCGCTTATCTGCAATTTGACAACACCTTCCTTAGCGCTCCGGTAAACGAATGGTTGCGATCGTCAACGGCAACAACGGCAACACCTTCCAGCTATGTCGTTTATCGCGATAACAACATAAAAATCGCAACAACCAACCAAACGCAATACATTGATGTAAATCCTGCGGGCGGGTCTCATATCTATCGCGTTGCTATCGCTTACGATGACGGCAGCGAATCAGAACAGTCATGCGTAGAAGCTGTTTCACCCAATAATACTTCGATTGAGCAGGTTAATAATCCGGAAGGAGAAATCAATGTCTTTCCAAATCCTGTGAAAAGAGGAGAAAACCTGAGCATTAGTTGCGATGCGGGAACAAATTCAACGCTTTCGCTTTATACTATTTCCGGTCAATTAGTAGAGAAAGAGCAAATTACAGCGCCCGCATTCCGGAAAAGAATGGACTTTGACCCCGGCGTTTATCTGTTAAAAATAAGTAGTAATTCAAAATCATTCGTCCAAAGAATTATTATTAAATAACCGTCATTGCGAGGATGAAGATCCGTTTTCTTATCAATTTCCACACCGTGTGGGGACAAACCGTCTGTATCACAGGTTCTCTGCCTGAATTAGGTTCTTATGATACCAATCTGGCAAAAGAAATGAACTACGCGGAAGATGGAAACTGGACGTTTGAATTGAATTTGCCGGATAAACCGGTTGATTTTGAATACCGGTATTTTATCCGTTCTAACAACCAATTCGTATTTGAGGAATGGCAACGGAATCATAAACAGAGCATTACCAATGTCCGGAAAAACTATGCGCTGATTGATTATTGGCAAAACCGTCCGCAAAATACCGTTTTTTATTCTTCGGCATTTTACAAAAGCTGGTTTGCACATCCCTGCGACTTATTCGAACGTGTTGTTAAATCCAAGAAAAAATTATGCATTAAAGTATTGGCATCCGGTATCGAACGCAATCACAGCGTAGCAATAACCGGCAATCAACCGGAATTGGGAAATTGGGAACCGGATAAAGCGCTAATCATGTCATGCGACCGGTTTCCCGAATGGTCGGTCGAATTAGACGCAACAACGCTCTCCTACCCTATCGAATATAAATTCTGCATTATTGATAACGAGAGTAAATCGCTGATTGAATGGGAAGATGGCGATAACAGGGTTTTATCCGGATTGTTGATAAATGAAAATGAAACCGGCATTGTTTCAGGATTGCAGTTTCGTAAAAATTCAATCGAATGGAAATGCGCCGGCGCCGTCATTCCTGTGTTCTCACTCCGGTCGGAAACGAGTTTTGGCATCGGCGATTTCGGCGATTTGAAAAAGTGCATCGAATGGTTGAAACTTACTTCTCAGAAAATTCTTCAATTATTGCCCGTCAACGATACAACTCAAACGCATACATGGACGGATTCTTATCCCTACAACGCGATTTCTATTTATGCACTACACCCAATTTATTTGAATCTGAACGCAATAGGCGAATTGAACGCTACGGATCGAAAAGCGTTTTTTGAAAACAAACAGGTTGAATTGAACGCTTTGGAAGAGTTGGATTATGAACAGGTAGATAAATATAAATGGATGTTTTTCAGGGAAATATTCGCTCAGGAAGGAAATAAAACCCTGCAATCTCCCGAATATCTTTCATTCTTTGAAAAAAATAAAGAATGGTTGATTCCTTACGCAGCTTATTCGCATTTGAGAGACGATTATCATACCTGCGATTTTCATTTATGGGAAGAATACAACCGGTACGATAAGGAAGCGATCGAAAGTTTTTGCCAACCTGATAAAACGCATTATCCGGAAATAGCCTTGTATTTTTATTTGCAGTTTCATTTGCACAAGCAATTGACCGAAGTCAAAGAATATGCCTACGCCAAAGGAATTGTTCTCAAAGGCGATATTCCAATCGGCATCAGTAAAACGAGCATCGAAGCGTGGACGGAACCTGAATTTTTCAACAGCCGCTACCAAACGGGCGCGCCCCCCGACAATTTTTCAGTTACCGGACAAAATTGGGGATTCCCTACTTACAATTGGGAACAGATGAAAGCCGGCAATTATGGCTGGTGGAAAAAGCGTTTCCGTAAAATGGCGGATTATTTCGACGCTTTCCGCATCGACCATATTCTCGGATTTTTCCGTATATGGGAAATACCGGAAGATTCGGTTCAGGGACTGTTGGGTTGGTTCAGCCCTGCTTTGCCTTTCAGCGAAGAAGAAATAAGGAATGCAGGATTCGATTTTCAGCAGGAAAGATATACCAATGCGCACATCAACGAACAATTTCTGCAGGAAATATTTGGAGAATATATGGAAGAAGTTGCTGAAGCCTACATGGATCAAACTTCTTCCCAACATTTTGCCCTGTCGGAATTGTTTAATACCCAATCAAAAATTCAATCGCATTTCTCAGGAAAAGAAGACAACAAAAGCCAAGTCATTAAAAACGGACTTTTTGCCATTTGCAACGAAGTCTTGTTCATAGAAGACAAACAGTTGGCAAATCATTTTCATCCGCGCATTTCCGCCTCCCATTCTTACATGTACAAAGAATTGGATGCCGCCGACCGCTATGCTTTCGATTATTTATACTGGAATTATTTTTATCAGCGCCACAATGAATTTTGGAAAGAACAGGGTTATAATAAATTGTCTCCGCTCATTTCCAGCGCCGACATGCTGGCGTGCGGCGAAGATTTGGGAATGATTCCTTCCTGTGTGCCGGAAGTTATGCAAAAACTTCAGATTCTCAGCTTGGAAATCGAACGGATGCCTAAAGAAAGTAACCGTGAGTTTGCCGATTTATCGCATTTGCCTTATCTTTCGGTATGTACGACTTCCACGCACGATATGCCTACGCTTCGAATAGCGTGGAAAGAAGATCGGGAAAAAACGCAACGGTATTATAATGAAATCTTAAAACGGGAAGGAAATGCGCCTGAAGATTGCCCGCCTGATATTTGCGAACAAATTATTTCCAATCATCTTCATACCCAATCGCTATTGGTTATTATTCCTTTACAGGATTGGCTTTCGATAGATGAAGAAATCCGCAGGGAAAATGAAAGCAACGAACGAATAAACATACCCGCCAATTCCAAACATTATTGGAAATACCGCATGCATCTTCATTTAGAAACTTTACTAAATGCCGATGAATTGAATGAAAAAATAATCCGGTTAATTAAACAAACGCAACGATAGCAAAGGTTAATTAAGCATTTTGCAGGTACCGTTAAAAGAAGCTCCCGGTTCGATTTCAATATATCTGGCGACAATTTCGCCTGTAAACCGAACGGACGCTTTTAAGCTGGCAACTTCGTGGATTACAATATTTCCGGTTACCATTCCCAATAAATCCGTATTTTGGCACTGTATATTTCCGGTAATTTCAGCTTGCGGACCTACTATTACTTTTCCTACACACTCGATATTACCGTCTAATCTCCCATCAATGCGAAAATCTTCTTCCGCTTTGATATCTCCTTTAATATACGTACCTACCGCCAATGCATTATGGGCGATTCCCGAAGAAGGTAAAGTTTCTTTATTTTTCATAAATATTCCCATTTTAAAGACAAATTTACAAATTATTTGTTAGAAATCAAATTATAGACTATTTTTGAGCGCAAAAACAGTTGAATTATGGAATGTATTGAACTAAAAAAAATGCTCTTCCATGCTTACCATGGCGTAATGAAACAAGAGCGAATCGTAGGAACCACCTACCGCGTTGATTTGAAACTATTTCTCGATTTAAGCAAAGCCATCCAAACAGACAATCTGGAAGATACGGTAAATTATGCCGATATTTTCAGTTTAGTCAAAGGGGAAATGGAAATTCCTTCTCTCCTGATAGAGCATATTGCCGGAAGGATTATTCAAAAAATCAAGCAAAAATATCCGGCAATCGCAAAAATCACTATTCGTCTTGCTAAGCTTAATCCGCCTGTTCAAGGCGAAGTTCAAGAAGCGGCGGTTATTATCAGTATTTGACTTTCAATAACGTCAACGTCTTTCTTGCATTATCGTCATTCGGATCTATATCCAAAATCTTTTTACTGTAATCAATAATGCTATTTGTATCATTCGTTGTTCCATAATACGAAATCAAATAACGATATGCGTCAATAATATCACTATTTTTCGACCCATCGGCGTTATTATTCAGCAGAATCGTAAGCGCCGCTTCATACAAGGGCTTTGCATATCCTACAACTTTTCCTGTTTTGTTTCCATCGTAGTTGTCTTGCAACGCATTAATATTGGCGCGTCCCATATATCCAATCGGCAAATTCGGTCTTCGTTTTATTACTTCGGAAAAAGCGCTATCTCCTTTTTGTATATAATTCTTTAACGCAGCTTCATAAGCGGCAATATCTTCAGGAGCAGTAACAGAAGCTATATTTGTCGGATCAATATAATATCTTGCGGCAAAGTAACATGCCCGAGCATAATTATTAAAATCCAATGGTTCGGGAGAAGGTTCAACTGCCAAATACTTTTCGTAATAATTAATAGCTTCCGGATATAAACCGGCGCTTGAAGCGGCAGCGGCTGCTTCTTTATAAATATCGCTTTTGGAAGAATCCATATCAATAGCTTTTTGAAAAGCATCCAACGCTACTTTCGGTTGTTTTTCTTTCACTGCTAATTCTCCTAAATACATATAATCCTGATAGATATGCCGGTCTTTCGGCATTTCTTTTAAAAACTCGACTATCTGCTTATATCCCTCGTCATAGTTTTCCATCCGAAAGTTATTATAAGCTTGCAATCGTTTCATTACCAAGTTAGTCGGATCCTTCGACAATACATATTGAATCTGATCCAACGCCTTCGGATATTGTCCCGAGAAAAACAACAATTGAGCATACCGTTCTTGTTGCAACATAGGAACGCCCGGTATTGCAATAAATTTTTCATAAGCGCTCAAAGCTTCCGGATATCTTCCTTGTTCCCTGTAAATATCGCCATATATTGCATAAGCGGGAATATATTCCGGATCTAAATCAACCAATTTATCCAGATATTGCAAAGCAGAGGCTGGATTAATATCTTTATAAACTTGCGCTAACTTCAAATAAGACACTTTGTCGGTATTATCAAAAAGAATGGCGTTGTCATAACGAGCGCAAGCGTCGCCTACTTTTTCCTGTTTCATCAACATATCTCCTTCTACCAGATAAATGCCAGAATATTTAGAATTAATTTTCCGCGCCTTATCCAAAGCTAATTGGGCGTTCGTATAATCGCCTACATTCGTATAAACTTCTGCAATAGTAGTTTGAACGGAAGGATCTTTTTTTGCAAGACCGTTAGCTTTTTTAAGCAGGTCGTCGGCTGTTTTAGCTTCGCCTTTTTTCAGCGCTAATTTACCTGCCCCAATATATCCGAATGGGTAATCAGGAAGCGTACTAATCGATTTCTGAAAATAATAAGAAGCAGAATCTTCCTGATTAAGTTTATAATACGTTTCTCCCAAGTAATAATAATTTTCGGCTTGATCAGCCGGAGTCTGATTCGTTTGCGCTAAAAAGAATATTTTTGCAGCTCCATAAAGTTCAGCTCTGTAATATTCAATTCCTTTATCATTGCTGCCGGCAAATATGCAGTTTGCAGCGAGAAAGAAAAAACCTGTGGAAATGAACCATTTTTTTCTGTTTGTTTTCATATTATTTATCATTATTAATTTCTTTATTTTCATTAGGATAGCTATCTACTATATTAACTGATCGATTTTGCGGATCGGATACCGCCGGCAATAATCCGGATTTTAATATCACTAATTGTCCTACCTCGTGAGCAAGAAAAACGCTAAAGCCGGAAGACAAGCCCGATTTTGGGTCGGATAACAACACATATACCGAACGCCATAAGGGGTAATCTTCGTTTTTAATATCGCCGTTATACGGAAGGTAAGCGTTTTGTAACGTGAGATTTTCATCCTTACCTACTCGCATAATTATTAGTTTATCCTGTAAGCCTTGAGCTTTCCATTGATTTTCATCCCCTAACAGATTGAAACCGATAATGCCAATGGCATTCGGCAGTTCGGCTACTTTTGCAATCAGTTCGTCTGGATTGTTCATAGCATACAGTTGAGGAGATAATGGTTTAGTTTTCGTTAAAGAATCCACAACATATCGCAGAATACCGGATTGATTATTGTCGAAAATGACCCGAATTGTATCTAAAGTAGAATGTGGATTGATCTGAGACCATTTCGTTATTTCTCCCGTAAGAATTTTTTGTATAGTTGAAAGACTGATGAGCGAATCGGGATTTGCTTTGTTGGCTATAAGCGCTATTCCATCAAACGCTATCAGGAATGTTCTGACAAACATTTGTTTATCCTTAGCTTCTTTTTGCTCATTTGCGTTAAGATCGCGCGTTATTAAAGCCAAACGCACCGAATCGTCCATTAGCAGGCGAATTACTTCATTTTCATTGGAATAAATGGGGTTGATGATCGCCTGATAATTATGCGCTTGAAAAGCGTCAATTTCAGCGTCCATCAAATTTTTAAAATCTTTATCGCAAGCAACATTAATAATCCCTGTATTCAACGTATCGTTCCATTTATCTTTCAACTGTTTTTTTTTGCAGGAAACAAACGACAGGAGAAGAAAAAATATTATACTAAAAAATACAAGTTGCCTCATTGTTTTGCTTGTTATTTTATAAAATTTAATAAAAGGAGGCTGTCTAAAAATTTTCGCATTCAGACAGCCTCTTTTTTCTAAAGATTATTATTCATCATCTTTTTCTTTTAATTTTAGATAAGCTTTATATACTTTTGCCAGTCCATAAAGCCCCATCACAATTCCTAAACCGATCCTTATTCCTCCCGTAATAAGCGGGTTGTTTTGAAAATAAGAAGGAAATAATAATAGAATAATACTCACAACTATAAATATCATAGCCATTACAGATTCCCATAAGAACGGCATCAATTTTAGTCCGTTGTATTTTCTTTTTTTTTCAAAATCCATTATTCTTATTTTTTTTCCAATTTAAGAATCAGGTAAGATTAAATTTTAGTTTTGTAATCTAAAAGTCACAGGTAATGAAAAATACACATATACCGGATTACCGTTTTGTTTTCCGGGAATCCATTTCGGCATTTTTTTCACTACGCGAACAGCTTCTTTATCACAACTTGGATCCAAGCCTTTCACAACTTGAACATCATCTACAGATCCATCCGGTTTTACAACAAACCGCAGATTCACGCGTCCTTGAATGCCCTGCTCCTGAGCAATAGGCGGATAAGAAATATTATCGCCCAACCATTTCATTAATGCGGATTCTCCGCCCGGAAATGACGGCATAACTTCCACATGGCTGAAAATCTGAGGTTTTGTATCTTCAACCACTACTTGGTGTTCTTTTAAATCAGCAATATCAACTGTTCCTTTAGAATCTCCATCAACATTTGCAACAGAAATAGCCGCTTTTGCATCAGTTAATTCCTGTTGGGATTTCATTAAATCTTTGTCGTTAATTTCCTCATCTTTTGTTACTTTCGGAGGCGTGAACGCTATCGTAGTTTTCAATAATGGAGGAGGAGGTACGACAATTTGCTTAATTTGATTTTCTTGAGGCACCTCTTTTTTTAAGTCAAGCTCCGTCAGAGTTACGTCAGTATTTTGACTGATATCTTTTTGAGCCGGTAATACCGATTTAATTAATTTCGGTAAAAAAATCAAACACAATGCAACAATGGTAATTAAAATCATTGCTCTCAAATGGCGGTCGGAAGATTCTTCACGTTGTACATAAGCGCCATATTCCTTGTTTTTTCCTTCAAAAACAAGAGCTAACCATCGCTGTGAATTTAAATCAAAATCTTTTGCCATAATCATTAATTTTTTTCATCAGTTAATAAATTACTTTTTAGCAGGAGTAGGAGCAGCATTAACATCAGCTCGTTGGTCGTCGGAAAGATAGTCCTGATTGTTTGTTTTTTTAAAGAGCAGATAGCGATCGCCCTTTTCTAAATCAACAATAGCGTAAGTACCTATATTACAAACCAACATTTCGTCCAATGCGTCCACCAGATTTTTGTACGTCGATTTATCAGTCGCTTTAATCATAACCGTGGGAGCATTCTTGGTTATTTTCATTGCGTCGTCCTGAATTTTCGCCGTTTGTTCAATTAATTGCGCCTCACTGATTTCAAGCTTTTTCTGCTTGACTTTCAATTCTTCAATCGTCTCATAAATACCTTTGTTTTTTTCCAATAAAAGCTTGCGCAATCCATCGGGAGTATAGTCGGTTTTTACGAGAAAATTAGGGTCGTTGTATGACGTTCCGGTCGAATCGATCATACCCAAATAATAATATAGTTCATCATCTGCGCCTAAAAGAAGCGTTACAGCCGTTGATTCCCGTACTTTATTTTGTTCCTCAGGTTTAACTTGATCTTTAGAGGGCAAAACGATATTCATCGTTTGAGGCTTAAGAAGGGTAGTACAAAACATAAAGAAAGTTATCAGCAACATGTTCATATCCACCATAGGTGTGAAATCAACACGCAGGTGCTGTTTTTTCTGTTTATTTTTCTTTCCACCATCTTGCTCTTTTACTTGTACTTCAGCCATTTTTGTAATTTTTAAAAATTAAGAATTTGAAGCTGTTTTTAAACTTGTAATAAAAAGATAACGGTTTTGACGCATATCCCTCAGATTATCAATCACTTTTTTGACTACCGGATAATTAGTTGTCTTATCGGCTTTAATAGCAATTTTTAAATCCGAGTTGTTTGATGTCGCATAAGAAACCCATCGTTTGAACTCATTATCTTGCGAAATTAATCCTCGCTCATCGGATATCGCCACTGAATCAGTCGGAATCCCTACCCGCTGATTTTCCAAATCTTTTAAGTATTTCTCCTGCTGATCGGTAGGTAAGTCTAAAAAAGAAGACATCGAGCGGATTGGCACTCCAAATGAATCCAATTTTTTGAAAGCAGCCTGTTGCTTCGGCGTAAATTCAATACCGTAATCTTCACCCACTGCGTTTAACGTTGCTATTTTGTCGCCCTCGTTAGTAAAACCCATAAAAATTTTACCTTTCGCATCAACCAGTATGGTCATCAGGTTATTTTCCGGAATTTTTTTATCGGAAACTGATGCCGGAGTTTGCACCTTTACCGGTTCATCCTGGACAAAAGTAGAAGTTAACATGAAAAAGGTAAGTAAAAGCACGGTCACATCACTCATCGCCGTCATGTCGATGAACGTACTCTGCTTTTTTACTTTTGCTCTTGCCATAATTTCAATTATTTATCGTGTGTTTCAGCGTAGGTTTGAGTCAGGGCGAAACCCATTTCATCGATCGCATAAGTCATATTGTCAATTTTGCCGGTAAAGAAACCGTAGGCAATAATAGCCAATGCGCCGGTTGCGATACCAAATGCCGTATTGACAAGGGCTTCGGAAATACCGGCGGAAAGAGCGACCGAGTCGGTAGAGCCGGCAGCAGCCAAAGCGCTAAATGAACGAATCATACCCAATACCGTTCCGAACAATCCGAACAGCGTACCTAAAGTAGAAATTGTTGCAATTACCGGAAGATTTTCCTGCATTGAAGGCAATTCAAGCGCAGTCGCTTCTTCAAGTTCAGCTTTGATTTCTTCAATCTTGGCTTCCTTCGTTAAATTAGTAGCCATTTCCATTTCCTTGTACTTTTTCAATCCTGCATCCACAATAGCGGCTACAGATCCTTTTTGTTTTGCACAATGAGCTTCAGCGCCGGTAATATTGCCTTTTTTCAAATCGGCTTTAACATCATACACAAAGTTAATTAAATTGCCGCTTCCTTTGGCTTTTCCCAGAGCTATGTATCGCTCTACACTTAAAACAAGAACAGTTAGCAAAAGAGTGATAATCATAATAACCGTCAGACCTCCCTTATAAATGGTTCCTAACAGTTTACCAGGTAATGGGTGATTTTTTGGATCGCCATTTACGAAGTTACTTGGTTGTCCGAAGACAAAAAAGTAAATTAATATTGCTACAATAAAGCAAAATAAAATAACAATACCTGCAGAGATTCCTCGAGATTTTTTACCAACTCGCTTGTTTGTTCCTCCTGTTTGTGTCTTTGTTTCCATAAAAATTTGTGTTCGTTTAAGTTAGATAATTTGTTTTTATTTATTGTTTATAATATTTTTTGCCAATTAATATGTTAATTAAATTCTATATTCAACCGTGCAAATATAATGAATTATATTTATATTGCATCAAAAAATAACCGAATGTATTCATTTTTAATAGAAAGTTAACAAATCATTAGATTTTTTATCGGATAAGAACATTTTTCATGCTAATTGCCTTGTACTTACTTGCTGTTTTTAAAGATTAAATTCCAAAAGTTAACTCTCCGATGCTTTGATAAAAGTAACTCAAAATACCAACAACCAAAATACCCAATGTACAGATGAGCATACTTACTTTGTTGTAATTATCCATTGAAAACCGTTCGACCGATTCCGGTTCTCTTTCCTTAATATACATGGCTTTCACTATCAACAAATAGTAATATAGCGAAATGACGGTATTCAAAAGGGCGATAAATACCAGTAAATATTCGCCTTTCGAGGCGGCAGCCATGAAAAC
>Ga0123357_10002583_pt1 | contig 20317 bp, 22 predicted proteins | sample TergutEmb28metaG_FD_89873 | JGI IMG/M metagenome (GOLD analysis project Ga0123357, IMG submission 89873) | Embiratermes neotenicus P4 segment gut microbial communities from Petit-Saut dam, French Guiana - Emb289 P4 | ecosystem: Host-associated > Arthropoda: Insects > Digestive system > Gut ... | reverse complement strand
TTGACGCCCAATATCTGGGCAGCTTTCGCCAGAGATTTATCCGTTGTCCACAAGGTTGTGCCATGAACATATGCGCAAGCCAGATGCAGGGCGTCGAGAGTTCGCAACGGCGTCTGCCCCCCCCCTGTTCGAAAAATCTGTCATCAAGCAAACATCTGTGGGAGTAGCCTTTGCCGTGTGTTGTGAATAGTTTCGGATGTCATCGAAAGTCAGGTTCGGAGCGATTTGTCTTCGGTCAGATGAAAGATGGCACATCTAAAATCAATATTGAATGCCCGGCGGCGCATCGTGGATGCGTGTTACCGTGGCCATGCTTTGTAGCACGCATGAAGACAAGTTTCGTTGGCGTCTCAAGCGGCTTTGCGGTAGTAGTGGTTGATCAAACCACCCAAACGCTTCTTGCAGACGATCTTGCCTTCTGTCGAGATTTTCATCGATTGCAGCGGTGCATTTTCTTTGGATTGATGCGGGCGTTGAGTGTTGTAAAAAGTCGTGAACTCCGAGGCGATGTGTACTTCGCCGAACACTTACGGGAAAAAATGCCTTTGGGCGACAGTCCCGAACACAGAGTTTTTCTTTTTTTCTCTGTGACCTCTGTGTCCTCTGTGGCAAACCTCGTATACTTACTCTTTTCGTCCTCCTCAGGAGCCCGCATGAAACCCGAAGAGCGTCACGAGCTGAAAGAGAACTCGCTCATGATCTGGCTGCAGTACAAGCTGCCGGCCTTTCTCAAGAAAAACGGTTCTTACCTGATACTCGCAGCCACCCTGTGCTTGCTGGGCTACACACTCTGGAATAAGCGTCAGCAAGGCATTGAGGCGACCCACAGCAAATTCGCCGAGGAACTCGTCAATGCCCAGCCCGGAGCCAGGAACCGCCTGCTCAAACTCCAACATCTGGTCAACGATTGCGACGTCCCGGCCATCTGCGCCATCGCCCTGCGAGACCTGGGCAACTACTACCTCACCGCCGTGAACACCGGTGTCGTCGAAGCGACCACCTCTTCCTCTTCTTCCACCACTGCCCCTGCCGCGATGATTCGGATCGATCCGGAAGAGGCGATGACCCGTGCCGCCGAGGCTTTCAATCGCATACTGAAGAACTATCCCGACAACATCTTGGCTGTCGGCAGCGCCAAGATGGGCCTCGCCGCCATCGCCGAAAACAAGCGGAACTGGGACGAAGCCCGCAGGATCTACCAGGAATTGGTCGCTCCGGGCGCTCGTACCGGCATGACCTTCGCCGCCGCCGCTAACGCACACCTCGAATCGCTCAGCGCTCTGGCCAAAGCCCCGCAACTAGCCATCAACATCCCGACCACCCTCCCCGCTACCACAATGCCATCTTCCTTCCTCAATGAGCTTCACGTTGCTCCCCCCACCGATTCCCCTCCCGCTTCTCTGCCAGTCAACGGCCAATAACGACTTGACGACTTGACGATTGAACGACTTCACAATGCCCGACATTCTCCAACTTCCGGTCCAGGACTTCCTCGCCGCCACCGCCGCAATGTGCCCGACCCCCGGCGGCGGATCCGTCACGGCACTCTGCGGTGCCCTGGCCGCCAGCCTGGCAACGATGGCCTTACGCTACACCGTCGGCAAAAAAGCCTACGCCGCCCACGACGCCGCCCTCAAAACGGCCATCACCGAACTGCAAAGCGCTTCCGCCCGTTTCCAGGAACTCATCACCGAAGACATCGCCGCCTACGAAGCTCTCTCAGCCATGCTCAAGCTGACCGAACCGCAGCGTTTGGCCCACCCCGACTACGCCGCGACCGTCGTTGCCGCCATCCGTGCCCCCCGCACCGCCGCCGATCTGGCCGCCGCAACGCTCGACCACTGTCTCGCGCTGCGAGACAAAACGAGTAAGTTTTTGATTTCCGATCTTGCCATTGCCGCGACTTACGCTCATGCCACCGTGCACGCGTCGGAGTTCAACGTTCTGATCAATCTGCCGCTGCTTGCCAACAAGGGCAAAGCTGTCATCATACGTCAAAACCTCATCGATCTTGTCGCAAAAGCCGATAAAAATTACGACATGATCCGCACTTACATGCGCCAAACGCCCTGGTTCTTGAACCCTCTCTGGTCCTTGAACCCTCCAACGACTTAACGACTTATGCCTGCCAACCACTCCGACTCTCACGACTACATCCTCGACCTCTCCGCCTCACCCGCCGGCGACTCCCCTACAATCGAAAATCAGAAATCAAAAATGGGGGGGGACGAAAATCAAAAATCCTCCTACCTGTCTATCTACTTCAAGTGCTGCCACGTGTACGCTCCGATCTACCGCAACCGTGCCCGCACCGCCTATTCCGGCCACTGTCCCCGCTGTAATCGCCTCGCCACCATCCCCATCAGCCCCACCGGCTCCTCCGCCCGCATCTTCCAAGCCGAATAACTGGGTCTGCCACTACCGCTTCGCAATTCAGATGTTATAATAACGTTATTATAAGGACTATTTGACCTTTGACCTTCTTTGGCACCTCTGCGAATTCCGTGCGGGAAGAAACATCGAATGACACATGAAGAAGCTGTTGCTTTGCTTGCGCCGACGGGATTGGTAGCCGCCTCTCGAATGGACCTTCCCACCGTCAAGGCCGTCGTCGAGGCTCACCCCCAGGTCATTGAAGCCATGAACGCTCTTTCGCCCAAGCCAGGCGACGAGACGCCCCAGCGTGCCGCCGCCCGCGGCCGCAAACTCGATATCCTCCAATATTTCATCGACCAGGGCGTGCAGCCCGACCTGTTCATGGCCTGCGCCATGGGCGACACCACCATGGTCAACGCCTACCTCACCGCCCATCCCAAGGAAGTCGACGCCAAAGGCGCCCACGGCATCCAACTCATGGTCCACTGCAATACCCCCGAAATGGTCGAACTCCTCCTCAAACACGGCGCCGACCCCACGCTCGCCCTGCAACAGCTCGCCTGGTCCGGCAAAGTCGAACTCCTCGAAGTCGCCATTCGTCACGGCGGCAAGGTCGATCCCTCCGACACCGGCCGCCGTCCGCTGCACATCGCCTCCGCCATGGGACACCTCGCTGCCGTCGAGCTTTTCCTCAAGCACGGGGCCGATCCGTACGTCCGCTCCAAGGGTGCCGATTGGGAACGCAAAAACTGCCTCGCCCTGGCCATCATGGGCAATCACTCCGCCGTGATCGAATACCTCCGCAAAGCCAGCCCGCCTCCTCTCCCCCCATCGCCGTCCCCTTCACCCCCGCCCCGCCCCCGCGGTCCCTTCGGCCGAGGTGCCGGAACCTACCGCGGAAGATCACGACGCTGACGGAGTTCACGCTTCAGCGCGTCCCTCTGCGAAACACGCTAAAGCGTGAACTCCGTGAGGATGGCAATATGCGATACATGATACGAGTTTGGATGATTGTCATAGCGATGTGCCTGCTTTCCGCCGCAGACACGCAACCAGCGGTGATACGGAAGATTGCCGGAACGATCAAAACGGGAGAAAAGCAAAAGGTGGTGCGGGTGGTGGCGGTGGATCGGGAGTGGGCGGATGTGCTGAAGACTTCGGTGAAAGAAGTGAAGGCAGGAAAAGAGAGTTTTGTTTATGAGGGGAAAGTGGATGGTAAGAACTTTAGTGTGGAGGGCGTCTTGCCGGGGCGATCATATGACTTAATCGTATGGACGGATAAAGATGGTGAAAAAACGCGGTGGGAAGGGGCGTGCATGGATTACCACCGCGAGATTCTGCCGGACAAGGAGGTAACGGAAGAAGACAAGAAATGGCTGACGGATTTTGTCAAAGAAATGCCGGCGTTTACGGACAAGATGCGTGTGCTGCACATGGCGGCGGACCACAAGCACGCCACGCTGCTGGTGGAACTGGCCCGAACACGGGAGTTTCACTCCGACAAGGGCGGCGAGCTCATTTATCGCGTGGAGTTATGGTATTTCGAGAATCTCTTCGGCGGATGGGCAAAGGACAAGAACACAGAAAAAGTGTTGGCACGTGTACGTGGCAAGGCGGAAGCATTTGAAAAAAAATGGCAGTTCTTGCCGGATTTGGGCGGAGTAGTAGCAGGGAAGGCGGTGGAGGTGACATTGCCGGAGCAAGCGGATGCCAAAAACGGCTTAGCGGGCGGTTTGGATCAATTGACGAACGGAAAGTAGCCACAGACACGGACAGACACTGACAGATTTTCGAATGACGAAATTCGAATTTCAATATCTGTCTGTCTGTGTCTGTCTGTGATGGCTATTTCCCGTCAGGTGGCGAGTTGCTCAGGCGGAGAACTTAAGCGATAAGCCAGGATGCGGAGTTCGAAGGAGAGGATGATGAGGATGATGCCCAGGACGATGGCGTAGGCGGCGATGAGCCAGAGGATGGCGAGCATGCCTGTGCCGGGCCGTGCCATGAGATAGACGCCAAAGAGAATGGAGGCGAGCCCCGCAAGAACCATCCAGACTTCGCCTTTGATATATCTGCGGAGCCGGATGCCGGTGACGATTTCGAGCAGACCTGTTCCGATAGCCCAGATCGCAACGTAGAAGAGCAGGATGAGGGAGGTGATTCCGGGGCTGAAGAAGGTGATCAGGCCGATGCCGATGCCGCAGAGGCCGGAGAGGAAGAGGCCCCACCAGTTGTCGTTTTTCTGCCGACGTTCGTTGAAGGCGCCCAAAACGCTCACGATCCCGTCAGCGAAGGCGAATCCGCCAAAGAAGAGGGTCAGCATGAGCAGGGAAATTCTGGGCATGGCGAAAACAATGATGCCAAAAGTGACCCAGAGAAGTCCGCGAAGCAGAGTCATCCACCAGTAACGCAAGAGCATAGCATTCTCCAATCAAGGCGGTTGTCAAAAGACTGCTCGACACTGATCTAATCACGAGATTCTCGACGGGACAAATGAGCTCAGGAAAGATTGCGAGCGGGGAGAGTTATCTTCCTTTGGAGAAGAAGCTCTTGACGGATTCATAGATGTCTTCACGCGTGTTGACGCGATTGCTGATGAGGTTGTGGGGGGGGGCAGCAGAAGTGAGCTGGTCGTGGAGAACGTTGATGAAGTTGCCGGAGCCGTAGGCACTGGCGACCTGGCAGTAGCCAAAAAGGTTGACATTAGGCAGCAGGAATTCCTGAAGATAGCGGCAGCATTCGCGGGAATCAGTTTCCGAACAATTATCGCCGTCGGAAAAATGGAAAAGATAAATGTTCCATTCGCTGGCGTCGTAGTGGTCGTCGAGGAGTTTTTTGGCGGCTTTGAAGGCGGAGGAGATCTTGGTGCCGCCGTCTTCGCGGAGGTGGTAGAAGGTCTGCTTATCCACTTCGCGGGCGGCAACGTCGTGGACGATGTAACGGGATTCGATGCCTTTGTAATTGCGGCGGAGCCAGGTGTCGATCCAGAACGCTTCGATGCGGACGAGTTCTTTCTGCTCGTCGCCCATGGAGCCGGAAACGTCCATCATGTAAACGATGACGGCGTTGGATTGGGGGGCGAGGATTTGTTTCCAGGAGCGAAAGCGCTTGTCGCTTTTGATGGGAAGGATCCCGCCGCCTTTCGTGGGGTTGGCGGGGTCGTAGAGGCCGAGCATGATCTGGCGTTTGAGGGCTTCGCGGTAGGTGCGTTTGAAGTGTTTGAGGGATTCGGGTCCGACGCGGCGGATGCCGGAGTAGCGGTCGCGGAGGGTGGTGAGTTGTTTGCGGCCTTTGGGAACGATGCGTGGGAGTTGCAGCTCTTCGCCAAGAATGTCGGCAAGTTCTTCGAGGGAGACGTCCACTTCGAGGATATGCTGCCCAAGCTCTTCCCCGCCGCGGTCTGTGCCGATACCGGACTCTCCTCGACCAACACTCTGACCTTCTTCGCCATCGCCGGAGCCGACGCCGGTGGAGTTATCGCCGTAGCGGAAGGTGGGGATTTCAATGCCGTGGACGGGGATGGAGATAAGGTTTTTACCTTCTTTGCCGATGAGTTCGCCGCGGGTGATGAACTTGCGGAGGTCGGCGCGGATGCGGCCTTTGACGATCTGGCGGAAACGTTGGTAGTCTTGTTCGATCATGGTTGAAGAAGCCAGAAGCTAGAAATTTTATCTAACTTGTTGCGTCCATGAGTATGCCCCAATGGCTGGTGATCGCTGCTAACATCAGGAGAATCCAAACGATTCCGATGATAGTTCCTGCGAGAGAAATCCCGCCGCTCGATATTTTGCGGAATTTATATGAAAGGAAACTTCCGGAAATTCCTGCCAAGGCAGCCGAGAAGGTGTAAATCGCCAGTGAGTGTGTGTCTTTCAGCAATACCGGAAACGGCGTCATTACAAGTTCGAGAATCAAATACACACCAGTCGGAACGGATGAGAGCGTAAGGAGCAGAGATACGAGTCCGACAAGGAAAGAGACCCGCGTCTTGGGTTTTATGAGCTTCGGCGCATCGTCAAGGTTAGTTGCCAATTTGCCAATCCTCTATTGCTAATCCCGGAATGCGTTTGAATTCGGCGAGGTTGTGAGTCACTAAAGTGGCTCCATGTGCCAAAGCCACGGCAGCGATCAAGTTATCAAAGGGGCCGATCATTTGGCCAGCCTTCGATAGCATAGCGCGAATTCGGGCCGACTCATGAGCAGCGTCCCCGTCGAATGGCCAGATATCGAAAGTGGCGGCAAGTTTGCGAACACTTGCGAGGTTTTCGGAGACTCGCTCGCTTCGATACGCTCCGTAGAAAAGCTCTTCAATCACAATCGAGCATATCGCCACATTTCCGCGACCTGTCTTCATGATTCGTTGAACGATCGCAATGTCGGTGCTGTTCAAATAGTGGATGCAGACATTTGTGTCCAGAAGATATTTCATCGGAGCGTCTCACGAACGGGGAAATCGCCTTGCGGATGACGGCGGAACGAGGGGTCTTTAATGCTGCCTTGCAATGACAACACGGCGTCGGCCCACTCCTCATCTGTCTTCGGGTTCTCCTGCGAATCCTGTTTCACTACGACAACGAGGTCCACATCCGCGTCTGGAACGCCAACTGCAACTTGTAATTTCCCTTCACGATCAGTTTTTGATTGGATGTGTAAAACTGTCATTTTAAGTTCCTTTCGAATCGCCACGGGCGAAGATGCTGGCGACGTAATTTAAAACGTCGGTCGCGGACACTTCATTATAACCGAAATACTTGATGAGGCGTTGTTTGACGACGTCGATTTTTTTCTGGGTTTCGTCGTCAACGACGCTGCTGACAAGGTTCTTTAGTTTGATGGTGTCTTTCTGGTCTTCGAAGAGTTTGAGTTCGAGGGCCTTGAGCAGGCGGGCGTTGGTGTTGTACTCGAACTTGCGGCCTTCGATGGCCAGGGCGCCGATGTAATTCATGATCTCCTGGCGAAAGTCGTCCTTGCGGCTCTCGGGGATGTCGATTTTCTCCTCGATGGAACGCATGAGGCGTTCGTCCGGTTCCTCGTCGCGACCGGTGTATTTGTTACGGACACGCTGCTTCTGGGTGTAAGCCTTGACGTTTTCGATGTAGTTGGCGGCGAGGCGTTTGATGGCGTCTTCGTCGGCGGAAATGGCTCGCTGCACTTCACCCTTGAGAATATCTTCATATTCCTCACGGACAATACCGAGGAGTTCCTTGTAGTGTTTTTTGGTTTCCTCATCGTTGATCAGCGAGTGGTGATCGAGGCCGGTTTCGACCTCGTTCAGGACCATGAAAGGGTTGACGGTTTTGTCTTCCTGTGCCTGGCGGGAGACCATGGCGTTGGAGAGTTTGTCCTGGATGTAGCGAGGGGAGATGCCGGTCATGCCTTCGCGAGGATTTTCTTCCATGAGTTCGCGAACGGAGTCTTCGGTGTAGCCTGGAACGTTCTTGCCGTTGTAAAGTTTAAGTTTCTGCAGCAGCGAAAGCCCGGCTTTTTTCGGCTCGCTCAATCGCGTAAGCACAGCCCACATGGCGGCAACTTCGATAGTATGCGGGGCAATGTGAATACCGCGAACTTTGTCAGGACCGAAATCCTTGAGATAAATCTTTATCTCATCATCGAGGCGGATGTTATAAGGAACGTCGATTTTCAGCGTGCGATCGCGGAAGGCTTCCATCAGCTCGTTGTTCTGGAGTTTGCGGTATTCAGGCTCGTTGGTATGGCCAATAATGACTTCGTCGATGTTGGTCTGGGCGAATTTTTTGGGTTTGATGGCGTGCTCCTGCGAGGCGCCGAGGAGGTCGTAGAGGAATGCGACGTCGAGTTTAAGGACTTCGATGAACTCGACGATGCCGCGGTTGGCGATGTTGAGTTCGCCGTCGAAGTTGAAGGCGCGTGGGTCGGAGTCTGAGCCGTAGAGGGCGATTTTGCGGTAGTTAATATCGCCGGTGAGTTCTGTGGAGTCCTGATTCTTCTCATCCTTTGGCTGGAAGGTGCCGACGCCGCGGCGGTCTTTCTCGGAGAGCGTCAACCGGTGAACGCGAACGTGTTCGATGACGCGGAGCCAGTCGCCGGAGTAGCGGAGGAGCAGATCGTCGAAGGTTTTGCGGCAAAACGGGCAAACATCGCCATAAAGCCGAATGCGACGATCCTCAGGAAGCGTCTTGTTCAACTCAGCAATCACATCGCGGCGAGCTTCCAGCGGAATCAGCAGCAACGGCTCTTCGTGCATCGGGCACGGCGTCCACTCAAGACTTTCGCCTCCCCTCCCATCTTCGTCGTGGCACTCGTTTTTCCAGGCGAAGCTGTAGAGGGCGCCCGTGTCGGTACGAGAGTATTGTTCGAGGCCTTTTTTGAGGAGACGGACGATGGTGGATTTTGCCGAGCCGACAGGGCCGTGGAGGAGCAGAATGCGTTTATCGGTGCCGAGTCCCTGTGCGGCGGATTTGAAAATATCGACGAGCCGTTCGAGAGCCTTGTCAAGCCCGAAGACCGCATCACCGCCGTGATCGATGGGATCAGCGAAAAAATTGTACTTGACGATGTCGTTTTTGAAGAGCGAGTATTTTTCGAAACCGTAGGAGAGGATCATGTCGTAAACACGCTGGAACGAGTTGCGAACGACACGCGGATTCCTGGCGACGATCTCAAGGTACTCGGCAAAGGTACCGTCCCAGTGCTGATGACGAAACTTCTCCTGGTCGAGTCGTCCTGCGACCATTTTGAATAGATTGGTTGAGTCAGGCATTGCATTCTCCCACCTCCTATTATATCCACGAGAACGGAGGCAAGGAGATCAGAATGCTTTTCGAAGGGGCGCGCCCGCTCTCTCCCCTCCACGAATTTTACGAATTGAACGAATTTTACGGTTTTTACGAGTGAGATAGCCGCCTAAAGTGTCGTGCCTCCCCATTGAGGAGCATCGCATCCGTTCGCTGACGCTACAGGTTTGGATCGATCTCAATCTTCAGCCCGTCGTAGCCGACACGGACATTGGCCGGCAGATTCTTCTCGATGTCATCGTGCAGCATATCGTGCGACAGATGCGTGAAAAATGCCCGGCGTGGGCGGATCCGCGAGATCATGGTCAGCGATTCCTCAAACGAAAGATGCGTCGGATGCGGACGCGGACGCAATGCATCAATAATCAGCACGTCAAGGTTCCGCAACAACTCGCGGCTCGCCGGAAGAATATCGCTGCAATCAGTGCAGTAAGCAAAGTTCCCGATGCGAAAGCCCAGGATGTTCAACCGGCCATGGACAAGTGGGATTGGCGTCCAGCGTTCGCCGAAAAGATCGAAGGGGCCGTCGATTCGCTCGGGCAGCAGTTCGGGACGATACAGCGAATCATTGGTGACCGCTCCCCCCCCCGCCCCTCCGCCCCTGGTTTCGAAGGCGTAAGGGAATATGCGACGGAGGGTGGAGAGTACATCGGGCGCGGCGTACAACGGCATCGCTGCCCGCATCACCGTATTGTACCGCCGAAGGTCATCGAGACCGAAAATGTGATCGGCATGGGCATGGGTGTAAACCACCGCGTCGATGCGATCGAGCTGGTTTCTCACAGCCTGCAGGCGAAGCTCTGGCGATGTGTCGATCAGGATATTGCGCCCCCCTCCCCCGTTTCTCCCTCCGTTATCGCTGTAATGCACGGCAATCGAAGGGCGGGAACGATGGTCTCGCGGATCACTGCTGCTGCACACGCTGCAATGACAGCCGATCATCGGCACGCCAGCCGAAGTGCCCGAGCCGAGCATCGTGACCGAAAGTCGCCGGGAGGATTTAGGATTCGTAGATATCTGTTCCATGGCGCCACTTTAGCCGGGTTGGCGGATAGGGCCAAGTGATCGGACATACCCGTTAGGTATGCGTGACACGAACTACAGGTAGCGACCCCGCTTTGCGGGGTGGTTTGACCCTGTCAGCGTACACGGGCGCCAACACCAGCGCCGACACCAACGGATACGCCGCCTCTGGCGGGGCGACGATGTTGAGCAACGCCGTCAAGACCGCGGAAGTAGAGGATATTATCGCCGGGGGAGTCGACATTTGGGGGGGCGATCTCGACTTGCGCAACCATGGTCATGCCGGCGCCTTGGACGGTCACCTGATGCTGGCCTGGCGAAAGCGACGCGGGGATCATGTAAACCGTACGGGGAAGCATCTCCCAGTTTCGCACATCGCTCTGCGAACTCGCAGCCAAGGCCGCACCCGCCAGCGCCGTGCCGACGCCCGCCCACATCATCGCCTCGTTGTGGCGCGTATTGGCCCCATAAACCGCCATGCCGGTCCCCGCGGCCATCATGCCGGTCCCCGCGGCCGCCTTGACCTTCTTGACCGTATCGATGTCCTGCCAACGCTTCTCCTGCGCCATCGCCAGCGTATCGAGCATATGATTCTGAATATATGGCGAAGTGATCGCCTGCCCATCAACAAGCACGCTGATCGGCATCAGCGGCCCGCGCTCCGCAGGCGTAGGCCGAAAAGCAGATTCCTCGTTGTACCACCCCCTGGCAACCTTACGCGGCCCAGCACCGGCCTCCACGAAAATCAACGTATTCACGCCCGAACATTGCACCGCTTCAATCACATCCTTCAGACGCGGATCGATTTCCATCGCCTGTTTGAAATTCGCCTCCGCCAGGTCCGCCTTGCCCTGCCGCAGATAACAATACCCCAGTCCGAAGTATCCCAGCGCGAAGTTGCTCTCGGCCGCCTTGTAATGATCGAGATCCTCCTTGCCGGCGTAGTCGCGGAGCTTGAACAGACCGTTCTGAAACGCGGCACGGGCGTTGTCGTAATCGTGTTTTTTCAGGCAGATAAGTCCGAGATAGTAATGGGCCATGGCCCGTTCGAACGGCTCGCCGGTCCAGACTTTGAAGCCTTCGAAGAGCACCGTGGCGCCGGCTGTGCGACCGGCATCGTTGACGTGCGTGGCATTCATCACCTCATAAGCCGTCATAAACGCCTGGAAAGCACCGTCCAAATCGCCCGCCGCCAACGCACAGCTGCCATACCGGCAGTTGTTGAGGACGTAGTTTTCATTTTTTTTGGAAATCTCCGGTTTGAGTGTGGCGGCGGCTTGCGGGAACTGGCCGATGTCGTACAGGTTGATGGCCTGACGTACTCTCGCCGACGTCTGCTCGCATGCTGCCAGTGGCAGGATCATGGCAAACATCAGCAAAATGATCAATTGGGAATCCATCATTATCTCCATCGTAACCTTGCGTGGACATAGCCTTGCGTGGTAACGCAAGGCTATTTATGTCCGCATCAAACGCGATCAGTCCAGAAAACTCTTCTTTACATGCTTCGACGTTTCGTACTTGTTTTCCCAGATGATCTCGCCGGCATTTTCGCCTGACAGTTTCGTCAGTTTGAAAACGCACAAATACGTATCCGTGCGAGCGGTGCTCTTCACGTTGGTGTTGGCGTAAAAGGTGCCCCAGAGAGCGTATTCCGGCTGCACGCGTTCCTCCGTGGAACCGAGACTTTCCGTGCTGAGGCCCTCCTCCGCGCGGAGCTTTTCGTAATCCACGCGATTCAAAACAAACACGAATTTGTCACGCAATGCAGGCTCGCTCGACAGCAGCGCGCGTACCCGATGCACATACATTTCCTTTTCGCCTGGCCGAATGATTTCGTTGGTGGCGTTCTCGACCGGCTTCATCACGATCAGCATACGTTTTTGCGCAATAATACGTGCAACACCCGCATCTGACGTAATGCTCATCGCCATCTTGGCGGTCATCTTCACCAAATCGTCAGCGGTCAGAAAGGAGTTCCGGCGATCCTTATTCACCGCCTCGCCGGAACAGCCCGCCACAACAAAAGCAAAAAACGCCAAACACCAAACACAAAACAGAACAGCACGCATCGTCCTTCTGGCTCCTGGCTTCTGGCTTCTCACTTCAACGTCTTGACTTCGTAAGGTTTTTCCCACACTTGTACGCCGGTCTTGATGTCGGTCAGGCGGAAGGTGCACAGGAAGTAGCTGGAGCGTGCGGCTCGTTTCTCGTAAAAGGTGCCCCAGAGCACATACTGCGGCTGTACCCTTGAATTGTTGACCGCCCCTCCCCCACCGCCATCCAGTTCCGTGGCGCGAACCCAGTTCAGCGTTTCTCGTTCTTCCACGAAGGCGATGTCATTGCGAATCGTAGGGTTGCTGTTCAAAATCGCCTTGAGTCGCGCCACGTAAATGGAAAGGTCCTCGCCCGGCCTGGCGGTCTTGTTCTCAATCGGCTTCATCACGATGACCGCCTTGGTCGAACGCCCGGGAGCAAGTTCCGGAATCGAACGCAGGTCCGGCGCCATGCGCTCGGTCATCTCCCGCAAGTCCCGGCTCTGCAGCCCCGCATCACCACGCAAACGAACGTCGGGATCGACTTCCCGCCCAGTCTGTTTCGCACACCCCATCACCCCTGCGCCCATCACCACCGCCAAACAAGCCAACGTCAAATACCGCACCTTATTCATCACATCCTCCAAGAGCGAAAAATAAAAAACATCAGAGCCGCAATCGTAAGATTGCAGTTACGATAACGCAATCTTACGATTGCAGCTCTGTTTATTTTTCGCACAAAGGTGCTTATGAAAGAGCACACGCAACCATCCGAAGAATCGCAAGAAGATGAAGAAACGCCGGCCCTGCAGGAAGTGCACTTCGACATCCGGCACGACTTGCAAAAACGCGTAGATTTGTACTTACGTGACCGCCTGCCAGACTATTCGCGGGCCATGCTGCAGAAATGGGTCAAGCAAGGCACGGTGCTGGTGAACGGTCGGGTGGCCAAGGCTTCGACGGTCCTGCGGTCCGGCGATTCCGTACACGTAACCCTGCCGCGTCTGGCCCCGCGAGAAGCCCTCCCGGAAAACATCCCGCTCGACATCGTTTACGAGGACGACCAGTTCATCGCGATCAACAAGCAGTCCGGCCTGATCGTGCACCCCGCTCGCGGCCACTGGAACGGCACACTGATTAACGCCCTCCTCTACCACGCCCAGCAAACCCACTCCACCCTCTCCACCGGCTCCGACCCCTGGCGCCCCGGCATCATCCACCGCCTCGACCGCGACACCACAGGCCTCATCCTCATCGCCAAAACCGACGAAGCCCACTGGCGACTCGCCGGCCAGTTCGAACGACGCACCATCAAAAAAAACTACCTCGCCATCGTCCACGGCAACATGGACCTCCAATCCGACCTCATCGACGCGCCCCTAGCCGTCCACCCTAAAATCCGCGAAAAATACGCCGTCCGCCCCGAGGTCGGCAAACCCGCCCAAACCATCTACAACGTCCTCGAACGCTTCAAAGGCTACACGCTTCTCGAGTTGTTGCCCAAGACCGGCCGCACCCACCAACTCCGCGTCCACCTCGCCCACATCGGCCACCCCATCCTCGGCGACACCATGTACGGCGGCCAACCCATCACGTTGCGTGAGTTAGCTGTTAGCCCCCGGCTCTGCCGGGGGGGCGGGGCCGGAAGCCGGAAGCCAGAAGCCAGAAGCCAGAAGCCAGAAGATGTGGACGCTCCGCTGATTACACGGCAAGCCTTGCATGCGCATCGTTTGCAATTCGTCCACCCCACCCTCTTCACCCGCATGCACCTGGAAGCCCCCATGCCGCCGGACATGTCACACATCGTCGAATTATTACGCACCTATCGTTATATTTAGCCGGCATGCTTGCATGCCGTATTTAGCCGGCACGCTTGCGTGCCGCTGGGCGTCCACAACGAATTGCTCTATCATCCGCGAAACGGCATGCAAGCATGCCGGCTAAATACGGAGCCCTCCATGATCCTCGGCTTCCACCTTGTCTTCTGCGCCTACGGTTTCTGGCTCCCCAATGACCCTCGCGGCTCATGGTCCACCTACGTCGGCTCACGCCCACTACGCCAATTCGGCCCCGCCACCAAAACCAGCACACGCCGCTCCGTCGCGAGCCATATGCACAACCACGCCCTGCGCCAACAAGCCAAAACCGCCATGCAACTCCCTCCCATTCTCTTCACCGGCCTCCAGGCCCGCGAAATCGCCAAAGGCTTCCAAAAAGCCCTCACCGAATCCCACTACACCACCCACGCCTGCTCGATCCTTCCCGACCACGCCCACCTCGTGCTCACCTGGCATCCGCACGAAGCCCGCCAAATCATCGGCCACCTCAAAGGTCGCGCCACCCAAGCCCTCGCCGCCGCCAACCTCCACCCCTTCGCCGACCTGCCCGAACCGCATACACCATGGGCGGAAGGCGGCTGGGCTGTTTACCTCTTCGATGACGCCGACATGCGACGGGCGATTCAATACGTCGAGAACAATCCTCTCAAGGAAAACAAACCGCGACAACACTGGTCGTTTGTTACCCCGTACCCATCGTCCGCCCCACGGCATGCAAGCATGCCGGCTAATTAGCCGGCACGCTTGCGTGCCGCTGGGCGTTCCCAACGAAATGGTCACGCACCAACCAACACCCCAACACCATCACCACCGGGCAAAATACCCCATCAAAAACAACACCAGCATCACCGGATAAAAAAGCCCGTCGAAAAGCGCCAGCGGCATCCCGCATAACGCCCCGCGCGAAGCGCGTATCTGGAAAAATGCAACCCAACCCAACACCGTGCCCAGAAGCCCGAGCGGCCATATCGTGCATGCAAAGCAAGGGAAGATGCTCCACTTCGTTTGTATGTGCTTCGAAGGCGAAGGCACAGCAGCGCCCACAGGGTTGCCGTTCGAACTCGACATGGGACCGCCCTCCGATTGCACCGTCACCCCGGTCGGCGACACCTCCACACGATCCCCGCCGGACTCCACCTGGACCGATCCCGGACTGATACGAACCGTATCGCCGTTCCTGGCGGCGGCCTTCTTTCGAGAGGCCTTCTCCACGGGAGCCGTGGACGGAGTCGCTTCGGCGGGAACAGTACTTCCGTCGGGACGGGGAACAACAAGCGGAACAAGCTCGCCTTCCGCCGGTATCGTACAGACCGTCCCGCCGGACGATACTCTGGCGGACGATAATCTGTTGTACGTCGTAGCAGCACTCATCAACATAAACGGTAAAAGGATCACCCACGGCACAACACTCGCCACTATGCACACCAATCCCCAGATCGCGGCTCGCGAATACCGCGGTTTCGTCGGCACCGCTACACTCGCGGGAGCCGCGGGAATCATACGAGCCACGGGAATTGCATCGGCTCCCGGAATCGGCGGCGGCACCGCTGCTCGCATGTCGCTCCCTGACGGTCGCGGCTCTGATGGTCCGGCCGCATTCCCATACGCCGCCGGCGGGTCCACTTGCGCCAGCACCGCCTCGACATCCGCGAGCGTCGGCGAGCCTCCCCCGCCTTCCGCGTCCGATCTTGCCGCGAGCATTTCGTTGATCTGCGATTCGAGATCATCCACGACGGCGCGGCGCTGTTCGCGCGAATTGCCGGCCGTCGCCAATGCCTGCTCCACCGCGTCGAGATGCGCATCGAGCCGCCGTCTTGCTTCCTCGGATAACGTCATGGCAATTCTCCTGTCATTGAACTATCAGAGCCGCGACCGTAAGGGAGCGACCGGTCGCACGGTCGCTCCCTTACGGTCGCGGCTCTGTTGATCCCGCCAAAATTTCAATAGATCCGTTCATCTGTCGCCAATGGGCGAGCATTTCATCGAGGCGTTTTTGTCCGGCGCGGGTGAGGCGGTAGTAGCGCCGTGGCGGGCCGGTGGGGGATGGCTCCTGGCGCACCGCGACAAGCTGATCGGCTGCCAGCCGCGCCAGCACCGGATACAACGTGGACTCACTGAGCGCCAGCCCATCCAACTCCGCCAATCGCTGCAGCAACTGATACCCGTACACTTCCTCTCGCCGCAGCACCGCGAGCACCAACAATTCCACCAGCCCCTTGCGAAGCTGCGCCACCCACGCCCGATCTGCTTCATTACCGCCAGCCGCCATGCTACCTCGCACAACAGAGTACAGCTACATCGTACCACGTAGTAGCTGGAATGCAAGTGCGCATTTATTAAATCATTAAATCATCACGTCGTTGATTCGCCTATCGCGCTGGCCATCGCCACTCCCCCCGTATGCGTGATCGACAGATGCCACTTCTCGATCCCCAGTTCGGCAGCGATGCGAGCGCATTCGCCGGTGAGCGTAACGCCCGGCTTCCCCGCCGCATCGTTGACAATCTCCATATCCATCCAGGAAATCTGCCCCCGCAACCCCGTCCCCAGCACTTTCAATACCGCTTCCTTCGCCGCGAACCGCCCGGCAAAATGAATATCCGCATCTCGATACGACAAACAATACGCCTGTTCCGCCGCCGTAAAGCAACGGTTCAGAAAGTGTTCCTCGTGCTCCGCACGCATCTGCGCGATCCTCGCCACCTCCGCCAGATCGATCCCATGTCCAACAATTCCCATCCCCGGCCTCCTACATCAGTTTCGCTAGCCCTCGGCTCTGCCGGGGCTAGGACTTCAAAAACGATCTCATCGTCCCGACGGCTCCCATCACCTCTGCCGTGGTCACCGTGTCCGTTTCGCATAGCGGCTTTCCGTCCCGGTAAAATGCCGCGATTCCTGTTGCGGAGTTCAGCAGCGGCTCAAGTGGCGCGAGCACCGCTCTCGCCTGTGGCACGGCCGCTGCGCGATTGTCCGCACAATTCACCATACTCAGTGCCAGCCATGCCCGGTGGACAATGCTTTCGACGCGGCCGAGCGTCGGATGCTGCATCCAGATTCCCGTTTCGCATCCTTTCAGCACACGTTCCTGCAGGGTTTGCACCATTTGCCGCTGCTTGGTCCGTGGCAACGGCGACGCGGGCAAAATGGACAGGAGCAGTTGATCCGGCTCAGGCAACTCGCCGTGCGAGTCAGTCTGCCGCGTATGCGGGGGGCAGATGCAGCAATGTGCATCGCACCAGAAGGTCTTGACAAAGGTCCGTCGGAATCGGCCGGCAAGCCGATCGAAATGATCGCCGCTCCTGTCGCCGGCGGCTTTCAGGTCTGCGGCGGTGGCATCGAGTGCTGAGTACCAAAGCGCATTGAGTCGCAGGACTTCGTTGGGTTGTTGTCCGAAAGGGGAAGGGGCTGCCGTGAGCATGCCGCCGTGGTCCATAATCATACCGCCGACGCCCTGTTCGGAGATGAATTGCTGCACCATCTGCCTGGCGGTTTGCCGCAGCTTGTCGATCAACTCGCCATCACCCCCCCCCTCCTTTTCCCTCTTTTTGGCGAAGACATGCATCGCGCGAAGGAACCACAAACTGGCTTCGACATCAACCCGTGCATCCACGGCGCTCACGGGGAGTGCTCCCGCCGCCGCCGACTCCGCCAGGCGCAAGAGCATCTCGCCGACGGACACACCATCGCCACTGAACAGGTACATGCCGGGAATCGAGGCCGCAACGACTCGGTTCGCGATTGGCGCCTTCGCGATTGAAAAATACATAAACGCTCCCACGTCCAGCACAACTCGGACGTATTATAAGACCTGTCCGAAAAACGGGCACACCCAAACCATCAGAGCCGCAATCGTAAGATTGCGATTATGATAACGCAATCTTACGATGAGGGGTGCTCTGGTGATCTTTCCTTTTGCGGAGAATCGCATGCTGCCAGAAAAGTCGCGTAACACCATCGTCGGCCTCACGCTGCTGGCGGCGTTGATTCTCGTCGGTTACGGCATTCTCAAGCTGGGCCAATCGCCTACGATCCTCAGCGGCGCCAGACCGTACACCGTCACGCTTCTGACCACGCAGAGCAACGGCGCCGCTGCCGGCACCAAGGTCGACCTCAACGGCGTGCTCATCGGCCAGGTCCAATCCGTCGATCTCGCCCCCGACTCCCACGGCCTCCTGCAGGCCAACATCCTCCTCGCCATCGACGGACGCTACGACATCCCCGCCTCCACCACCGCCACCATCGGCCGCCAGATCGGTCTGGGCACCAGCTACATCTCCCTCTTCGCCACCACCGGCACTCCCCCCTTCCTCCCACGTGACGGCACCGGCAACCTGACCGCCTCCGCCACGGACCCCAACAACCTGATCCCCAAAGAAATCCGCGACGATCTCGCAAACGCCTCCCGCAACATCGGAATCGTCGCCAACGACCTGCATACGCTGCTGGCCTACTACACCCCGGAACAAATCAATGCGGCCAGTCAACCCGGCGCAACAACACAAAGCAAACAACACCCCGTAGAGAACATCGCCACCCTCGTCGTTCGCCTGAACCGCACCATGAAGAGCCTGGACACGCTGTTGACCGATCCTGCAATGCACAACCAGATTCGCGAGATCGTCGCCAATCTCCACACTGCCTCTGCTCAACTCAACACCACGCTGACCAACATTGACGCCACCGTCAAGAATGCCGACAAAGCGTTCTCGTCAATCGGCGACATCACCGTCGCAACCACCAAAACCCTCGACGCCACGCAGGTGCAGGTCCTCCGCGTCTCCGAACGCCTCGTCGACATGCTCACCCAGATGGAAAAAACCACCAAGCTCATCACCGAAGGTCCCGGCACCACCGGCAAACTCATTAACGACCCTCGCCTCTACGAAAGCCTCATCGACCTCTCCAAAAACCTCAGTTCCACAGCCAGCGACCTCGACTTCCTCCTGAGAAAATGGAAAGACGAAGGCGTCAAATTGAACCTGAAATGATTTTCAATTTTCGATTTCTGTTCATGGCATCACCTACTGTTCCAACTGCCAGTCAATCCGAATCCGACGTACTGGACGTTCGCGCCGAAATCTGGCAGAAACGTCCACTTCTTCGCGACATTTACCACCGCTACTTCGCCGAAATGTGCGACCACTTGGCAACTACTGCAATGATATATGACGATCAGAGCCGCGACCGTGAGGGAGCGACAGGCACCGTTCCCCCCCCCCCTCCATTGCCGCACGGTCGCTCCCTCACGGTCGCGGCTCTGATTTCCAAATGCAATTGCCCTCAGAACTTCGGCACGATCCTCGAAATCGGCGGCGGCTCGGGCAACTTCAAAGAATACTTCCACGCCCATCACGCCAATCAAGGCATGCTGATCACCTCCGACATCGTCCCCACGCCGCACTGCGACTTGGCCGCCGATGCGATGGCCCTGCCGTTCCACGACAACACGCTGGACAACATTGTGATGATGGACGTGCTGCACCACATCCCATTCCCGCTGAAGTTTTTCGCCGAAGCGCAACGCACGCTTCGCCCCGGCGGCCGAATCCTCATGACCGAACCCTACATCTCCCCCATATCACGACTGCTCTTCAAACTGGCACACCCCGAACCAGTGGACCTCTCAACAACTATCTTCGCATCGCAACCCGGCGCACCCGATCCCAGTCCCCTCCGCGGACAAGGCGCCTTCGCCAGCAACCAGGCAACACCCACACTGATTTTCTACCGCGATCTGCCCCAATTTCAACAACGCTTCCGCAATCTCAAGCTGATCCTCCGCAAACGCCGGTCTCTGCTGCTGTATCCCCTCTCCGGCGGTTTCTCTGGCCCCAAACTCCTCCCCCACACCCTCGCCAAACTTCTCTGGCCGCTGGAAAAAATCCTCTCCCCCCTTTCCCCTCTCTTAGCCTTCCGCCTCCTGATCGTCCTGGAAAACTCACGTTAATTTACTCTCCAAACTGCAACTCGATCGTCATCTCCGTTCCCTCGCGGAAAATCTCCATCGGAACTCCTGCTCCCCCAGTCTGCAGCGACAAGTCTCGCTGGATCGCAGACATCTGCCAGATCGGCTTGCCTCCGATCGTCACCACGATGTCATTTTTCTTCAGTCCCGCCTTCTCCGCGGGAGAACCCGCCTGCACTTCCCTCACCACCACCGCCGGCCGATTCCCCAGCCCCGGCGTCTCCGCTCGCATCTTCGGCGTCAACGGATCATACTTCACCCCCATCCGCCGCGGCTGAATGTCCTTGTTATTCGCTATGATCCAAT
>Ga0123357_10002581_pt1 | contig 20324 bp, 16 predicted proteins | sample TergutEmb28metaG_FD_89873 | JGI IMG/M metagenome (GOLD analysis project Ga0123357, IMG submission 89873) | Embiratermes neotenicus P4 segment gut microbial communities from Petit-Saut dam, French Guiana - Emb289 P4 | ecosystem: Host-associated > Arthropoda: Insects > Digestive system > Gut ... | reverse complement strand
TCTCAGCGTGATTAACTCTACGTTCAATAAAAACATCGCAAATGTTAGCGGAGGCGCGGTCTACAATGACTATAGTAGAATCTTTACCATAACTAACTCCACTTTTGAAGGCAACAAAGCAATTACTGGCGATGGCGGCGCTTTCTACAATTATGGTGTGAAAGATACTGTTGATAATTGTACTTTCACTGCCAACAGTGTAGCTAATGGGTCTGGCGGCGCTATCTACAATATTGGCAATAGCGTCGCTATCATTAACTCCGGTTTCGAAGCCAATAAAGCAATGAATGGCAATGGCGGCGCTATCGTGAATACTACCGATACCCTCATTATAAACAACTCCACGCTCACAAACAACATAGCATCAAATTATGGCGGTGGAATATATAATTCGGGTAAAATGTCTGTGTCAGGCAATACTATGAATGGTAATAGCGCCGGTTTAGGCCAAATGATCTACAATAGTGGCACGATAGGTGTTGCTACCTTGACCTATTTGAATAATGATACTATACCTGTTAATGTCGGTCAAAATGTTACATTGTTTGCTACTTTGACTGACGATAAGGGCAACGCCATAACGGGTCAAGATATTTCATTCCTTGCTAATGGAATATCTGCGGGCAATGCCACTGCAACGGAAGGTTATGCAAGTTTAACCTACACAGTTCCTTCAGATCCTGTTTTGATTCCTGTTTCAGGAGAATATGCCGGTAATGGAGCATACAATATCCTAATCAACAATGGATATTTACGATTAAAAACGCCAACTCATATAACTATCAATGTCCCAAATCCTGTCTATAACAACCAAAACATTCATATTACAGGTGTTTTAACCGATCAAAATAATATTTCTATATCTGATGCTACGCTTACCGTTACTGTAGGTACGGATACTTATACCGTAACCACAGGTTCCGATGGTAGCTGGACTTTAGCATACACCCCATCAACAGCCGGAGACTTCGATGTCACAGTCAGTTTTACCGGCAACGAGTACTACAACGACTTCACCACCGGCACAACTTTAACGGTGAGTAAGGCAATGCCCGTCATGATGCTCTCGGCAAGCGGCGGAACGTATTCAGTCAACGAAGTCGCCTTGACCGTTGCGATTTCACAGGTAGAAAACGGCGCAACGCCCACCGGTACGGTCACGTTCAAGGAAGGCGATGCAACGCTCGCCACCGTGCCGCTCGACGATTCCGGCGCTGCGACATACATTGTTCCATCGCTGATTGATGCGGGAAGCCACGCTTATACGGCGGAATATGCCGGCGATGAGAATTATTTCGGCGCCGTCAGCGATCCTTCTACGGTGAATGTGACTACTTACCTGTTGGTATCGCCCAATGCGTTAAACTTTATCGCCGCAGGGGAGACAAAGACCTTCACTGTGGAATGTAATAATCCGGACGTCAATTGGACGCTTAATAACGGCGCGTCATGGCTGACGATTTCGTCGGGAGGCGACCATACAATGCTAATGAAAGCCGAAGCCAATCCAACGGCAAACCAACGGTTTGCGTTAGTCGCTGCCGGCATCCCGGGCGTAATGTCACAAAGCATTCAGGTGACGCAGGATGCCAACGACCAAACAGCTATCGGAGCGGTTGGCACTCCATCAGTCATTGTCTATTCCCAGAATGGCGATGTGATTGTGAAATCAACCGCTCCAATCAAGAGCGTGGCAGTGTATGATGTTTCAGGGAAAGCCATTAAAGCCATTAATGGCATTCAAGGCTTTAACGGCGCTATCACCATCAGCGGGTTGCCAAAAAATCAGGTTTTGATTGTGAAGGTGACGATGGGCGATGGTTCAATTTCATTTTTTCATCTTATCGCTTAACATCTTAATGAAATAGCCGCCTACAACCGAACGGGCTTGAAATCCACGGTGAGTGGGTTTATCCGTATATACCCAATCGGACATGGGGATACGGTCGACGGTTTCATTCATGAACAGGTAGATCGGATCAATGAATTTTTCAAATGTAGCCTTGTCTTTAGTCATGGTAGCAGTCCAAATAATCCAATCGGCTTTTGTGTAGGTTTCCCTGTTATCTAACGGCAAACCGTATCTGTTTTGTAGCGTCAGATAATAAGCAATTTCTTTTTCAGCTACGCTTTCAGGGAAAATATTAAATCCTAACAACTTATCCCATACCAAATTATATTTCTGACTCCATGTTTTCGGTTTATCAAAAGTCAAACGATAATGATCTCCGTCATTAGCCATATCCATCCATTTTTGCGCCATATCATGCGCTATATTCTTGTACATGCTTGCTATATCTTTTTTACCCAGCTTGTCTGCCATGTAGGCGTATGATGCTATTCCCATAATGGCTTTAATGGAAAGGTTTGCATTATGAGCAAAATGTCCGGCAAAATCATCCGTGCATAATTGATTTTCAGGGTCAAGTCCATTGTCAAGCAGATAATTTACCCAGGTGGTCATCGTATTCCAATGTTTTTGCGCATAATCCGCATTATCTTCTACTCTGGTGATAGCGCCCGTCAGGATTAACATATTACCTGCTTCTTCGATGGGCATATCTCCGCCATACGTTTGACCGTTGGCAATCGGATAAGTTCCGACATCGTGAGATGGGAAAGGTTTTGTCCACTGCCCGCTTTCGCTGTAATAATAGATGTGATTGAGCAACGCCTTCGCCAATTCGGGATTATAGTATAAGAACAAGGGTTCCGACGGATAAGTGACGTCGACGGTTCCAATAGATCCGTTGCTGAAGTTTTCTTTCGACATAAACAACAGATCGCCGTTAGGAGCTTGCGCTAATTTATGAGCTACAATAGCCTGACGATAAGCCAATGCGCACAGTTCGGCATATTTTTTTCCACCCGAAGCGGTAGCATCTTGCATCAGCTTATTGTCGAACTGATCGCATTTCTGAATCAAGGCGCTGTATTCTTTATCCGCTTTTTGGAATTGAGAGATAATGGTTTCATTATTATTCCTGTTCCAGTAAGGGCGTAAATTGGTTTTAAAATATTGAATGGAAAAAATGTCGTCGTAACCAACCATGATTTTACCCTGTCCGCTCGAAATCGAACCTAAGTCTTTGATTAGCGCTAATCTTCCGTTTCCATTTTCGCCTTTGACTTTTGCCGGCGCGTCCATTTTTGCATTACCGGTAAAGATTGTTCTCAATTGATTGCCGGAGCCGACATACTGTTTTGAGCTTGCCTTATCGGCAGCCATATAGAAATAGCCCCAATCGATGCGCAAATCATCGCCTTTTCGCCCTAAAATCTGTTGGCTCTTACTTCCTGTTTTCAGAAACACGAGGTTTCCATTGGTAAAACTTTCGCTTGCCGATTCCTGGTCAGGTTTGTCGAGCGCCCAATTCGGAGCGGCTTCAAAATAGAGTTCCACATTATGGGCTTTTCCGTCATTTGACGTTAGATTGTAGGAAATGTAATTGACCGGCCGTGACAATAAGTCAAGATTATCCAGAAATAGCGGAGCAGAAAAAGTCAACTTGAGATTAACTTTTCCGCACGTAAACGTATAATGCGTTTGAGTAGCCTGCACATCCACCGATTTCTGAATAGCCGTGTTTGTCAATGTTTTCAGGCTATCATCATCAATACCCATAAAACGGTAAACGGCGCCGTCAACTTTAATAGCTCCTATCAATGGAAAATCTTTCCCCGTCCAATGTTTAACGGAACCATCGTACAAGTTATCCGAAAACGACCACCCATTGGTGTAGGTATCTATCGTAATCAACGGATAAGCAGGCGGTCGAAGTGTCGAGACTGTTGTTGATTTTGACTGCCCAAATGCAGCAACTGAAATAAAAATTCCAATTGAAATGAAAAAAATTTTTGATTGCATGGTATAAATAGTTTTTAATTATTATTATATGTAAAAAATTGTGTAAATATATAACATTTTCTTTAAATAGTTTAGCTCACTGCAGCCTTAATTTTCATTAATTTTCCTAATAAATTTTCCAATAAATTCAGCGGCAACATATTAGCTCCGTCGGATAAAGCCTGCGCCGGATTCGGATGCGTCTCAATAAACAAACCGTCAACGCCGACTGCGATGGCTGCTTTGGCAATTGCTTCAATCAGTTGAGGGATTCCTCCGGCAACTCCGCTCGATTGATTGGGTTGTTGCAGAGCGTGTGTAGCATCCATCACAACCGGATAACCGAACGATTGCATTTCCGGAATTCCACGGTAATCAACCACCAAGTCCGTATAACCAAAAGTAGTTCCACGTTCCGTTAACAGGATTTGGTTGTTGCCGCTATCCGCTACTTTTTGTGCAGCAAACCGCATGGCGGCAGGAGATAAGAACTGTCCCTTCTTTATATTAACGATTTTTCCCGTTTGTGCGGCGGCAATCAACAAATCTGTCTGGCGGCAAAGGAAAGCTGGAATTTGCAAAACATCTACGTATTCAGCCGCTTTTGCAGCATCGTGCGTTTCGTGAATATCCGTCATGACCGGAATATGAAAAGTTTCACTCACTTTTCGCAGGATTTTCAAGGCTTTTTCGTCGCCTATTCCTGTAAAAGAATCGACTCTCGATCGATTGGCTTTTTTAAAAGATCCTTTGAAAATATAGGGGATATGCAACTTTTCGGTAACGCAAACAATTTCTTCAGCTATATCCAAAGCCATTCGTTCGTTTTCGATAACACACGGACCTGCAAGCAAAAAGAAGATATCCTTGTTTGTTAATTGATGAAATGATATTTCCATAGATAAACAATTTGAGGACAAAGGTAAAATTTTTTCAATTATTTTCACTACTATCCGAATTTATTATATCTTTGTTGCAATAAATTTTGGCGCATGCTCGAAAGAGAACTTCATTTGGAACGTAATTTTTTCTTTTTTCTGAACGGAAGCAATTCGACGTTCTGGGATAATTTTTTTTATATATGTTCTTACCCGTGGACGTGGCTGGTTTTTTATCTCTGTTTTTTATGGGTATTTACTTATAAAAAAAATTGGAAAGAAATCGTTTGCGTCGTGATAGCTGTTGGCTTAGTGATCTTGTTCTGCGACAGGATTTCATCCGATTTTTTCAAACCTTTCTTTCATCGTTTACGTCCGACGCATCATCCTGATTTTATGAATCAGGTGAAAACCGTGTTCAACTATCGTGGAGGAAGTTATGGATTTATTTCGGGACATGCCACCAATGCATTCGGATTAGCCACTTTCTTTGCATTGATTATCAGGAATAAATTTTTTACTTTGACGATTTTTCTTTATGCATTACTAATTTCATATTCAAGAATTTATATGGGTGTGCATTTTATATCGGATGTCGTAGCCGGCGCAGTTGCCGGTGCGCTGATCGCTATATGTATTTATCTAATATACAATAATATTCGTCATAATTGGCTTTTCGTTAACGACAGTCGATTGAAAAAAACGATCTGTTCAACCGGAGAAACTTATTTTCTTTGTGGAGTTTATTATCTTTGTATCATTATTATCATATTATTTAACAGCCAAATTGTTACACATTTACCACATTATAAATAATGCTTTTAACACTTATTCACAGAAATAAATTGGTAGATTGATTTTTTTTGAGTAAGTTAGTAGCCGATTTTGGAAAAAAAAATTTATAACATATTAAAATACAAGTAAAAATCATGAAAACAATAACGTTTAATGAGTTGCGTAGAATCAAAGATCGTTTGCCCGATGGGAGTGTCCGCCAAATTGCCGCAGAGTTAGGACTGTCGGAAGACACAGTACGAAACTATTTTGGCGGATTTAACCAGAGTACGGGTAATAAATGCGGCATTCATATCGAGCCGGGTCCGGATGGAGGAATCGTTCTGCTGGATGATTCCACAATATTGGACAAAGCGCTGATTATATTGGGAGAAACGAACTACAAAGTGACGTCGGTAGCGGTAAATGCCTGATGCGTTTTAACCCATCCAAGCCCGTTGACGGGAATTGCTTTCTTTTACTTTCTGCAGGGTATCGATGCAGATATTGACGTCGTTCACTATTTGAAAGTCAAACATTCCGACGCAAATAAAATCTGCTCCGTTATCAAAAGCCCAGCGGAATCCGTCTTCAGGTTCGATAGCTCCGGCAGCTAACACTTTGAATCCCATCACAGGGACGGTCGTATTTTTGACAAATTCGCATGTCCGGTCAGGGAAATTATCAAAGATATTTTGATGATATTTGTCGTGGTCAGGCGATACGGGACCGTCTTGCTCGAATGGCACCCTGTTTTCACGCGGAGTTGCCGACCAGTATTTATCGTGGTGCATCGTTTTCATGTAATAATCGGGAATAATGCCGGCTGCCTGACACGCTATCAGCGAATCAATGGTATGAGCGCCCAAACCGGCGGTGAATCCTTCCGATTTTATCTTTTCGAGCAATTTCCCGATGCGGTCGATATGCTGGTCGCGCGTCATCCAATCAGTCCAGTTTCCTTGTATTTGGATGATATCCACTCCGAAATCCATTGCTCCATGCAAATCATTAAACAAGGTTGATTCGTCTTTTACATCGGCAGCTATTTGTGTAATAATTTTCAATTTGCTGCCGGTCGATTTTTTGTACTTACGAAGTAATTTATTGGATGTAAAACCGATGTTAATGGCATTAATACCTGCGGCTTCACCGAGCATAAGCGTTTCATATACTTTCCGTTCGTTGTTGTAAGCCTTGAACAGTTGGTCGGTATAGAGCAAGTCGCGTCCATGCGACCACCCGCCAATCAGATTTCCACCCATAACAAGACGGCTTATTTCGTGTTTTCCGATTTTGCCGGTCGGCAATGTACCTTTCAAATCCGATAAATCTTTCCGGTTCAACTGGATAGTAGCGCCGCTCATAACGTCTATTCCGTAACGGCGGCTGTTTTCGAAAGCGCCCCAACCCATCAATCCGAGAATCGGGATAGAAGCCAGATTCTTTATAGCTTCACGTCTTGAGTTGACGGAAACTTCAGGAGCAGCATCTTTTTTATCTTTCCTCGAAGCTATCAGTCCCCGCAGCCATTTTTCAATGCTATAACCCGAATGAGGATAAACGGCAAAGAAGATCAGCGCGATTGCTTCGAGCAATTGATAATTCACAATGTATAAGTGACTTTCGCCGGAAATTGTAATAAGAGAAAAACCGTAAGGAGGATAAGCGAAATAATAGAGCAATAACAAGACCGACCCGCTCAACGCAGCAACACGCGTAAAACAACCGAAGAACAGAGCCAAACCAATAAGAATAAGCCCGATAATATTCAACCAATCCACAACTCCGATCGACGAAGAAGCAGCTAACCAATGGTAAAAAGGCGACAAAAAACTTGTTGTATTAGCCAGATACGATTGCGACGACCAGCCTGCGGCTGTAATCTTCGCAATTCCTTCATAGAGAAAATGCCAGCCGATAGCCATTCGTAATATGCTTACAGCCCATACTTCCCACTTTTGCAATTTCGATGATAAATTTGGTTCCATTTAATATTTAGAATAAAGGCGTTACTTTATAGTATATAATTATGCTACAAATGTATGAATTTTATTACAACCGGCAATTTTTTTACGCTTTATTTTTCAAATTCTCCGGTAACAAAATAAACCGGCGGCGAACATTCGCTTTCGTTGTGATAACGGTCGAAGCCGGTTACAACATAATAATAGCCCGATTCTATACGGTTGTCGATCGGTAGTTGATATTGATTATCCGTTAGACTGACTGCGATTAAATTCTCCGGATTTTGAGTGTCAACAGGAAAGGTTACGGAGCGATACAGATTATAATAAATTGTCTGATTATTTTTTTCAGGCGTTTTGTTCCAATCCAAACAAAGGAAAGAACCGGCAGCATGCGCCGAAAGACAGGATGGAGAATCGGGAATTGTCCGGCTCAACCAAGTCAGAGGAGGTAATAATGCCGGCGTCGCGTAAAAACGGGAGCGAAGCTCTTTGCCGAATCCGTTTGAATTATCCAACACGTAGGCTGTCCGGAAGAAAGCGTTGCCTTGCGTTTTAGCTTCACGAGAAAAATTTATCTGGTCATAAAGAACCGACGGCTCCCAGCGGGATTCTTGCCGATCCATCTGAAAAGCGCCCAGTCCGGGAATAATAAACCGGTTGCTGCATCTTGATACCCAATCTTGTACGAATGGATAAAAAAGCGTTCCGGAATAATAAGTCATCGGGACAATAAAATCCTGTTTCCCCTTTTCGAGCCAGTCAACAGGGTCCTGAAAAACCGAATAATAGGCTGTCCAATGTCGCCGGCTATTTCCCGGAATATCTTTGTACATTCCTACTACCGAACTGCTTACCTGCACCCAAGGTTTCAACGCTTTCACCGTATCATACACAGCATAGACCAAGTGATTGACGTTTTCTCTTCTCCAATCGTCCTTGTTTTTTCCATAGCCATACCGCAGAAAAGTGTCTTTATCCGGAAATCCGGCGGCAGCTTCAGGATAACGGATATAATCCAAATGAATCCCGTCGATATCGTAATTTGAAACAATTTCCTTGATAAGCGAAAGGATATAAACATTTGTTTGCGGATTTCCGGGGTCAAGATATATATTTTTCTTATAGGTTTTCAGCAAATGATTTCTGTTCAATGCCGTAAAAGTCCGGTTCAATCGTTTGTTCTTTGCTTCCGTTCCCATGGGATAAACCACAAACCAGGCATGACATTCGATTCCCCGTTGGCGGCAGGCTTCAACTGCATATTGCAGAGGGTCGTAATCTGCTGTTGCATAAGTAGATTTGATAAATTCGCTACGCGGTTCTATTTTGGATGGATAAATGACGTCGCCCCGAATCCGGGTTTGAAGAAAAACCATATTGATATGCGTTTCCTGTAGCCGGTCGAGAATCCGGTTCAATTCGTTTTTTTGTACTTCAATATCTCTTTCATTTTGAAACGGCTTTGCAGGCCAGTCCAGACCGTAGTTAACCGTCAACCAGACCGCACGGATTTCTAATTTTGGTTGCGCCGGTAATAATTGGCTTAAACAGAAAAACAAAAAAATGAACAGTTGCTTCATAAATCAGCTTGTCTAATTCGTGCAATCCGTTGCAGAAGCGTTGGGTGGGAGTAGTACCAAAATACGGTTAAGGGGTGCGGATTCAAATTACTCAACGATTGAACCGAAAGTTTTTCCAATGCCGAGATAAGCGCTTCGCCTAAACCGTATTGCGTAGCAAAGCCATCGGCTTGGTATTCATTTCTACGGGAAAAACGATTGACCGCTAATCCCAATACTTCCGAAATAGGAGTGAAAAGAAAAGCAAATCCAATGATTCCCAAATGAAAAGAGGCTGTTTTTCCGCCTAAAGCTTCTGCCAGTTGCAAATTCCCCAAGAACAACGATAAGATGTAGAAAATAATTCCGGTAGTCACTATCGAAAGCAGCAGGGTATAAATGGTATGTTTCTTTTTATAATGACCGATTTCATGTGCAAGGACAGCTACAATTTCTTCCGTATTCAACTCGTTCATCAGGGTATCGAACAAAACGATGCGTTTTTTCTTGCCGAATCCGGTGAAATAGGCATTTGCTTTGGTTGTCCGTTTGGAGCCGTCCATGACAAAAATATTTGTCAATTGAAAACCGGCTTTGCGGGCAAAAACTTCAATAGCTTCGCGTAATTCTCCGGTCTCCAAAGGCGTTTGTTTGTTAAATAAAGGAACAATCCATTCCGAGTAAAAAAAAGTCATGAGTAAAGAAAATCCGGAAACCACTATCCATGCAAAGAGCCAGAACTCTTTCCCTGTATAGTTGTAAAGGTACAAAATAGCCGATAAAACAATTCCTCCAATCACCAAACTTAATGCAATGCCTTTCAACCAATCGAAAAGGAATAATTTTTTAGTGGACTTGTTGAAGCCGAACCGTTCTTCAATCGTAAAAGTGGCATACCACTCAAAAGGAAAATCAATCAGTTCGTTGCCTATCATCAGAGCGCCAAAGAAAAGCAAGGGAAGAATCAGGAAATGGCTGGTGTATTCGCGCAGGTAGTTGTCGAACCACCCTAAGAAACCAAACAGTAAAATGACGAGCATCAGTGCGAATGAAAATCCGCCTGAAATCAAACCGAAGCGGCTGTTGGTCCGTTGATATTCCTGTTGTTTGGCATATTTTTCCGGTGGATAAATTCCTTTCAGTTCGTCGGGCAATACAGGGCTCATCCTTTTCCGGTTCAGCCAGGATAGAATCTGCGTCCAAACGAAACTTAGAATGAAGATACTGATAATTAGATAATAATAAATGTTCTCAAGCATATTCCAAGATCAATTTTGGATCTATATTGAATACCTTGTACAAGCGTTTTGCCATTTGCATGGAAACCGGACGTTTGCCTCGAATAATTTGGCTGAAAGTAGATTCTTTTATATCCAGCATTTCGGCAGCTTCGCGCTGCTTGAGTGAACGGACAGCCAGCTCCTTCTGAATGCCAATTACCAGTGGCGATTTGAATTTCAGGTACTTGAAAGTCATATAAGCGCTTTCATAATCTGCACACATGTTGCCGACTCTTCCTATTTCGCGCGTATATTCATTGTCGGCGTCTTGTTCTGCTAATGCTCCGTTAGCGGTTGCTTCATCAATCAAAGCATCTCCATAAGCAGAAACTTTATCATAAAGTTCTCTGTTGTCAATGAAAGTAATATTTTCAAATCTTTTAATCATAAGTTTTACATTTAAATAGTTTTGCAATTTATTTTATCATATTCTGCATGAGTTCCAATGAAACGAATTTTTAACATACCCTTAATAAAAACAACAACTGTAACCAATCTGTAATTATTACCTTGAATATTAAATGTATATCTATTGTTACCAACATAGTCGGTAGAAGGAAAATCTCGTTTAAGTTCATTGTGTGATTTCCATTCCACTTCTTCCACGAAATCAATCCAACTTTGCAAGGTATTCCTTACATTACTATGTTTGATTGCGAATTTATCCAACAATTCTTTATCCCAAATTTTCATTGTTACATTTATTTTAACGCAAAGGTATATAAAACTTCGCAAATTGAAAAGTTTTTATCAATTACTTTTTTTAAACCGGAATCAATTCAAATGAAGCGATATTGCCAATCAAGGTAAGCGCTATAAAGTTGTTCTTGAAAACGGCACGCAATCCATCGCAGCAAAATCGTGATTCAAGAATTTGAAATAGCCGGTCATGGCAACCATTGCGGCGTTATCGGTCGTAAAGGCGAAAGGAGGAATATGAATTTTCCATCCATAACGGGAAGCATATTCTTCAAAAGTTTTTCGCAAGCCGGAATTGGCGGATACTCCTCCGGCAACCGCTATTTCATTTATTTTTAAATCCTTAGCGGCTTTCAACAATTTCTGCATCAAAATATCAATAATTGTAGCCTGAAGGCAGGCGCATAGATTCGCCTGATTTTTTCCGATAAAATCAGGGTCTTCTTTTAATTCATCGCGGAGAAGATATAAAAATGAAGTCTTTAATCCGCTGAAACTGTAGTTATAACCCTGTATCTGTGGCTTACTTAACCGAAACGCTTCCGGATTGCCTTCTTTTGCCAAGCGATCGACCACAGGACCTCCCGGATAGGGCAATCCCATGACTTTGGCGCACTTGTCGAACGCTTCCCCTGCCGCGTCGTCGATGGTTTGTCCGATTACTTCCATGTCATTCCATTGGCGAACCAGAATGATTTGAGAATTTCCGCCGGAAACCAGCAGACAGAGGAATGGAAAATGAGGTTGCCGGTCGTCCTGTTCGTTTTCTTTGATGAAATGCGCCAACACATGCGCTTGCAAATGGTTGACTTCAATCATCGGTATCTCTAAAGCGATTGACAAGCCTTTTGCAAACGACGTCCCGACCAGCAGCGAACCCAGCAGTCCGGGTCCCCGCGTGAATGCGATTGCCGACAGGTCTTTTTTGTCTATTCCGGCTCGTTTCAGCGCTTCATGAACCACCGGTATGATGTTTTGCTGATGCGCGCGGGACGCTAATTCGGGAACCACGCCGCCGTATGCTTCATGCACTTTTTGTCCCGCAACGACGTTCGACAGCATCACTCCATTTCGAACGACCGCCGCCGAAGTGTCGTCGCACGACGATTCAATTCCCAAGATAGTTACATCCATTTTGAAAAATTTCTATAAAAAGCGCACAAATTTCGGAAAATATTTCGGAAAACACAAATGGTAATCCGGTACATTTCTATCCGCTTCATTTCCTCAATAATTCAAACCAAACGCCCATAGTGGAACAACATTTTTATAACCATACTCTATGTCGTCCTTAACGATAAAAGCGTTTTTCAAACCTTCGATTTGTTTTTGAGTTTTGCTTTTCCCTCCTATTTCAAAAGTTAAATTTCCGATATTGAAGTCGCCTTTTTCGGAACGAAAAAACCCTGCAAGTATAACAGTATCGCCCTGCGGCTCAAATCGGCGCTGCCTTTTAAAATGTCTAATACCGAAGAGCCTGTAAAAACCACTTTTAAATCGGGATAATTATCGTACAAGTATTTTAAAGTTCCCGACCATTCGGGGTACTTGTGTATTTCGTCTATAAACAGAAACTTACCACCGTCTTTATGAAATTCATCCGCTGTTTCCAACAAGGAGTGATTGGCGAAATACAAATCATCCATCGAAACGTACAGCGTATCTGAAGCGTTGTGGTTTTCCTTAATATGTTGAAGTACAAGTGTTGTTTTGCCAACGCCGCGTGGACCGACAATACCAAACATTCGGCTGTCCCAATTGATTGTTGGAAACATATAACGCTTGAAATCTAATGTTGTCTTGCGTAAAAGATCTTCAAAACTTTGATATAACGATTTCATATTCAACAACTTTTTGCAAAGATACAAAAAAATCCCTTTCGTTGTGCTTTTTTTTTATTTTTTTTCCCTATAAGAGTGATAAATTATTTCGGAAAACACAACTCTAATAACTGCAATAAAAAAGTAATGATTTAGTTTGTTTATTCATCAATTAAGACTTAAGGCTTTTTGCCTTAAGTCTTAATTAATCGTTAAATATATAAAAAATAAAACATACAACAAAAAATTCTTCTTATTTTTGTTCAAAAAACTAAAAATAAAAAATATGAAGACCTTTTTTCTCCTGATTTTTTTTGCTTTATTGGGCTCGGCAGCAGCTCAAACTAAATTATACGACCCAAAAGAATTAAAAGAAGATGCCGATTATTATTTTTCCACATTATATCGGACGCATCCCGACCCGTATTATTTTTGTTCAGCCGTCAAATTTAATCAATTGAAAAACAAAATATACAGCGAGTTAAATAAACCGCTTTCCAAAACTGATTTTATACTGACAATGGCTCAGATTAATTCATGTCTGGATACCCATTCTACAATTCCCCTTGATGATGCGTTTGTAGAAATAATAACAAAATCGGTAATTGATAAAATAAAAGAAGTGGCATTTTCCTTTCTGAGAGATTCTATTGACAATATTCCCTTTCAGGATTTTTCGATAGACTCTTTAAATGAGTTTTTAAAAGAACGAAATATTGATAAGGATAGTGTAATAAACTCCAAAGTATTTTTCCCTCTTGTCGAAACAAGAGATGATAGACTTTTCTTTTGGGGAGATTCAACACATAATATCATAGTAATCAATGGCATTTCAACAAAAATGATACTGTCTGAAGCAAGAAAATATATCAATAGAAAATTGAATCCGGAAACTAACTTAAGTTTAATTAATGCGATCATAAACTTGATAATTTTAGAAAAATATAATGTTAATCCTCCATTCAGGATAAAATTCGCTAAACCCAACAGAGAAGAAATAATAAAAGGTATAACACTGATGGAATGGTTAAATGAATTTAATGAATTTCCATATTTTACATTAGCAAAACTATATGAAAATAATGAGACCCTGTATACTTATGAAATTTATCCGAAAAATTCTATTGCCATATTTCATATACAGACTTTTGGTGGTGAACATAGAGAGAAATTCTTAAAACAATTAGAAGAATTTAAAAAGGAAGTGAACAAGCAGGACATAAAATACATTTTCTATGATTTGACTATAAATGGCGGAGGGCATCACTTTGGACCTGAATCTGTAGATATTATAAAGCATGACACAGTTTATCTAAAGCGTACGGAAACCACACGCATACCCTGTGCTGGCGTAAAAAAAGAAAGAATTAATAGAGCAATATCATTTTCTAACCGTGATGATAGTAACATTCCCAACGACCGAATATTATTTATTCTGCAAAGCGCAATAACAGCATCAAACGCTGATTATTTTTGCAGAGTTATTGCTGAAAACAAATTGGGTGTTTTAGTTGGTGAGCCTACTTGTGAGCTTACTAAAACATTCTCTGTTTCAAATGGATATACAATGCCGAATACATCCATCTATTTTCATGTTGCCACTGTTTTAGTTGACTTTTCCGATTACTTTAAGAGCTTGACTACCCCACCCGATATATACTGGAATTTGAGAAATGTCAAAGAATTTACGGAACAAGATTTGATTAATATTATTAACGCTTATAAAAACAAAAAAACATGTATAAACTGAGCAAGTATAATTATCTTTTGGAAGATAATTCCAAATTTATTTATTTTAATGGAATGACAGGCTCGGTCTTCGCTATGAATTCCAAAGAACACCAAAAAATGTCTTCTTTATGGGAGGACTCTACCACATTTCAGCAAAACTATCCAAGTGTGTTTGAGCGATTTGTAGCGTGGGGATTTTTTGTTCCTGAAGATATTGATGAAATCGACAGGTTAAGATTCAATAATAAAACGGCAGTGTTTTCGGATAAATTTTACCGGCTCATTATGAATCCAACCACCGACTGCGTATTTAATTGCTGGTATTGCACTCAACATTCCCAAGATAAAGGAGGAATGACCGAAGAAGTCAGGAATAAAATTCTAAAACATATCGACTATATGGTGAATGTAGATAGAATCACAGGTTTGCATTTGGATTGGTTTGGAGGCGAACCGCTGATGTATTTTTACGAAACAGTGGTTCCTGTCTCGGAGCATGGTATGAATATTGCTGCAAAAAACAATATTCCATTTGTTAACCAAATTACTACGAACGGCTATCTGATAGATGATCAAATGGTAAAGAAAATGAAAGACTTAAAATTTGATAGATTTCAGATAACAATTGATGGGGACGAGAAACGACATAATAAGATTAGGAATATACACGGGCAACCAAGTTTTCAACGTATTATTGAAAATATTATTCTGATACTGGAAAATATTCCGGAAGTACATATTACATTACGAATAAACTTTGACGACAGTACGCTAAAAGTCAGCAACTTTGACAATGTTTTCAATCTTATACCCAAACAATACCGAAAAAGGGTTTTCATCAGCTTGCAACGAGTTTGGCAAACAGTTGTGAAGAATGAAAACGGCAGCCAAGACTTGGTTCAATTAAGGGATTCTGCCTTAAACATGGGATATTCTGCATCGGAAACAAGCGAATTTCACGCAGGAAGAGCAATAAAATGTTATGCCGACAAGCTATATAATACAGTCATTGATTATGATGGAAAAGTATATAAATGTACTGTCCGTACTCAAAAAGAAGCAGGCGTGTTGCACGACGACGGAGTGATTACTTGGAATCACGACACGCTGACTCGTTTATTTTCAAAGCCTCCTTTTGAAAATAAAAAATGTTTGGCATGCAAGCATTTGCCTATTTGCTTAGCTTCCTGCATACAAAATTTCAATGGGTCAACTGAAGAACCTAACAGATGTGCTTTAGACTATGCTGAAATAAAAGTAGAAGATTTTATCAAATCGTTGATTAAAAACAAGCTCCCCCTTGAGTAAAAAGTTTCCAATAGTTTTACAACACGATGCGATGGACTGTGGACCATCCTGTCTCAGCATGATAATAAAATACTATGAGCGCTCGTATCCTTTGCAATATTTACGAGAATTAACTTATGCCAACCGCAATGGGATTACTATGTTGGGAATCGCTGATGCGGCTGAAATTGTTGGACTTAAAACATTGGGAATCCGTACCTCTTTTGAAAAATTAGCCGAAAAAGCCATATTGCCATGTGTCATCCATTGGAGACAGGATCATTTTGTGGTTGTCTATAAAATAAAAGCCCGAAAAACGCCATCAGGTTATAAAGGAACGGTTTATATTGCAGATCCGGCATTCGGACTTATACAATACAGCGTTGATGAGTTTCTAGATGCCTGGATATCTACCACAATCGACCAAACGGAAAAGGGCATGGTGTTAATGCTGTCGCCAACTCCCGATTTTTATGAAAAAACAAATGTTGAAGAAGGGAAAAAATCAATGCTATGGTTTTTAAATTATCTTCGACCATATAAAAAACTGTTATTCCAATTAGTACTTGGTATCCTGTTTGGACTAATCCTGCAATTGATATTTCCAATCCATGGTTGACATTGGGATTGTTAACAATGACCTTAATTTTATTGTTATCATTTTAATATTTCAGTTGATACTCGCAGTCAGCCAAATGCTGGTTGGTTTTGTTCAAAGCTGGATATCGCTTCATGTCAATACGCGCATCGACATATCGCTGATATCCGATTATTTGGCAAAATTGTTGAAATTGCCGATGACCTTCTTTGATTCAAAAAATACGGGAGATATTATGCAACGAATCGGAGATCATGGACGGATACAGAGTTTTTTAACAGGAAATTCCTTATCAATCTTTTTTTCCTTTTTCAATTTCATTATATTCGCATGTATTCTGGGATGGTATAATATTACGCTATTGTTCATCTTTGCTTTTGGCTACACATTGTATGTCTTGTGGGTGATAGCATTCTTGAATATTAGAAAAAAACTGGATTATAAAAGATTCGAAAAAGCTTCTCGAAACCAGAGCAATATAATTCAATTGATTAACGGCGTTGAAGAAATTAAACTGAATAACAGTGAAAAAAGAATGCGCTGGCATTGGGAAACCATTCAAGCCGAATTATTTGAAATAAGCGTCAAAGGCATATCTATTGGACAGATACAAAGCGCAGGATCTTTTTTTATCAGCCAAACGGTAGGAATTATCTTATCTATTATCAGCGCTAAGGCAGTCATAGAAGGAAAATTGACATTAGGTATGATGATGTCTATTTCATATATTATCGGGCAGCTAAAGGGTCCTGTTGAGAATTTTATTGGGTTTATCCATTCATATCAAGACGCTAAAATCAGTATTGAGAGATTGGGCGAAGTTCATTTTATGAAAGACGAAGATCAGGGTAAAGACACAAATATAAATGAATTATTATCGGAAGACAATAGTATAATCGTCGATAAGGTTTCATTCAGTTATCAAAGTCCAAGCGCTCCACAGGTTTTGAAAGAGATCTCAATAAAAATACCTCAAAATAAAATTACGGCTATCGTTGGCGCCAGCGGAAGCGGTAAAACTACACTGATGAAGTTATTGATTGGAAATTATGCGCCTAAATCAGGGACAATCAAAATCGGAGAAACCAATTTAAGCAATATTAATCCTCATTATTGGAGATCTAAATGCGGAGTTGTGATGCAGGATGGATTTATTTTTTCCAGGACAATTGCTGAAAATATTGCAGTATCCGATGAAAACATTGATAAACAAAAATTATTTGATGCTGCCAAAATTGCTAATATACAGGATTTTGTAGAAGAAAGACCTGCAGGATTCAATACGAAGATCGGACAGGAAGGATCCGGCTTAAGTCAAGGGCAAAAACAAAGAATATTGATAGCAAGGTCTATCTATAAGGATCCGCCCTATTTATTTTTCGATGAAGCGACAAATGCCCTGGACGCCAATAACGAAAGAACAATAATGGAGAATTTGGCGGAATTTTACCAGGGGAGAACCGTTGTTATTATCGCCCACCGGTTAAGTACAGTAAAAAATGCCGACCAGATTATCGTTCTAAATAATGGAGAAGTGGCTGAACAGGGTAATCATAACGAGTTAATTAAAAAGAAAGGAATGTATTTTCAACTTGTTCATAATCAATTGGAATTAGGAAATTAGCATGGCAGATATAAGCAATATGGAAATAAGAACCGAGGAACTGGATGCAATTCTTGGAAAAACGCCCAGCAGGTTAATAATATACAGTACAGGCGCGATATTGGGGTTTGTGACAATCATACTAATCTCCACGATGCTATTTCCTTATCCCGAAGAAATCAATTGTAAATTTATGCTTACAAGCTTAAATCCACCTATTCAGATTTTCTCACAGGCAACGGGGCAAATATCTTTATGTACTAATGACAAAGAAATTGTAAAAAAAGGAGAAATATTAGCTTATATTGTTAACCCTGCGGATGTAAAGGATGTATTATTGCTGGAAAAATTATTGGATTCTCTTATCATAGGAAGTACGGTTAATTTAAAATCAGTTCACCAAAAATTAGGAGAATTAACTCCGGCTTTTTTAGAGTTGGAGAAATCTTTAAATGAGTATTACGACTACCTGAAACATGATCTGTTTCCTCAGAAAATACTAAAGTTAAATCTTCAACTTTCCACGACGGACAGCAAGATGGAGATGTTAATAAATCAGATAAATGTTTTTGAGAATGACTTTGGACTTACTGAAAAGCAATATAGCAGAGATTCTCTATTATTTAAAAGAGGAGTTATTTCGGCAGAAGATCTGGAATTTAGCAAAAGTAGTTTATATCAAAAACTAAACGCCTACATTGGAGCTAATATTAATTATAAGAACGACTTAATTCAAATTGAACAACTCAAAACATCTTTACTTGACTTGGAAATAGAACACAAAAACCAGATAAGAGATTTAAACGATAATATTATTAGAAATGTAGAACTGTTACAAAATCAAATTAAAGATTGGGAAAAAAAATATGTTTTTATTAGCCCGCATAATGGAATTACTTCCTTTTCTGTTTTATGGTCAAATAATCAATGGGTGACTGCAGGAGATCCTATCATGACAATTCTTCCGGAAAATGAAGATAAAATCATAGGAAGAATGGAGATACCAATAGAACGATCAGGGAAAGTGAAAATGGATCAAGACGTAATACTTAAATTAAGCAATTATCCTTATATGGAATATGGAGTAATATTTGGAAAAATTAAATCTATTTCGTTAGTACCTTATCAGGAGAAATACATTGCAGAAATTGAAATTCCAAGTCTGATTACGAATTATAAGGATACTATCCCATTTAATCAGCAAATGGAGGGTACAGCCAGTATAATAGTAAAAAATGTATCATTGTTTGGAAGACTCATGCAACCGGTGATATCCAGTATAAACGGTCATAAACACCCTTAAAAAACTCAGGAACCTATAATTTAGTAACCATAATTTTAACGGAAGAATATTTCAATTTTAAGGCAAATCTGCCCTGAATTTTTAGTCAACGGCAAAATTCCAACTTTTCTTTTATTTTCCCTTATTATGTTGTCATTTGTTTTTAATTTTTTTACCTTTGCATCATAATTCTGTATTCAATGAAAAAAAGTTCGGAAAATGGTTGTTAGATGAGGCTGTCTCAAAAGAACGCGGATGACACGGATAACGCGGATTTTCACAGATAATATACCTTTCGTTTAACTCAATACTTATGAATAGCGTTCCTTGCGAAAATTAAATGTTAAAAACATGTATGATAGACACTGCGCTGGCGTCAGTGCAACCCGACAAAGTTGAGAATGTTAAAAATAAACGAAAAACAGTAAAATAAACAATAAAATGAATAGTATGAGCGAAAAGACATTTTTTCTTTATGATTTGCACATGCGTAAGTCTGCAAATCAAAGTGCACAAGACATGGTTAATAAAGCCAAAACAAGTGGCTTTGTGAATTTTGGAATACTGCAAAACTTGTCACCAGCTGGAATTGAAACCAATGATGACCTGCAGAAATTTATCGATGGAGTGAAAAACTACCCTTGCTACATGGGATTAAAGCCGGCAGCCCCCGGATGGAGTAAGAATTTTTCAAAGGAATTAATAGACCAGTTCGACTATATCCTTATGTCTCCACAATATATGCCCAACGGTAATAAATATGGCGACCGGATGGATGTGAAGGATTTCAATTGCTATATAGACGATCCCGAAGACTTCATGAAACGCAACATGGAATGGTATCTGAAAATACTGAATCACGAAGATGATCCGCTCGACATTTTTGGCTGGCCATTGTTTTTACCACTAAGTATTCAGAGAGAGTATTACATGTTATGGACTCAAGAACGTATGGAGCAGATTATTGAATCCGCTTCCAAGAATCGCGTTGCATTG
>Ga0123357_10002580_pt1 | contig 20326 bp, 15 predicted proteins | sample TergutEmb28metaG_FD_89873 | JGI IMG/M metagenome (GOLD analysis project Ga0123357, IMG submission 89873) | Embiratermes neotenicus P4 segment gut microbial communities from Petit-Saut dam, French Guiana - Emb289 P4 | ecosystem: Host-associated > Arthropoda: Insects > Digestive system > Gut ... | reverse complement strand
TTGTGTAATCGTATTCCGCCTTTACCAGCGGATCGTTAAATCCGTATTCGGCGAGTTTGGCGTCACTGCAGTTGTAATCAAGCACGTCAATATTGAGTAAACCGGATAACGAACCGAAAACATCTATCGCTTCTGTTTCATCGATTTTATGTAAATGGGGGGACTTGATCATGTGGGTAGTTGCGCCAAAACTGATGGCTTCACGCGCGTCTTCCTGATCGTTGGCGTTGACTTCGCTTATGACAATGGGCTTATCAAAAGCCCTGCCGCTCAGGGTAAGATTTTTTATTGTGGATAATGGAGAGGGAACGCTGCGAACCGGAACGATCTCCAAATTGAAAAACCGTTTGAGCGGCTGCAGAAAACGCACCACGCGGCTGTGATCCATGAGGTAAACCGCGTCTCCTCCTTCTGTCATAAAGTACTGGCCCCGTGATATAGATTCCTCGTTGCCGAAAAGGAGGGTAAGGCTTTCGCCCGAAGTATAACGTATAATTATTGTACCAATGGGCTGCGCAAGTCCGTAGGCCGCAAGAGTAGAAATTGATTTCGCGGGGGATTTATCCAGCCTGCAGACTAGCTGGAGGTATTCAACCTTTGCGGTTTCGTCAAGGAGCATTAAAAGGTAGTCGGGATTTACCAGATCCATAGGAAGGCTGGCGATCCGGAAACCGCCGCCTTCATGGTACACCGAGTAATTGTCATATTGGTTAGTGATATGTATTTCCGCGATTTCGCTGATCTGTCTGTCGCAAAGTATCTGGGGCCCCTTTGCCGGTTTGTTTTGTTTTACATTAATCAGGAAAAGCACCAGAGCGATAAGTACAAGGGAGAGAAGGGAGAGGACGACAATAAAACGTTTCATGAGCGCTTTCTTTTTATCCAGATCGTAATACCCGTGGCAAGGATGAGGAGGGGAAGTATGACGATGAAAGCCAGACCTATGATATTTACCGTTAGGCGCGGAAGGTTAAGGCCCGAGCCGGTGAAGCTCTTAGGCGCGAGGGGGATAATATCTATGCGGCTGGAAAGCCGGTTAAAAATATTTACGAGGTATTCAGTATTGCTGAATGAAGGGTTGTCGACGGCGAGGGAATCGAGCATAACGGCGGAGCCTGAAACCAGTATATTTGAAACTTTATCGGGCTTTCCGGTGGACCGGTCCATGAGCGAATACCTGCACAGGATAAGCGCGGGAAGCGGCCCGCGTATGGTTGCGTCATCGGCTTTAAATCCGGCGGGCGCGTTTGAGGGACGTACGCCGGTACTGGCGGAAAATTCCAAAAGTACCTTTGTGGAGTAATTGTTACGGTAATCGAAATTTTTTACCAGGGGACGGCAAACCGGAACCAAAACGGGCTTGGTATTAATTTGGAGGAGGGACGAGAATTCGTCCTCGGCGTAATCAGCGACTGCATAGAAAGGCTGGTAATTGTAAACACGCTGCTCGTTGGTTTCAAAGACCACTCCGTCGCCGATCGTGGCGCCCCATTCGCGCAAAAATGTGGCGATATTTGGAAGTTCCGGTTGATCCGCGCTGGCACAGTAGAAAATGGTTTTGCCGTAATTGCCGCTATTGTACAAAAAATTATCAAGGGTATTTAATTCTGTTTCGCCAAAATCCTGTCTGGGGGCGATGATGAACGCCATGTCAAATGATGGATCGATTGTGCCGCTTACAAGGTTGATAGCGCTCATTTCATAGTTATTTTTTTCCAGTACCTTTATAAAAGCGTCAATCGCGTATTCGCCATGACCTGAAATTATTGCCGCTTTAAGGGGACGATCGCTTGTAACGCTCAGTATCGCGGTGTAGATCGCCTCTTCGGCGCGCGACGATACAATGGTCATGTTTTGCCTCTGGGTCCCGGAATAGTTAAATAGTTCCTCGGTTTTTACCAAAACCCGGCGGGCGGTCCCTGCCGCGGCGTTTGTCTTATTACAGGTTACCAAAATATCACCCTGCTTCATCATGAGATCGGGATAGGCCGCGGCGAAACTGGGGTTCTTTACATAATCAACATAAACAAGGGAAATCTTCGGCCCGTTTTTTTGGAACTGTCTGAACACCTGGTTTGCCTGGGCGTTGTAAGCAGAAGTATCGGCAAAGTTATCTTCGGTCGCAAGGATATAAATGGTTACGTCCTTGTCAAGTGATTTTATAAAATCAACAGTAGTAGGTGAAAGTACAAAGAGCTTGTCCCTGGTGAGATCAATATTGAGAAAGGTATAATTCTGGGCCAGGAGGTACAGGATCGCATTTACCAGGAAGAGAAACGCCGCGCAAATTATTATCGATGTGACGGAAAAAATACGTTTGTTATAATGGCTTCTATTCTTCATCATGTTTTCATCATGCCCAGCGGCGCCTGTCAAAACGGTTAATGGTTAAAAATACAAAAAAGAATGAAACGCTGAGGAAATAGACAATATTATCAATTCCCAAAATTCCAATGGTGAAATTATCGTAACGTGTTCTCATGGACAACGCCTTAATAAAGGAACTTATGGCGCTTCCCGATACAATTGCAGTTACCGCGTCAAGCAGCATCAGCAAAAGCCCCGCGCAAAACGCACCGACCGCCGCTATTACCTGGCTTTCCGTCAGCGCGGAAATAAAAAGCCCGATGGCGATTAATACGCTTCCCAGGAGGAAAAGCCCCGCAAGGTTGCTCACAATGACCGGCCATTCGGGGACGCTTACAACGGCGATGACAACTGCCGCAATTATTGCGCCGCTTAAGCCTAGGAAGTATACGCCAAGCGCGGCCAGATATTTGCCGCCGATAATGCTTGCCGCGCTTTGGGGAACCATGAGCAGAACCATGTCGGTTTTCATCTTGCGATCTTCGCTCATGAGGCGCATTGTCAAAAGGGGAACCAAAAAGAGGGTAATGGTGAACAGTGTACTGAACAATGGGCGCATATCGCTTGAGTTACCGTAGAGATTGTAGTTGAAAAAGAAGAATCCTGTTAAAACATAGTACGCCGCGATAAATACAGGCCCGATGGGCGTATAAAAATAGGCGAAAAATTCCCGCTTAAATATTGCTGTCATGCGTTTTCACCTTTAACGATATCGATAAAAATCTTCTCAAGCGATTCTGATTCATGCGGTTCAATATCCGCGGCGATAGTCCCATTGTGCAGTACGATAACTCTGTCGCAGAGTAACTGTACTTCCGAAAGTATATGCGACGAAAAAATAACCGTGCCGGATTTGCCCAGATCCGCAATCAGGTTTCGTATCTCTATTATCTGCGCCGGATCAAGGCCGACCGTCGGCTCGTCAAATACCAGCACTTCAGGGTTCCCAACTATAGCCGCCGCGATGCCGAGTCGCTGTTTATAGCCTTTGGAAAGGTTCTTAATCAGCCTTGTGTATACGTCATTAATTCCGGTACGGCAGCATACTTCTTCTATATGCTGTTTTTTTTGTATACCCTGTTCTTTACGGCTGCCTTCCGGCGCGACCCGTTCCCGCGCCCTTTTTATGTTGTAGATAAAATCCAGGTATTCACAAATCTTCATGTCGGCATAAACGGGCGGCGTTTCGGGGAGGTAGCCTATGCAGCGTTTTGCCTTCTCGCTTTCTTCGGCAATATCAATGCCGTTAATCTTGACCGTTCCCGAACTGGAGGAAAGGCAGCCGGTGAGGATGTTCATCGTGGTAGATTTCCCCGCGCCGTTGAGTCCCAAAAGGCCGGCTATTTGGCCATCGGGTATAGTGAAACTCAGCTTATCTATTGCGAGACGGGTCCCATATTTTTTTGTCAGTTCGGCAACTTCGATCATTATGATCTACGAACATTATGAACTTCGTTCATTATGCCTTTTTTAAGTACGCGAGTTCCTGTACGGCGTCAGGCGCCGGCATGATAAGCTCGCCTCTGGCTTCCCGCTCACGGGCCTCTTTTATCATTATCGCGGTAGTGGTGCAGCCAAAGCGGGTAACGCCCACGGCGCGTACCGCGAGCGCGTCGTCCAGCTGCCTCACCCCACCCGCGGCCTTTACCCGCATCGAAGGCGGGGTATTGGCGCGCATAATCTTGAGATCCTGGATCCTCGCGCCATACGCGGCGTAGCCGGTACTGGATTTCGTAAAATCGGCTTTAACGGCGGTACATATCTGGCAGGCCTTGATAATCCCGTCTTCCGTGAGGTACGCGTTTTCCAGAATAACCTTTAATAGGACTTTGCGTTTATGAGCCTCTTCGCAGACGGCCGCGATATCATCCTGCACGAGATTGTAATCGCCTGAAAGAAAGCGGCCGATGTTCATTACCATGTCAATTTCACCGCAGCCTTCTTCAATGGCCCGCCTTGCCTCCAGTACCTTTATTTCCGTGATGTTACTCCCGTGGGGAAACCCGATTACACTGGTGGTAATTACTTTGGTGTCTTTCAAAATGCCATAGGCAACGCGCACGTCGCAGGGCTTTACGCAAACGGTAATACATTGGTACTCATCGGCAAGCCGGCAGCCGGCTTCTATCTCCTGCCTGGTGAATTTTGGGTTTAATAGGGAATGGTCGATCATCTGCGCGATATCATAAGCTGTTACGTTGTTCATTGTTTACTCCTTACACAAACTGCCGCATATAACGGTAACTCTGTTCAATTCCCTGCTTTACCAAGTCAAGGCTCCCTTCAAACGCCCTGTCCTCTACCTCTATACACGCTGCTCCGCTGTAACGGATATCATACAGGGCGGCGCAGAAGGCGCCAAAGTCTATGCTGCCCATTCCGGGAAGCTTGGGAAGATGCCACAGGCCGGGGTAAGAAATATTCCCGTAATCGTTCAGTTTATCCTCGTAAATCATGGTGTCTTTGAAATGTACATGGAAAATTTTATTTTTAAATTCATACAGGGGCTTTACGTAGTTGATACCGAGGAGGTAAAGGTGGGACGGATCGTAATTGAGTCCAAAATTTTCACTGGGGATGAGTGAAAACATTTTCCGCCAGATGTCCGGGCTATAGGCGAGGTTATTTCCGCCGGGCCATTCGTTGCTCGTAAAGATCATGGGGCAGTTCTCGATACCGATCTTCACTTTTTTTTCTTCCGCCAGCTTGATGATCGGCTTCCAGGTTTTCTGAAAGAGTTCCAGGTTTTCTTCGGTGTTTTTATTTTTGTCTCTTCCAATGAAGCTGGTGACCATGCCGATGCCCATTTCCGCCGAAACGCCGATAAGCTTTTTGATATGTTCGATGGCTACTTCCGCGGCTTCCCGGTCGGGATCAAGCGGATTGGGGTAATACCCAAGGGAGCTTATAAAGATACCGCGCTTTTCCGCGTAATCCCTATAGTACGCGATTTTCCCAGAATCGATCCCTTCAAGATCGATGTGGGTTATTCCGCCGTAACGCCTCTCAGCCTTTCCCTTTGGCCAGCAGCAGACTTCAATGCATTTGAAGCCCACGCCGGACGCGTAATCAACTACTTCCTCAAATGTCAGATTGGGTAAAATTGCCGATACAAGTCCGAGTTTCATTTTTCCACCTCTTATAAATTTACCAATTTTGGCGTCATAGCTCAATCCAGCGTTTCTCGGCGGCGCTCTTTAATACCTTTTCACATAGTACCATTTCTTTTAGGCCATCTTCAAAGGTCGCGTATTCGCCTTCTGTTTGTTTACCGGCCGCGATAGCCTGGTATATTTTGATAAAATTCTGTTTAAAGGTATCGGGGAAACCTTCCACATGACCGCCGGGATAACTGGTAACACTGCCCACGGCTTTTTTAAGTATTGACGGGTCCTTTACATATTCGCCATTCTGGGTTTCCCTGCGGCCCACCCATAGGCTGTTGGAATTTTCTGAATCCCACTGCAGCGCGCAATTGCTGCCCCCTATGGAAACCTGCATCTTGTTCTTCTTTCCCGCAAAAACCTGGCTGATGTTGCAGCATCCCTTGGCCCCATTTTCAAAATGGAAGAGCACGGTGGCGTAGTCTTCGGTTTCTATCGGAACAACCTGGTAATCTTCAGGCCGCAGGGCCATACCGGAGTATGTTTCCACGGGCTTCAAAGGCTTTTTGCGGTTCTTGTGAAAGGTAGCGATATCCGCAAGAATTTCCGTCACTTTAAGGCCGCTTACAAATTCAACCATATCGATCCAGTGGGTACCAATATCCGCAAAGGCGCGGCTCGATCCGCTGAGCGCGGGATCAACCCTCCAGTTGTAATCCGTATCCAGGTAAAGCCAATCCTGCAGGTAGTCGCCGTGTACCGTATAGATGTTTCCAATTTCCCCGGCGCGTACCATTTCCCGCATCTGGTATACCATGGGGTAAAAGCGGCAATTGTAATTTATGGCGTTGATTACGCCTTTGGCCTTTGCTTTTTTTACGAGCTTTTCCGCCTCGTCCACATTGAGGGAAAGGGGTTTTTCACACAGCACATTTATGCCCTTGTCCAGAGCGTAATTGGCCATCTCAAAATGGGAACTGTTAGTCGTACAGATATGAACGCAGTCCAGGTTTTCCCGGTCTATCATTTCTTTGTAATCGGAATACCCCTTGGGCAGGGACAAGGCGCGCGCTTTCCCATCGGGATCATTGGTCTCCGCCAGGGCCACTATGTCGATATTGCCAAGACGGCGGAGCTGTTCAATGTGCACTGTCCCTATAAAACCGGCGCCTACTACGCCAACACGATATTTATTCATAATTACCTCATTAAGCTGTTTATTTTTTTAGGTTCCATTTTAAAATATTATGGAGTATACTTAATGTCACTGTCAATTGAGCCATTTTCAAATTGGAGGTTAATTATTATGGAAAGAACAAAAGTCGCTATATTGGGCGCCGGGTTCATTGCCAACGTCCACATGGAAAGTTACGCCAGGTTTGTGCCCGAGGCGGAAGTTGTCGCCGTATTCAGCCACAATGGCGATAAGGCCAGGGCTTTCGCGAACGCGCATGGGATCCCCGCATGGTACGATAATCTTGATAAACTGCTTGCCGAATCGGGCGCCCAGGTCATTGATATAGGCCTGCCGAATTACCTGCACCACGAGGCCTGCATGAAAGCGGCCGCGGCGAATAAACATATTATTATAGAAAAGCCCCTTGCCTTAACCCTGGAACAAGCGGACGAGATGATCGACGCGTGCAAGAAACGGGGCCTATTGCTCTGCTACGCCGAGGAGCTCTGCTTTGCGCCAAAGTACGAGCGGGTGCGCGCCCTGGTAGAACACGGCGCGGTGGGAAAGGTGTACATGCTCAAGCAGGCGGAAAAGCACTCCGGCCCCCACAGCGCCTGGTTTTACAAAAAGGAGACCGCGGGCGGCGGCGTCATGATGGACATGGGCTGCCACGGGCTCGCATGGTTCCGCTGGATGAATAAAAACAATCCGGTTAAATCCGTGTACGCCGATATGAAAACGGTAATGCACAACACGGACTGCGACGATAACATCGTTACTATTGTGGAGTTTGAAAACGGGGTCACCGCCGTCGCCGAGTCGAGCTGGGCCCGTCACGGCGGAATGGACGATCACGTCGAGATATACGGCGACAAAGGCGTTTCCTACGCGGATCTCTTCAGGGGCAATTCGGCGCTGACCTACAGCATTGACGGCTACGATTACGCCAGTGAAAAGGCGGGAAGCAGCAAGGGTTGGTCCTTCACGATCTTTGAGGAAGCTTTTAACCAGGGCTATCCCCACGAGCTCAGGCATTTCATTAGCTGCGTGCGCGAGGGCAAGCAGCCCCTCGTTACGGGTGAAGACGGCCGCGCGGTACTGGAGCTGATCTACGCCGCGTACGCTTCGGCAAAAAAAGGCGCGAAGGTGAGTATACCCTTCTCGGCAAAAGTTAAGTATCCGATAGAGCTTTGGCTTAATTAGATAGTTCGTGTTGGTTCGTGTCAGTTCGTGGTAAAAGAAAACTGGAAGAATTACTGCCGTATCGGCGGGGTCCTGTTGTACATGGCCAGAATAATGATGAGGACTATCCCCATTACCATGTCGGTGGTTGCCTGTGACATTGAAAATACCGCCAGGCAGTTGGTAAGCACGGTGATGAGCAGGGCCCCCGCCAGGGCGCCGATATAGGAGCCTTTACCGCCGGTAAGCAGGGTTCCCCCGATAACCACCGCGACAATTGAACGCATGGTAAACGTATCAAAGTAATTGCCGCGGACGAAGTTCATGTAGCCCGCGCCGAGGAAACCCGCCACTCCGGCGAGGATACCCGCGATGACGTATACCATCAGCTTCACCCGTACAGTTCTGACGCCGGTGAGGTAGGCCGCGCGCTCGTTGTTGCCCATGAGGAACAGCCGCATGCCGTAACGGCTGCGGTTTAAAATAAAAATCACGATACCAAAAATAACTATCCCGTAGAGCAAACTCGAAGGAATAACGCCGGCAAAGCGGTAGGTCATGCTCTTTGTGAACCAGGGGCTGGCGATGCCGGAAGGTTTCCCTTCGGTGATGACGTACTGGAGGCGGGTCACCACATTTGCGACGCACATGGTAACGATCATCGGGGGCAGGCCCATGAGCGCGACACCCGCGCCGTTTACGAAACCCGCCGCCGCGCCGATTCCAATGGACATAAGCAGGGTAACGAGGAAGTACCCTTCGTTGCCCCGCATTATCCCTACCGTGAGAAGCGCGGCAAGAGTCATCACCGCGCCCACGGAAAGATCGATGCCGCCGCCTCCTGAAACTATCACAAGGGTCTGCCCTGCCGAGGCAATGGTGAGCATAACAGTAAGGGCGAAAATGGAACCAAAGGCGTTGATATTGAGCGAGCGGGGACTGATGATCACGTTGGTAAGGAAGAGGAGTACCGAGAAAACCAGCGCCATGCCGATCTGGTTTGTAACGGCAAAACGCTTCAGTTTCCCGCCGAAACCCAGAGTTTTAACGTTTTGGTTTTGACTCATCCCGCCCTCCCTGAATTTGACGCAGTATTCCTTCCTTTAGGGCGTCCCGCTGTACCTTATTGGTAAAGACAGTGGCGGCCAGCCCAATGAGAACGATGCCGTCGGAGACAAGGTTCTGCCAATACGAAGTGGCTTTAAAACCATCAATTATCTGCGGCAAGAGGTTGAATATCTGGAACACCGCGTTTTGAATCAGGATAAGGAAGCCCGATCCAAGCAGGGCGCAAGCCATGGTACCCCAGCCCCCGGCCAGAGAAACACCGCCGAGTATACACGCGATTATGCTGCGCAGGCCGTAACTTTCCCCCATGATGGGGTTGCCCGCCGCTGTCATCGCGGTAAGGCAGAATCCGGAAATACCTATGTACACGCCCTCAATGAGGTACATCTTAACCTTGACGTTTACAATATTGATCCCGTTGGCAAAGGCGTTGCGTTCGTTTCCGCCGACCGCGTAGACGTGCTTCATCAGGGGTTTACGCTTAAGGTACATCCACAGTAAAACAGCCAGGAGAATGACAATGAACGATACGGGAAGAAAGCCAAACAGGTTCTTATCGTAAGTCATGTAGATAACTTCAGGGATCTGGCCCTGCGGCTTTGGCATGATGATCAGGTTAAAGCCCCGCACGATGTAGATCATGCAGAAACTCACCAGGAGGGAGGGGATACGCAGCGTGGATACGATGAGGCCGTGTATTCCCGCGACAATTATTGCGCCGCCAAAGGCGACGAGCCAGGCGAGGGGGACCGGAAAACCGGGAATATAGATGGGCAGCATCACCGCCACTACGTTGACAAAGGCCATCTGAACGCCGATGGATATATCAATGATCCCCATAAGCATCAGAACGAGCTGGCCCATGGATACGAGTATCAGGGGAGCGTTCTTCCCGAAGATCAGGGCAATGTTCTTGATGGAAAAGAAACTGCCCGGCCCCTGTATCGCGACATTGATCACCACGACGATGAGAAACAACACGAGCCCTGTAAAGGCCGGGGAGCGGGAGAGGCGGCGAAAGCTTTCGTTAAGAGAACGGTTCTTCATCAGCCTTCCTTAACCTTCCTTGTTTAGTCCAAGCATAGCCGCCACCAGACGCTCCTCGGTCCGGTCATCGCCGGACAAACAGGCGCTGATCCTGCCTTCGTAAAAAACGTAGATACGATCGGAAATTTCCAGCAGTTCCTCGTTATCGCTGGAATTGTAAAGCGCGCACATACCCGCCTCGGTACATTCCTTCAGAATACGGTGTATCTCCTGCCGGGTGCCAATATCAACTCCCTTTGTCGGATCATCGAGGAGCAGCAGATCCGGGGTAAGCGCCATCCAGCGGCTTATGACCAGTTTCTGCTGGTTACCGCCGGAAAGTGAGGAAGCCGGCAGACCAAGGCCGCCTACCAAAATATTGTACTTCTTAACCGCGTCTTCCGCAAAGGTCCATACCGTACCCGGCCCCAAAGGGGAAAAAGCGTTTTTATGCGTAACCGCCCCCGCGAAGATATTTTCAGCGACCGAGCGTATGGGAAAAACAGACTCCTTGTTGCGATCCCCGGAAATAAACCCCATGCTCTGTTTCACGGCGCTTGCCGGGTCCTGAAACCTGACCCGGTTTCCCCGGAAAGCGATCTCGCCGCTCTCGTATTTTACGTCCCCCAGGATGCTTCTGAGGAATTCCTGCTGGCCCTGACCGTCGAGACCCCCGATGCCTACAATCTCACCGGGCCAGCTGCTAAACTCAATACCGTTGAGCTTCCCGGTAAGGCTCAAAGCCTGAACTTCCAGCAGGGGATTCACCCCCTCTTTGTGGCCGCGCCGGGCGCTGGAACTGCGGCCTTCAAGATCCGGTTTCCTGCCCGTCATGTGGTACACCACCGTATCCAGGTTCATATCCTTGACCGGTCCTTCCGCCACGGTTTCACCGCCCCGCAGAATAGTACACCGGTCACAGATACGGAAGATCTCGTTCATCCGGTGCGTGACCATAACGATTGACGTCCCTTCCTTCTTGAGTTCACGGAGTATGTCAAACAGGAGGTCAACCTCTTCCGAATGAAGGGACGCAGTCGCCTCATCAAGGATGAGGAGCCTGGGTTTTGAAGCCACCGCCTTTGCTATTTCTATGAGCGCCTGGGTTGAGGGCGCAAGACTCTGAACCAGGGAATCCGGATTGCACTGGATGTTGAATTTTTTCATATAGGACAGGGCGGTCTCCCGCGCCTTCTGGCGGTCGATAACGCCGAACATGGCCCTGGGTTCCATACCCATCATGATATTGTCTATTACGTTCATGGCGGGAATCAGACTGAAATCTTGAAATGTGGAAGCGATACCAAGACGGCGGGAATCCGCCGCGGAATGGATATGAATAAGATCGCCGTTATAGATAATTTCGCCCTCGTCGGGGTTAACCAGCCCGGCAAGCGCCTTAATCAGGGTGGACTTGCTGGAACCGTTTGCCCCCAGCAGGGCCATTATCTCTCCTTCCTGTACCCGCAGCGAAGCTTTCTGTAACGCCACAACAGCGCCGAATTTTTTTGAGATTCCTCGCATTTCAAGCACAGGGGATTCCTCTATCATGCATGGTTCATGAAAAGGCGGCGGATTACATCACATCCGCCGCCGCTTAACTGTTTCGATTATTTAAAATAAGCGGCTTTCGCCTGCTCAACGGTCATGAACGATGAAACCGAAGTGGAATCCGGAAGCGCTTTTACATCGTCCAATCTCTGGGCCATGTTGTCGTAGGTCATGATCCACTGCGGGGTGTAGTAAATACTGTTTCCCTTAAGACCCGCGGAGGCAATTCCGTCCTTTAACTGGTTGCCCTGCCTGATATTTATCGCGATAGCAAGGGCTGTAGCTCCGATCCCCGGGGGGTTTTCAACGACGATAAAGGGAAGTACCAGCTTATCCTTGTTGATGCTGGCGATTTTCCGGATCCAGGCGATTTCTTCCGAAGAGCTAATGCATCCGGGGTAGGGGATTTTCGCCTCTTCAATGGCGCCCATGATCCCAATCGCGGCTTCCTGGTTGATGATCCCGTCGTACTGGAGGCCAGAGGAGATCACTTCACTCATGAGCCTCTTGGAGTCCGAATCTACCCAGTTGTGGGCCATGGTTTTTACAATCTGGAGGCCCGCTTTGGTTAACTCGGATTTCCAGACTTCGTTGCGCATCTCCGAAGCGGAGTTGCCGTCGATCCCGTTGAACTGGATAACTTTTTTGCCGGGGCCAAGCGTCTTGATAACAAAATCCGACTGGATCCTTGCCCAGGCTTTCTGATCCACTACGACGTTGAGGATCTGACTGGATTCGTACTCGCAGTCCGCGTTGACATAGGTTATCTTCGCGGCGAGAGCTTTGGCGATAACCGGGTCCAACCCTGTCGCGGCAATGGGGTTAACGATGATAATGTCGTAGCCTTCATTTACCGTTTGTTCGATCTGCTGGGTTTGTACCGCAGGATCGTTGTTCGAGGTAAACGTAGCGTACTGCCCAATGATCCCCGCCGCCCGGAGCTTCGTGACCTGATCGGTCATTTGCTGCTCGTACACCGCGCGGTACGCGTTGCCTTCTATAACCGCGTTGTGGGAAGCGACTTTAAAACCGCTTGTCTTTTGCGCCGCGGCGCCGCCAGCCTGATTGCCGGCTGCCTGGTTGCCTCCGGCAAAGACCATTGCCGCTGCCGCAATGATCAGTATCACAAAAAACACTCTCTTCATACCTGTCCTCCAAATTTTGAACAAAATAGTAATGGAACGTTCCATATTAGTGATATTATAGAATACCATGTCATTATCCAATTGTCAACATTTTTTTTCAATTGTATAATTCCGGTAGAAGAAGACTTTCCAGGTTTCGGAGGGCTTATATGTTGTCACAGGAAATCAAGAACCAGCTTGAAAACGCTACTCTTCCGGTATTGCCCCAAAAAAAAGATTTCAGAATAGGCTGTATCGGCGCGGGTTTTATTATGAACGACTGTCACCTGGTCGCGTACAGAAACGTTGGCTTTAATCCGGTTGCGATTAGCTCACTGACCGCGGAAAGGCGGGAAGCGGCCGCCAAACGGCATAGCATCAAAAAGGTGTACGATACCTGGCAAAAACTTGTTGACGATACTGATATAGAAATTCTGGACATAGCGGTTCCGCCTGACGTGCAGATGGACGTCCTCCGTTATGCGGCAAACAAAAAACACCTCAAGGGAATACAGGTACAGAAGCCCGCGGCCATGTCCCTCGCCGAGGTCCGCGAAATCGCAAACATCGCAAAGACCATGGGCATACCGCTCGCGGTAAATTCCAATATGCGCTACGACCAGTCCATGCGGGCCCTAAAGTTCGCCCTGGATAAAAATCTCCTGGGGAAACCGGTTCTCGCGACCATAGAGATGCGGGCCATTCCCCATTGGCAGGATTTCCTTAAAAAGTACCCGCTCCTTGAAATCTACAGCATGGGTATCCATCATATCGATATTTTCCGCTATCTTTTCGGAGACCCGGAAAAGATCACTGCCGTTTGTCGAACGGATCCCCGTACCCAATTCGCCCACCGGGACGGTATTGTGCAATTTACCTATAAGTACGCCGACGGCTTTTTGGCCACAAGCCTTGACGACGTATGGGCCTGGCCGAACGAGCCCTGTGAAAAGGATATCTACATCAAATGGCGGGTGGAAGGTCTTGAAGGCATGGCCGCGGGAACCATAGGCTGGCCTTTTTACCCGGAGCGTACGCCAAGTACCCTGAAGCTCACGACAAAACAGGCGTCCGGCTGGATAGAGCCCCGCTGGGATACGGTCTGGTTCCCGGACGCCTTTGCGGGTACCATGGCGAGTCTCCTCAGGGCGGTGGAAACCGGGACAAAACCGGAGATTGATATTGAGGACAATATCAAAACCATCGCCTGCGTCGACGCCTGTTATGCGTCAATTACGGAAGAGCGCACGGTGAGTCTGGAAGAGATTCTGAAAAGGTAGAAATACTTTTTATATTATTAATTATAATTGAGGAGGAGATCATGTTGCTGCCGGGAATTTTTACTGGATACTACCCTTATACCATGGACGAGGTTATCAAAAAGATAAAGGCCTCGGATTTTTCATGCGTACAGCTCGACGTGTCGTTCAAGGACTGCGACGCCGCCAAAGAGTACCTTACAAAAGAGAAGGCCCGCAAAATCCGCGACAAGTTCCGCGACGCGAAGCTCCCCATAGTCGCTGTCTCCGCCTACACCAACCTGATACACCCTGACCCGGAAAAACGCAAGGCCAATATCGCCTACATGAAAATGATACTGGAGCGCGCCCTGGATCTGGGCTGCCCCTATGTGGCAAGTGAGACCGGTACCTATAACCGCGACAGCGACTGGGTATGGGACGACCGTAACGCCGCCGAAGCGGTCTACCAGGAAACCTGCGAGGTGCTCTATGATATAACCAAATTTGCCCGGGAATGCGGCGCGGTTTATATAGTAGAAAACTATGTCGCCAATGTAATAGGTACAGTGGAGCAGGTCCTGCGGCTTTTTAAGGATATCAACCTTCCCGATATCAAATTGCTCTGCGATCCCACAAACTACTTCAACGACGGCAACATCGAGCATGTGGATGAGGAACTTCACCGTATATTCAACGCCCTAAGCGATAAAATGGTTGTGGCCCACGCCAAGGACTGTAAGCGCGCCGCGAGCGCCGAGGAAAAACACGCCGATATTGACGCCGACGCGTCCCATACATTCCGGGGTTCAGGCGCTGTGGAACTTCCCGCCGCGGGTCTTGGAGTACTTAACTACGATCTTTACGTGAAGCTCCTCGCGAAAGATCACCCCAATATGCCAATTATCATTGAACATCTGGATGAAAACGACATAAGCCGGGCGCAGGGATTTCTGAATAACGTACTGAAGAAGCAGGGCGTCTAGCCGGAGCCTGGTTTTGCCTACCATCAAAGATGTCGCAAAATTGGCCGGTGTTTCACACGGCACGGTTTCAAATGTGCTTAACGGTTATAAAAGTGTTAACAGCAGTATCGTAAAACGCGTTGAGGCCGCAATCAAGGAGCTGGGCTACCAGCCAAATCTGAAAGCCGGGAGTATGCGGAACAGCAGGACCCACTGCATCGGCGTACTCCTGCCGAATATCACCGACAACATCCATACCAATTTGTACAATGGCATTGAGCGCATAGCCGGCGAAGCCGGCTACAGCATCAGCCTTTATGTTTCCAACGGCTCGCCAGAAACCGAAGAAGAGCTGCTTCTGCGGATGCAGCAGCAGCGCGTAGACGGCGCGGTAATACTCAGCTGCATACCCGGTAAAACAAAGGTCTTTAACGATTTACTCAAGTCAGGTACGGAGCTGGTTTTTGTACGCCGCAAGCCGGATGGTTTAAAGGAGTTCACTTTCCTTGGCATTGATGAATGCCAGGCGCTTTTCAATGTAACCGCAGGCCTATTGAGGCAGGGCTGGAGGGACATCACCCTTTTAACCGGCCGGAAAGAATACTCCAACGAGAAAGAATGCACAAAAGGGTTCCTCGACGCCATTGCCGAATCAAGACGCCTGGGCCAATTGCCTGAAACCTGCCCCAACGGCGGCAATACGATTATCCGGATTGCCAACGAAGGAAAAGAAAGCGCCTTCAGGGCAGGTGTTCAGCTGCTGCACACTGAACGAGCAGCCAATGAAAGAACCCCCCGGGCGCTGATAACGACCTGTTCAGAATACGCCCAGGGCATACAGGCTGCGGTAACCATGTTCAGCCTGAACAGCAGTCTGGTTCTTTTTTTGGATAATGACAGCTGGATACGCGAGGTTTCCCGCTATCCGGCAATTCGGATAAGCCAGCGCTATTACCAGTTGGGCGAAGAGGCTATTAAGGAACTGCTTCTTATGATAGAGATCCCGGTTCATCCAAAAGCTGAAACAATTATACTCCCCGCAAATCCCGCGCCGCCGCTTCCTGCTCCGGAAAAACCCAGACAAAACGAACGGAGGCTTTCGCCTAACGTAAAAAAGCTGCGGGTGCTGATGCTGGAAAACGCTTCTTCCGTCGCGGCCAGGCTGATGAAACCGGCCTTTTCCGAAGAAACCGGCATCCCTGTTGAAATAAACACCCTGGCGTATGGATCAATGTACGGCGCGATTTTTGACAACCATAGTAACGAACATTATGAAATCATGCAGATAAATATCCCGTGGATCGCCGAATCCATTCATCGTAAGCTTATTGTTCCGCTGGAAGATCTTATGGGAAAAGACAATGGTATCCGTTCTGTTTTTTCTCAGGAGATTCTGGAACAGCATGGAATATTCAATGACGTCCTGTATATGGCGCCTTTTTTGATAGGCACCCAGCTTCTCTTTTACCGGAAAGATCTGTTCAGCGATCTTCGCATCAGGCGCCTTTTTTACGAAAGGAACAGGAAGCCCCTTGAGGTGCCTGGCACCTGGAAGGATTATGATACAATCGCGGAATTTTTCACGAGAAGCTGTAACCCCGAATCGCCGGTACCCTATGGAACCACCCTTGGCGGCCCCAGCGGCACGTATTACTTCATACCCCGGCTTTGGGAAAGAGGCGTCTCATTGCTCCGCGAATTCCCCCAGGAGCCTAACGCGGCGTTCCTTGAACGTATCGAAGAAACCCTTGGCTGGTATAAGGCGTCTTTTGAGCACGCGAATCCATTGGCAAGAGACTGGGATCAAACAGAGCAGGCCAATCAGTTTTGCCAGGGCAACGCCGCGATGATGGTAATTTACCAGGCCCATTTTACCGATCACGTGTACCAGCATGAATCAAATATCTCAAGGGAAAACATCGGCTTCGCGGCTCTGCCAAACCGGACATCGGTATTGGGCGGCTGGTCCCTCGGCGTCAGTACGGCAAGCGCAATGCTTAAGGAAGCCAAATGTTTTCTTGAATGGATCTTTAAAGATGAGAATATACTCCTCCATAATATTTTGGGCGGCGCCATTCCCTCAAAAAATACCTTCAGTTCCCATGAGATGAAGAAGGTATACCCCTGGTTGGCGTCAGCTTCGGACTCTGTATACGCCAGCCGCAAAATGATTGACCCTGAAGTTCATTGGGTCTCCCAGTGGGAATTTGAGTGTGTAACCGAAAATATTCTGAACCGCCTCACCCACAATAAAATAAATATTAAAACCGCCGCGGAAGAACTGTGGAAGCGGCTCGCGGACATCAAACGAAATTTTTTATTGACAACTGAGTAATAGCGTGGTATTCTGGTTATTAAACAATATGGAACGTTCCATATCCGGGGGGACAATGACTTCACGTGAAAGAGTAATGAGCGCGATTAACCACCGGCAGCCGGATAAGCTCCCTGTTGATTTTGGAAGCAGCCCTGTTACCGGTATCAGCGCGTCGATAGTGTATAAACTCAGGCGCGCGTTCAATCTGAGCGAACACCCGGTGAAGGTGGTTGACTGCTATCAGATGCTGGGAGAAGTAGAAGACGATCTCCGGGAAAAGCTCGGCGCGGACTGTGTTTCGGTGATGACCTACACAAATCTCTTCGGTTTCAGGAATTCGGGGTGGAAGCCCTGGACGCTCTCCGATGGTACGCCGGTGCTTGTTCCCTCCGGTTTCAATACAAATGTTACGCCTGACGGCGCGCTCTACCAGTACCCGGAAGGGGATCAGAGCGTCCCCCCCAGCGGCGTTATGCCAAAGGGAGGTATTTATTTTGACTCACTGAAACGGGATACCCCTCCCTTCGATGAAGATGATCCTGCGGTAGATGACAACCTTGAGGAATTTTCCCTCTTGAGCGATGAGGTACTGGCGTACTATCAAAAGGAAACCGAATCCCTGCGCAGGAACACCGATTGCGCCATTCTCGCGAACCCCGGCGGGACCGCTCTGGGAGACATTGCCCTCGTCCCCGCGCCTTTTATGAAACGGCCCAAAGGCATAAGGGACATCGAGGAGTGGTATATCTCCATGGCAAGCAGGCAGGATTTTTTAAAGGAGCTCTACGACAGGCAGACCCAAATTGCCCTTAAGAACCTTGCCCTCCTCAAGGAAGCGGCGGGTGACAACATCGATGTTTTGTACCTTTGCGGTACGGATCTGGGCAGTCAGAACGGTCCCATGTGTTCAGTAGCGGCCTTTGAGGAAGTGTACCTTCCTTATTATAAGCGCATGATCGAATGGATACACCGGAATACCGGCTGGAAGGTGTTCAAGCATTGCTGCGGTTCAATCAAACCCCTGATCCCCAAATTAATTGAGGCCGGTTTTGATATACTTAACCCGGTTCAAAACAGCGCAAAGGATATGGATCCTCTGGCGCTAAAAAACGAATTTGGCGGAAATATTACGTTCTGGGGCGGCGGCGTCGATACCCAGCAAACGCTGCCCTTTGGCAGCCCGGACGAAGTTTATAAACAGGTAACCGAACGCATCTCCATTTATCACCGGTCAGGCGGGTTTGTGTTTAATACTATCCACAATACGCAATCGGGCGTTCCGGTTGAAAACTTTCTTGCCATGATTGACGCGGTTAAGCAGTTCCGGTAAGCGAAAGTCACTCCCGCCTCATCCACACCAGCATTTCCCCCGGCGTACGGTTGTTCCAAAAGCTGTAGGGCAGGGCGGTGAGTTCCGCTTCCTCTGTCTCCGGAACGAATTTTTCCGAGAACGATTCGCTTTCCCCTCTTTCAACCAGTCTTCTGCCCTTCGCCTTAATGACCATGACGCCGCCAAGAAGGTCTTCGTGCCATGATTCGGCAAGAGGCGCGGAAGTATCAAGCGAAAGGGCGGCGAGGTTAGCGCCGTTGTCCGCTTCCTCCAGGCAGTAAATTTCAGGCCCCCTTGCGATGGCGGCCTTTCCGCAGTTTTGGTGAACTTTCGGGTTCGCGTAGACAATAAACGGCTCAACCGGGAAGCTGATAACAACTTCATCGTTATTCCACACGCGCGTTATGCGGTAATAATTATTCCGCTTTTCACCCGGAGCAAGGCCGCCGTTGACCTTCGCGCTAAAATCCCCGGCGAAACCCGGTATGCGTACATGCAGGGAGAAGGGGACGTTCCCGGCCTTTACGCTGATCTTCACCTGACCGGTTTTGGGATAATCGGTGTGCAGCGAAAGGCTGACCTTCTTTCCTTCAACCTCAAAGGAGCATTCGTTCCTTATAAACAAATTGATAAAAAGATCGTTCCCCTTTTTGCTGTAAATGTATTGGCCCAGGTTTGTCAGGGTTCGGGCTACGTTGGTGGGGCAGCAGGCGCAGTCAAACCATTTCTGGCGTACCGGCTTTACGTGGGAACGGGAGCTGTTGGCGATGCAGTTTTCGGGCCACACTTCAAGGGGGTTCACGTAGAAGTAGCGGTTCCCCTCAAGGGAGATGCCGCTCCGTACGGTATTGTAGAGCACCCGCTCTACGGTATCGAAATAGGAAGCGTCTCCTGTAGCCCTGGCCATTCTGAGGCCGAACAGGGCAAGCCCAATGGAAGCGCAGGTTTCCGAATAGTTGGAGTCATTCGGCAGATCGTAATCAACCGTGAAGCGCTCCCAAAAACCTGAAGAGCCGATACTTCCCGTTATATACATACGTTTCTGTACTATGTTGTTCCAGAGTATGCGGCAGCGTTCCAGAAGCTCATTGTCGCGGTACTCTTCGGCGAGATCCGCCATGGCGCAGTACAGGTACACGGCCCTGACCGCGTGGCCCTCGGCGGTATCCTGCTGGCGTACCGGTAGATGGGATTGGGAGTATTTGGGATCGTACGCGGAGAACTCCGGAAAGATACGTCTGAAACCGGGACGTTTCATTTCTTCCAGAAAGTAATTTGGAGAAGCGCCGCGCGCGTCAACAAAGTATCTGGCTGTTTCCAGATAACGAACGCAGCCGGTTGCGTGGTACAGCCGTATCAGGGCCAGCTCAATCTCCGGGTGTCCCGGATAGCCGTGGATCTGGGCGGCCGCGGGGCCAAAGGTCTTGCAGATAAGATCCGCGAGACGGCAGACGATCTCGAGGAAAGCCTTTTTGCCGGTGGTCTCGCCGTAAGCTACCGCGGCTTCAATAAAATGGCCGGCGCAGTAGAGCTCGTGGCCCTCGGTGAGGTTCTTCCATTTTTCGTTTGGGTACTTCAGGGTAAAATAGGTATTGAAGTAACCGTCGGCTTCCTGGGCGCGGCCGATGAGGGCGATCACTTCATCGGCGGTCTTTTCCAGTTCCGCATTGGGCCTGGCCGCCAGGCTGTACGCAACCGCTTCAAGCCATTTCGCCGCGTCGGTATCCTGAAAGACCATTCCCCGCCTCTCGCCCTTTTCCTCTCCCGCCGCGATGCGGAAATTTTTAAGGCAGTTACTGGGCGGAATATCGCTCAGACGGTCGTTAAGGACCTCCCACTGGTAAGGAATAACTTTATCCGGAATCAGGGATACGTAG
>Ga0123357_10002579_pt1 | contig 20333 bp, 9 predicted proteins | sample TergutEmb28metaG_FD_89873 | JGI IMG/M metagenome (GOLD analysis project Ga0123357, IMG submission 89873) | Embiratermes neotenicus P4 segment gut microbial communities from Petit-Saut dam, French Guiana - Emb289 P4 | ecosystem: Host-associated > Arthropoda: Insects > Digestive system > Gut ... | reverse complement strand
CAAACCAGATACCACCCATGATATAATCAACCAGTTAGTCGCAGACTCCTGAAGATGGTCGTATTAACGGCCGAAACATGTTGAGCAATCAATGAGTATTGAATAAATAATAAAATAAGTGGCTCAAGTTGGTTTTTTCTCTTTACGCAACTATCCATCTTAATATTAAATCATAATTTTCAAGTCGGTCCCCCATTTAGCCCTTATAGTAAGTTCATCTTCCAAAGCGTGCATTTCTAGTAATTACCTTTCACTCTACACATTAGGCCGATTACTAACTTATTGATTTAGACGCCCTCACAATTGTCTACTAGCTTTTGGTTTCGAATTGATGAGCCAGCAATCGCGGGTTTACGACGAATTGCCGTTAACTATTATGGAGTTAAGGACAAAATGTGAATCTCACAACGTATCACCGTAAAAATGGGGACACATAAAGGATGCCTCCTGTTCCATAGCATATATTGGGCATTAAAATTTTTGGTACGCTTACTTCATCTGTGCAACTTTTAATTCACACGATTATAATAGAAATTCTATATTAAATTAATGCCACACATTCCCACTATTGATTAGTCTTATTCAGGATATTTTTTGAAAATAATTACATGTCTAAAAAGGCAATTATAAATATAATGACGTGACACAAACTGTACCTTAATCTGTTATTCCTCTGTGAATATGTACGATTACGTACACGGTAACTGACAGCACTGATGTTCCACCATTCTGAAACTTCAAATTTCTAATTTCTAAGGTTACATACGCTCTATTGGTTTTCGTTTGTCTCTTACCGATTAATATCCCATAATTGGGGCCTATAACGCCCCATATATGTAAATACTTTTGACAAATCCTCATTATTCATAAACAGTGCAAGAGAAGACTGAAGATTCATGATGAAGGCGTATACAAGTCTCGTTGTCTGCCTTAATGCATTTCTTCTGTAACCCATCGCCCAGATCTCTCGTTAGAGTTTTGGGAAACTGTTCGCCTTCTCTTGCTCAGTGCCAGATATTGAAACTTGTTCTGCAGGAGAGAATAGGTCAGCTTACTACATCCTGCAGCCTGCTGAAATAAGCATGATCATTTTTCCAAAGACATGGTTTGAGAAAGTAGGATGATGAACAGCGTAAAATATAAAATTTCATCCAAAAATACAATACTCCGCCTTCGACAAAATGTTTCCATATTAACCAGGTATCAAACGATAATTAATCTGTTGACGAATTCTCAACCCTTTCAAGCCTGACGGGAAGGTGTTTGGGGGGGTGAGAAACACTTTAATTCTGGGAAGGAAGAGCATCATTTTGTCAAAAAGTTTCCAGACTTTGCCCACTTGTCCTTCTGATAAGAAAAGCATGAAATGAAGTTTATAGGATGACAAAACCTAGTGGCTTGAAATAAAACCACTGTAATTTTTACCTTACTTACTTACTTACTTACTTACTTACTCCATGGAGCAGAGTCCTTCTTGAGAAGCTAACTGGTTCTGCAGCTAGTCAAGTAATTCCCTGCACTTTATGGAACCCGAAAGTTCATCACCGTATTCACAAGTTCCCGCTAAATGCTGCGTGATACCTCCTCTAGAAACACTCCCCCCCCCCGTAGATCCGAGTGGTGGAGTAGTTTACCTCCGGATTGTTTTGTCTCCAGAGGAAGCATCTCGGCCTGTGAATATTTTTTAACAAAGGGTTTTCACGGGGAGGCGTTGTTAGTACCTCGCCCAACCCCCAAGCCGGAGGACCACCCCTCGTCGGTTGTCCGCGAGTGCTTATTCAATATATTCGCAGCTACCCTCCATATCGGAGGCCGTTCCTCCATCCGCAACCTGAGGACGCGCCATGCCGTGGTGACAGAGACCAACTTATTTTTACCTACTGGTTAAAATTACGTACTTGCATAACTTGGAAAAGTAATTTGGTGCTGTTCATTGCAAGAGAATATACTTCAAGGGAGTGAAATCGGAAGACTTCTTGAGAAATACACAATAAAATCAAGGAATTTGGGAATTATATCAGCGTGTATTTGAACGCAGAGTTGAAGATAGACGTTTGTCAAAATTACACACCTATATAAAAACTCATTAATGTGGAATAAGAAACCAACTAGATGTCACTTAGTATTATATTTATTTCTCCTTTATAAGTTGCTCTAAATGTTTCGGGCTACCTTGTGCCCATCCTCAGGAGCTAACAACTTAGTGGTATTTTTGCCGCGTGTGGTGTAATGCCGTGGCTATGTAGGAGGTCAGATGCGGTTGGCTGGTTGTGTCCGTTGGGGAGTACGTAGCACAACGCGCCACGTACTCCCCAATGGATACACAATAAGCCAACCGGATCTGACCGCCTACACAGCCACGGCACTACACCACACGCGACAAAAATACCACTAAGTCGTCTGCTCCTGAGGATGGGCACAAGGTAACCCGAAACATGTTGAGCAACTTATAAAGGAGAAATAAATATAATACTAAGTGACATCTAGTTGGTTTCTTATTCCACATTGAACTACGATGACGGTCAGCCACACATCAGAAACTCATTAAGTAAGTCAAATATAACATAGGTATTCTCCGTTGGGAAAACCAATCGAATGTGGTGAAAGGGATAAAATGATCATTATTCGTAAGAACCAAACGAAAATCAATACTGCAAACTGTGTGGTCAAAGTCCGACTTTATTGCTACAGCAGATGGTGTACTGATTTACTATTGGACTTTGATATTTAAATCACTGGAATGACTTACGCATACAGAAGTTGGTCATTGGGCTTTGAGTGTGAAACATGAGAACCTTTTACGTATAAAATTTTAAGGAAAGTTAGTAATAATGGGATGGTAAAAGTTATTTATAGCAGAGTTACAGCAATCTCAAAATTGCTCAGTTCCTCAGGGGTTTGAATTTAATTTATTCCTGGTTCTGCATAAAGGATATTTAACAGAAGAAACCAGGGATTTAAGATTAAGGTAATATATCAGAAATTGAAATTCAGTGTATTTAGCACAAAGATCAAATTATCCGGTTCGATTCCCGATAGGGTCATTGGGATTTTCCATCGACTTAATTCCTCCGGCCGCACTATGGCGCTGCGATCGACTAAGCTTCTAACAGAAATGAATGCCAGGGGTATCTTTTGGGGTATAAAGGCGGCGGGTGGCTAGGGCTGACAACTTTGCCACCTTCGTGTGCCGATTGTCTAGAAATTTTAGAAAATTCCAACTCCTGCATCCATTAGGGCCTGTCCAGTCCTGTACAGGAATTGTTTTACCTTTATATTCTACGTAAAAAGATCTGTTATTTTGTAGTCTGTATTTTAGTTTCATGTCGTGCCTCTTCCTCGTGTTTTTAATAAATGTATTCTGTACACAATTTGTATGAAATTTTCTCTCGAATTCCTTTACAAGAACGTTTTCTTATGCTCATATAATCGGTGTTTCTAAATCTTCTTATTCGTTTCCCTCATAAGCCAGGCGAAAAATAGAATACGTAGGTACCAATTCATCGAAAGAGAAAACCTGACGTAAATTGCGTCATTGTCTCGTCCTTCCATTAATCTCTGACGTGACTTATGATGATTATTTGACACAAACCTATCTTGTGATATTACAGATTTCTAACTGTCCGTGAATTTCTGGACTGACACGCACAGAGTTTGATAATTATTATGAAATTTATTTCCTGATGATGAACACAGAATCGTTTCGTGAAACGGTGTGATTTTACCCCAGTTTGACGTAAGGGACTGTCCGAGATAAATATACCTGTTTTAGACCCCACCAGATTTGGAGTTTTGTAACATAATTTGTTCTTTCCTTTTTTATTACTAGTCTGCAAGAAAATCGCAGGAACAATCCGAATGGAAAATGTTCATATGAAAGAAGTGCCAAAAAATCAAGGAATTATAAGATTTGACGATTTTATGTTGCTCTTACAGTCCAACTACAAAACCCAATTGATATTCATCTTTCATGCAATGCTATTCCTTTGCCAGTTTCTCATTCTCTAACCTTTTGACATTAATCACGTTCGCTTTACCCACAGAAACTTCTTCCTTTCGATTTCTGCGGGGCAGTCACAATTGCTTGTCTTGTATTCCTTCCGTTCTCTCGTCCTGCCACGTTCGCGACCAGACAGTTCCTTCATATCTATTGAAGCCAGTAACGTGTCCCAGTCAGCCAGTCGTGACGTCATGCGCAAGAACCACTGCGGTCTACTTCCTAAAGAAATTGCAGTACAGTACGTGCTGCATCTTGCACAGAAATTCTCTCCGAGTCATTTGAGTCATGTCAAAGCATTCTAAGTATTTGTGTACTTCGAGAAAACTATGCTATAGTACCCTACTTACATTTTAATGAGCTAAACATGTTTGTGTTTGTAAGTGCTCAACTGTCTGTTTTTCCTAGGAAAACATCAATCTTGTGTGGTGTGTGACATTTCCTTGTGTCTTTTGCACATCACTCTATTAAGAACACCGTCAAGCCTAACTACAATTTATGGTAAAAAGCATTACTTTCTAAGTATTCGACATGTCTGTGGCTCTAATGGATAATTATCTGGCGGTGTATAAAATATATAAAATACGTTCATGTGATATAGCAAGCACGATTATTTCCTATTAGTTCAGAAACATTTAGAATTTTGAAAATAAATATTTCGTTACGATAAATTGTAATTGTGTTTCTTTACGGTATTCTTAATTCATTGATAAAAATTTAATTTTTTGACTGATTTATAAGAAGTTTGTAAATATCACAGAATTATGCATTAACTAGGTCATTTCCTACTATCGTCATATCGGCACGGTTTTAATGTGAATTTCTGAGGTGGTAGCGACATTATCATTTAGGCTTAATACCCTAGAACACAATAGGACAATCTGACACAATATTCGCCAAAAGAACTCAAACTAAAGGTCTTACAGTTCAGTTGAGATTTGACTACCTTCCTACGCACGACAAACACCGCTGCTTGATTAAGAATAAATCCATGACGATGCGCGTGGCAGTTAAGTTATATGGCTCCCCCAGTCGGGCTCAAACCGATGCCCTTTCCCTTAACTTCACCGTTGTGTTCCAGATCCTTAAGAACGTCCGTTGTACCAAATCTCTCTTTCTTAAAATTAAGGGTGTCAGGTCGCATTGCATCGCCCTTTCTTTTGAATATTTTCGCGCATGCAGAAGCTTGACTGCAGCTACTACATAAGCTTCATGCATTCTTCACCTAGAAAATGTGAAAGTCCACATTAAAGTCACAGTCACTTTGCCTCCCAATGAGAGATATACCGGTACCCACTGAATACGCTAGGTGTGCCTCTCTAGACACACAGGTGTCCGAAAATATCAAATTAAATAACAGTTTCTCGGGGTAGCAAACGTGTAGTAAGTCCCTATAGTGACTGAGCTAACGTAGTTCTCAACCAACTTAGTTGTAGAAACAAAGTCCTATTAAAGGTGGAGCTGGAGTGTGGTGGGCGGAAGGCAAAGGAAAGAAACTTCTATTCAAATCGTCGAGACGGGCTCTGAGGCTCACGCAGCCTCTGTTCAATGAGTATCGGGAGTTCTCTTAGTAAAGTGTAAAGTCTGTGAAGTTACAGGCTCATCTCATTTAGTGTAGAGGTTAAGAATGAAGAGAGCTATAGGACTACTAACTCCTGTCCCCTTGTAGAATATGGTTTCAGGGCTTCGAAGAAATAACTTCAACATTCTACTGCATACTAAGTAGCATTTGTACAGAATAACATAAATGTGTTTGCTAAGCAGTTCAATATCGAAGCACTTTACTTCATTTTCGACGTTAAAACTGTAGGCACTATGATTCTTTACAACTTGAGGGAACCTGAAATGTCACACTGTTAAACACTTCTTTGCTTTCAATAAACCCAAATTTCAATCACCAAATTTACAAAGGCTTTGCACTAGACTCCCTCCTAAACCACACAATTCAACTTTCTTACTTTTGTGTTGTTTACGTTTTTTTTACATGTTGTATTTTAAGATGTCTTCTGTGTATTGTTGTTAGTTGTCTTGTGTGTATTGTTGCATTTGTCTTGTGTGTATTGTTGTTAGTTGTCTTGTGTGTATTGTTGTATTTGTCTGTGTGTATTGTTGTTAGTTGTCTTGTGTGTATTGTTGTATTTGTCTTGTGTGTATTGTTGTATTTGTCTTGTGTGTATTGTTTTCATCTTATATGTATTTGTTGTACTATTGCTGTTTTTACTTTAGATGTCGGACTGCTGACTAGAAGTCAGTATTCGGAAAGTCCTGCGACCGGCCATCTCGACACAGGTTTTTCTTGGTTTCCCTGTGTCTGTAAGAAAACGCTGAGATGGTTCCCAAAATTCCAAGTTGTCACTACATGCTTCTCATGTAGCCCTCCCGACTTAAGTTTGTTAGTAACCAGCTTCATATTTTGTATACATGTAAAATAACCACTGCCACCGGGTGACAACCCAACTACAGTTAATAAACATTATTATGTACTCCCCGTGCGTGTATCCACGTCAACACACACAATCACCCTTGACCTTATCACACTAGTAGTACTTTTTGAAGAGTATGGAACTCCTCGGTGGCAGTTCTATCCACTTCCTGTCTCTTAAATTCAAATATTCTCCTAAGCAACCTATTTTTAATCGTGGTAAGTCTTTGACACGAGTGACGACAAAATTAATGTATTCAGTATGTTAAGTGTGTTGAATAAGTATGATTAGTACGTAGTAGGCTTGTCGTGTCTTGTCACTGGTCCGGTAATTTGGTGTAGAAACATTTTATACAAATTAAACTGGAAGATTGAATGTATCCTCAAATTTTATTGTAGCGGTAACCGAAAGTATCCTCATATTTTATTGTAGCGGTATCCGAAAGTATCCCCATATTTTATTGTAGCTGTATTCGAAAGTATCCTCATATTTTATTGTAGCAGTATCCGAAAGTATCTTCACATTTTATTGTAGCGGTATCGGAAAATATCCCCATATTTTATTGTAGTGGTATCCGAAAGTATCATCATATTTTATTGTAGCGGTATCCGATAGTATCTTCACATTTTATTGTAGCTGTATCCGAAACAGGTCTGTGTAGTTTGTCACCCATCACTCATTCCTCGTCACGAGTAATCCTCCTCTAATATCGATTCCGATAATGCCATGAAAAGTGTAGGAAAGTGTAGACTAACTTCTTCGTTATACTATCCTGTCAACAGCTAATTCATAATTTCAGAATTTTATGTTTTGTTGACCGTGCGTCTTATTACAATCTTTTGTAAATAACCAACTTGACGCACAATTATTTTTCTTATATTTGTTTATTCCAAATCTCTACATGTTTCGAGCAACCAAGTGCTCATCATCAGGAGAGCCAATTGTATCAATACGACCTCTGGTATATGTCACTCTGTGTAGGTGACCGTGTACCCACACACCACATGGTCGCCTACATACCGTGACATATACCAGAGGTCGTATTGATACAATTGACACTCCTGATGATGAGCACTTGGTTGCTCGAAACATGTAGAGAACTGGAATAAAAAAAATAAGAAAAATAATTGTGTGTCAAGTTGGTTTTTTGCAAAGACCATAATTTCATTCTGCATCGAAGCTTCAGTTTGTAATGAGTAACAACTTTTAAGAATAACAACAATCAATACATCGAATTAAAAAAAAGTTTGAACGTCACATTAATCTGTGCATGCAAGTAGTGTGTGGTTTCAAAACTACTCTCTAATATCCACCTCTCATAATTCACATACACGGTTTCCAGCATTTTACTGTCTTTTCACAGCTTTTCTCATTACGTTAGCTAAGTACTGAACATACGCTAGGTAAGTTTGAGGTTATTAATCATTAGAGTTGTGTAACTTGGTCATGACGAAGTACAGTCTACAGAGTTCAACCATAAAGAGTTGAATATAAATTTCCCTTCCACTTTTCATTTGCATCGAATTATTGCAAACGTAGAAAAGTAAAACAGTACCAATGACAAGGACCGGCGATATCTCATGCCATATTAATTCCAAAACAGTTGTATTTGCTTCTGACACCAAAAAAAGTACAGTATGTATCGTACTATATAAAATTTCTCTAGTCAGATGTAAACGTGTTCAGGGCTAGAATTTCTCACCTCTTAGTGTGAATATTACACATTGTAGGTTCATTGTAGAAATATATCTTGTTACGGACTACAATTTAAACATAAAGAGGTTTCTGACACTAATCCTTCCGGCTGCGCTATGGGCTGGGTGTTGACTCCGCCTCTGACAGAAATGAGTACCAGGAATATTTCCTGAGGATTAAATACGGCCGGTGCATAGGGCTGACAACGTGACCATTTCCGTGTGCCGACTGTCTTGAAATCTGGGAGCCTCTTCGTCCTGGAACCCTCTGGGACCTGAATAGGCCTGCAGAGGGATTACTTTCCACTAGATACGTATAATCACTCCCTAGGGAAATTTAAAGTTACAAATACGTCACTTAACCACTACTGCAAACACATTATCACTATCATTATCATCATCATCAGCAGCAACAACAACAACAGCAACAGCAACAACAACAGTAGCAGCAGCAGAGACATGTTACAAATCAGTGTTTCACAATCTCTGTATGCTCGTGGCCCTCTTTGAGCTTGATTTATGAATGTGGGCCCAACCTTCTTAGCCGCTGTTACTTATGACAAGGAGTTACTTTATATCAACCTTGTTTATTTATATATTTACAGGGCGATTCAAAAAGATGGACTCAAATGAAGAGTAAATGGCGCCTCAACACACGCCAGACAGTTAGTTGCGGTATTTCAAGTTCTCTGCTCGCTCTATGGGTTGACTTCCGTGGGCTACGCTCAAAACTCTCTTGAATTCGTCTCATGTTCTCCTCTGATACACGCAAAAATTCTTGTGCTGCATAGTAGCCATTTTGCTCTCAACTGACGCTGCTGCACGGCTGTTCACTAGGCGAGCACTCTAGTGATGATATTTTTAAACTTGTCACTTTTTCTTTCTAATGGTATGTAGATTATTCACATATCTTATATAGTTCAGGAAATGTAGACGTACGAAATTGAATCCATCTTTTTAAATCAATCTCTATATTACTTTATCTGCAATAATGGAAGTTCATAAAATATTTTGTTTTACTATTAAAATAAAAAATATAGTGTTAATATTTGGCTTTATGTTTGTGTGTTTCGTGGGCCTGATGAATAATTGCGTATTTTTGAATGTCCAGTTGCCATGTTGGCCGTGATAAGCGAAGATCAACTCTCTTCACAGCATCAGAGCGGTTACGTATTTCTGGCAACAAATAAGTCAACCATATGAAATTATACAAACCAGGCACGATATGGGAAAGGTAAAATATAACTTTGCCTTGTGTGCTGCGGGATGCAGATGAGAAGGAAACCTTTTACTCAATTTTAAATTTGAATGTTTTATTCAAGCAGTAAAGTTTCGGTGGCCCACTCGAAAGTTACTGTGGCCCCCTAATTTTTCGCCATTATCCTGTGGTTCTTTTGACACCCGTTGTGACCCCCTGCGGGGCCATTTCGTACACAATTAGTACCACCGCTATAAACCCTCCAGGACTGATCCGTCTTCATGGACGTTGGTTTCTCCAATACAGCAAAACAAAACATTAGGTAATTGACCATTTTCACACATTCATTTTTTCAATTATCTTCCTTGAAAGACCACATTCAGATTAGTAAAGTATGAAATGGATATTTATAATGTTTATTCACACGAACGCCAATCACAGGGAGCAAAATTATTTCTGTGAAATTAATTTTCTCTCAGGGTCCTTCACGTCGTCGTCTTTCTACAAATAGCAACCAAGTCAGAAAATGAGAATTAGGGGAGATCGTGTACGAATTATCTAACCTCGCTGTAAAATCAGTTTTTAAATCATTTCTCTGTTGCTTTCTGTATTCTATGGGTGGGGCTTTCTTTGAAGCCCAGTATGTGTTCATCAGTATTGTAGTAATTTACAAGATTTACAGCATGTTAAATTATTTGGTCATTCCAATCTTGCATCGCCAAATGACTGTGTCAGTTTTTCCGGTACGCTGGTTAGTATGCTAGGTATTATTCAGTACATTCAAGGCAATATAATTATAAAACTATAACAAAGAATCTAATTTTCACCTTAATATTGCAAACAAATTATAGACAAATTTTAAAAACTGCTTGTACATTCTACAAAACAAGTCGTTATTCACAAGAGAATGGTCAAGACAGAGAATTGCTACATAAGGCGAGATGTCAAGTTCTAAGTTTATCACTTGAATGGAAAGTAACCCGAAACACATTCCTCGTAATCTGGGCCAACAACTGGTCATGGAGCAGTGTCTCCATTTGTCAACGGTAAGGGACTGATACCACGAATGAAATACATTGCGAAATACATGCTAACGGAAGAATTTAAGGAGATATTTTTTAGTGTCATACAAAGTCAGTGTGTTGTGGTAAAAAGTCCTTAGGTTTGGCAACTTGGATGGACGGCCTCAATCACCAGTGTTTATAGTTTTATATGTTGTGTCCATGTGACTATAAATAAAAGTATAAAACATGACATTTGCTTTTCATAGCTCGTTACTCATGCTTTAAGCAAGCTTATCTTTATTAAGTCATTGAACAATTTCCTCTTCCGAACAAAAATTTTAGCCGAACTTTTGGGATTAACAATACCAGTGAAGTGCATTTGGTACTGCATAAACATCGCTTATCTTTTTTTTTTGTCTCTTGGAATGAGAGAAACAAAAGACATTCAGGCAGCCATTCTTTGTATACAACGACACAAATCTCTTTGCTGACCCCGTTGCATTGTGCTTGGAGCCTGCATCCATATATGAATGACATTTCTCTACGAATTTATGCTCTGCCACTTGCAAATGCCTGTTCCGCACAAGGCAAAAGTAACGGGCCACAGTGTACTAGTTTCGTTTCTGGCCACTGAATGTATCATGTCGTTTCGCTGGTTGACATCTTCTTATATTGCGTTTGTTGCGTCTGATTTTCTGCTGCCCACTGTCGTGTTTGTTTCCTCTACTGGAGTTAGATCTCTTCTATCGATGCAGGTTCGTTTTTAAAATGTATATGGGCAAGATCCTGCCAACAGCCAGTCAACATAAACGCATGACATATACCAATTGCTGTATATACAGAGCAATACCTCCTAATGATGAGCAGTAAGGCTACTTGAAACATGTAGACGTTAATTATTGAAATAAATTGAAAGTAAATAGTGCGTTCTGTTGATGCTTACTCTACGGATATATCACGATGCAAGGTCAACAAAATATTAAAAATAATTTTCTCTGTTTACTTGGTCAAAATGTGACTATGATTATTCGTGTCCTGTTATGCAGAATACAGCTTATAAATCTATTCTTGATAAAAAAAATACCGCAGATGCAACATACTTGGTCACATTATCAGAAAAATGTCATTTTTTGACTCGGCAATATTTTGCAGTAAGCTAGGCGTATGTTCTTCTTTGTTGGATTTAGAGAGCCCGTCACTTCTCTGTATCCTGTAACCAGTAAATCTAGCCCACATATTCATCTGCTATTGCTGCTAGCATATTTCATCTACGGACAAGTCTTCCTACTGACTCTTCGAATAAAATTATGTAAAAATTTCTTATTTCTCCCACGTGTACTGCATATTTCAATCATCTCATTTTCCTTTCGGTTACCACACTAATAATATTATGGGAATTATAAGTTACAGTGTTACTCATTATGTGCCTGCCTGTAACCTTCTGTTGCTTATCGGCCTTCCGTCGCAACGTAACCGTGCAGAAACACTAACACGACAGACAGACTAGAGAGCTACAACCCTAAGCTTGTATGCAAAACACTGCTGCCATTCACAGTTAGTGTGGCCGGAGGGGGCGATAGAGGCTCTCCATATCTGACATACATTGTTGTACAAGAAACGTGCCGTGAGCCAGTCCTCCTCTACACCTCTATCTATCCTGAAGTACCTTTGCTATACAATGGGCCTAACAGTGTTACAACGAAAGCAAGAACGCTGTATAGCATCTCTTCTATTCAGTTCTTACTTTATAAATTGAATTTCCAGTCGGATACATCATGAAGAGTGCCAAGGCCTAAATTCATACAAAATTCTTAGAAGTACTTACTTCGTCCTCTTTAATTTCACCGTACGCGTGTACACTAAAGCAGATTAAACTAGAAGGCTAGGCATATTCATGGCCTTTACAGTCGGTCGTGTAAGTATGTACATTAAATATATGTGGCTTCCTTCTTAAAACCAGCAAGCCTTAATCGCCCCAATTATCGTCTCGGCTTCATTAGCCTAGCAGCAGTACCCTTATCAACACGACGGTGGACGTAACGTGTAACGCATAATTGTATGTCTGCTACTCGTACAACCCTAATGAATATAAACAATGCGCTGTGTGTTTTCAATACCTCTATTGTAAAATCCGTGGTGGTTTTCAACACATCGCATAAGCAATTAAAGTAGAATAAAAGGAGTAGACCTGCTTTGATACATCAGTGAATGTTTCTTCTTATCAAGCGAAGTTTGTAGTTCTTATAACAGTGATGAAGATTTAAGTCTTCTGAGATCTGCCACGGCGTCAAGTACACTTGAAATTTCTGACTTCTGGAAGCGGAGACAACGGGACCAACCGAAAAGTCGAAAACTATTTGCCAGCTGACATGGCATCATATCCGAGAAGACTTGAATCTCCATCTTCTGATTATGTTCTTTTTGACGAAAAATGGTAAAACGTAAGGTTATATTCCGCAAATTTCAAATGAATTTTCGGCCTCCATCGTCAGGAAACAAGATGTACACAGGAGGTTCCTGTGTGTAGTTAGTACCTATTTACCACACTACAACGTGTCAGCTCCATAGTGCCCTAGTATTGTTATCCACCACCGTAACAACTTAATAACTCATAATAGTGAAAATCCCACTACGAGAAATGTTTTACAGTTTTATTCATATCTATTATAAGTCTGCTATTAAGCCTACTTTATTTTCATTCTTATAATAAAAGAAAACAAGATGCACCATTTCTCAACGTTATTTTGGTAAAGAACTCTACATGTTTCGGATAGATTTACTGTCCATCATCAGGAGTCTCAATACTGTATTCACAGCAATAGGTACTTGTCATACTGTCTGCTAGCGAGGTCAATCTGGAGCACATCCTGACCTCGCTAGCAGACAACCGACACAACTAGTATGACAAATACCAGTTGCTGTGAATACGGTATTAAGACTCCTGATGACGGACAGTAAATTTGTCCGAAACATGTAGAGTTCTTTACCAAAGTAAAGTTGAGAATTAGTGCATCTTGTTAGCTTTTGTTATAAGAATATACCACAATAAAAGGTCCTATGAATGTCAAATTTATTTTCATTATTGTTAGTTATAGATGACGAATATTTTATTCTTTAGTTCAAATTACAATAATCAAAAGTGGCATTTAGAAATTAATCTACGTATCTAAAATTATAATCTTCCGTTTTGCATAAATACGTAATTTTAGTCAAGTTTCCATAACGAAGTGACGGTAATAACTGAGAGTTAGATCATCAGTTGTATATTCTGGGTAAGATTTATGAGAGCTCTGTCGCAGCATACTCTTTGGAAACTCCACAGAATAATGTGGAATTTTCGGAGAAGCGAAATTGTCGTGTACAATATTGAGCAACCGCCGAAAATCTTTAATTGGTCAGTTGGTCAGTTTTCTAACATCAGAACCGACACCTGTAGAGAAATGTATGTGAGTTTCTGTTCGAATGATGATAACACAATCTTGGTATTTAAAACAATAAATGTTTAATTTTAATTTGAAAAGGATTATAAATTTACTAAACGCTCTATACAAAAATTGACTAATACTAATTACATTATATCGAACTCGTCAAAACACTTGAAATCGTAGGCTACTGACATGTAAGACCCGCTTCAACATTAAGAACCTCTGTGTTTTGGGAACTCGGTGTTTTTATGAGTTTCTCATTATTCCCACAACAAACAGATTATTTCCCTAACCACAATTAATTTCTTGGCTTTTAGCTGAGACGAACTGCCTTCTATGTCAGGTAGGACAAGATATTCTGTCTTTAGAAAATCAAGACTATAACTAACTACTTTGCTGAAACTTTGGATATAACCACCCGGATGAGAAGCTAGTGTTCCTGGAGTGTCGATTAGAACAGTTTCATACTGAGGCCACTTTATTTGCGTGTAAGCCTACAGGGGCTAAACTCTCTGCCTCATAATTCAGGAAATACTGTTGCCTTAAACGTATGGAAACCTATTATACTGGATTTTTGTTTGGAAACGTTTATTGCGATTTGAATAATAATGAATTTTTAATTAATAAAGGATGTTAATCGGATTTATCAAGTTGACAAAGAAAAATTATCTGCGTTGTTAAATTGGGAAAAAAATATGTTACAGCTTGAATATGCGACAATGTTACAAAGTTTGGATTTCAGAGCAACAAAAATAACGTAACGAAAGGTGGTAAATTAATATGGAATTTAATATCGACATATAACGAAATTTTTGTTTTAGGAATTTTTTTATTTTGTAAATACATTATTAAATTCAGCCAAAAAAAAGAGTATAACCTCACTGTCTTTATTTCTACTCCCAGTTGACATAATGGGCTAGAAATTGCAAAGGAAGATTATGTTCTCGTGTGAGTACATGTTTAATTAATTTTTCCACTTAATGTTACTTTTAAACTCTTATGAATAATATCGGTTTATGTTTTCAGGTTTTCACAATTGGTGCTGTTCCAAAGACTGTCTTTTGTGGTAGATCGTGTGCTATATCCTGTTAGGACTCTCAGTTCCACTGAAATTGTGACCGATTATCAGGCGTGCAGATGAGGAATTAACACTACCTAAGAACTCGGACACACTGTCATTCTTCGAAAAGCCCTCATATTCGAACGGTCCAAAATCCTGAAAAACTTAAACCAAGATTCCCGTTTTACTTCGTTTAATACAGTAACACAGATGACTGCACATTTGTCTTGTTTACATTGGCAAAATGTTTATGTCCTTTGCGAAGAGCAACTAAAGTATCTACCGGAATTATTTCTTACTGATTTAGCTGTGATTTCTTAGCGCTGGTCGTCATATTTGTAAATGTGTGGTTTGACCGTACTACAAAAGTAAGTAACATGACTGATACTGTAGGATAGATTTACTTAATGGCAAATAAGATTATACCACAAATACATTCCGCAATATATCGATAATCTGAGTGCATATCGATAAGAACATCAAAAATGTTCTCCTATTTATCATATCAAGTTGTCGATACAAACAAACATACGTGTTACTCGTTAACTATAATTCATTGGATTATGTGTGGTTGATGTCATTCTGTATTTCGGAATTCGTGTGTACGTATCGTGCACAAGATGCGGAATTACGAAGGTGGCCCACGTCACGTAAACTAGGCACGGCTGCAGGCCGAGCTGAGACCTACAATTATGGTCACGTTTCTACATAAATTCACCTCTCTTGTTTTCTTGTAAATGTTCTTTTCAGCCCTTTACCTTTTAAAGCGACGTTTGTTGTATCTGCAATACCCAACCACTAACATCTCGCACTCTGTTTTACTTATTTCCACACACACACTGAATCAATACAAGGCAACTCGGCACACTGTAAGCCAAACCCAGTCTCTACCGCCTGCTGAAACACACAGCAAACGCTGTGTGGCAGATACCATACAGTACTTTCTGAAACATAAAGAGACAGACAGAGGAGGAGAAATGTTTGAAGTAGATTACCCATTTTACTCTCTTCAGCTGTCTCCCACACCCTACCTAGCCTCTTCTATTACTCGATTCGTTGGCTGTCTCTATCATCAATTTCCGATTTTTATCTCGTCTGAAGAGTTTAGGCTGCGGCAAGAGGGCAAACGTTTCACTCCTAACGTCGTAAGATAGACAACTTATTCAACATGCTAACACCAGACAAAGATGGTACAAATGATAAGGACGAAACAAAATGGAAGGATGGAGTTGAATTTGTGAGGGTGTGAAAAATACTGCTAAAGCCAGCTTTTATAAAATAGAAGCACTGAACTATTGAGACAGAAAGGACGTTAAAAGAAGTAAGAATCTATGAAGACTAGACTACAAGAAAAACAAGCCTTTCATATCTTACTGAAGCGTAACATTTATCGATTCTTTTATTATCCTGTGACGCGTTGCGGTACTCTCTATCGAGGAAGGGTGATAAACCCTATGGACTATACCTTAAAAAAACTGAAGGGTGGAAAATGGTAGATGGAGGTACACTTGATGGATCGCAAAGTCTTGGAAAATTTCCCTGTCTTTCGCTCCATCTATCTATCACTCTGTCTCTCTCTTTGGAAACTTCTACTGTAGAAGCTGTGTATAAGCCTTCGAGGCAAATTACTACGTTCATTTACGCTCCCTTGCCGAAAGAACTCGGTTGGTATTTCGATGTCGAGGGTTGAATATAGAAGGACGTTATGAAAGTTATTTAGGATGTAAAATATTTGATAGTTGTGAAGATTGTTCTGGTTTCAAGTTTGGTAAGAGACGCGATACAAGTGTTAAAGACTTTTAAGTTGGTTTCGATGGCCTTTAGTTAAAATTTTACAAAGCTGAAAGCGTCTTTCCGCTTACTACTTCCGGGACTGCTACGTTTGCTTTGTAGTTTGGGTCTTTCATAATAGCACTAAAGAGCCTGAGGTTAGCAGAAGACCAGTGTAAGATAAATTTTAAAAATTTTCTTAAATTTTGTAGGATAATTTGGAAAATATTTTGTATTGCATTTTGAAGGGTTAAGAACAAAATAACACAAATTGATTTATTACAGTTACTAATGACATTTTATAGTGATATTTTCTCCGAATAAATAACATGAAATATCGTAATGTAATACACCTATCCCACAGACGCATTAAGGCACAACTACTAGTACAAGTGGATTACTCATATCGGTAAGACATAAATCGGGGGTTTGGAAACATACAAACTGGTGCACACATACCGCACACAGACAAAATAACCTACCATCTACCATCCATGATATATAAATATAAGGTAAAGTGATCCCGTTACAGGCCGTGTTTGGCCCAGAGGGTGGATAGAGTTATAGCTCTACTCTTCCATGACCGCGGCAATAGAAGGGGGTGAGTGGTCAGCAGCTCACCCCGACCGCGCTTTACCTCCTGGAAAGACCCGGTATCCATTTTAAAGGAGACTGTTTGGGCCCCAGGGGCGGTCTGGACAGGCGGAAAATTTCTTCCCCACCGGGATTCGATCCCGGACAGTCCAGCTCGTAGTCAGTCACTATACCGACTGAGCTACCAGGCACACACACACACACACACACATATATATATATATTTTTTACTCGAGCTTCTGATGAGTAAGTTTTGACCTTTTCACAGCACTGTTACTGAAGACTTCATGTCTCTGCTGAGTAATTTTTACTACAATTCAAAGAAAAGCCGTACATGCAAACGTGAAAATATAGAATGACTCTACGTTCTGAGTGTATTGGAGATCGTGATGGTGAAGGCAGTACGAAAATTCTCATTTGTTACATGTTCATGACTATTGTGGTATTTCTGGTGCTGATGTTGAAGTTTGCGTGACAGTAGCTTCTTAGATAATGAAAAATATCCAAATATAATGGATACGTGGATTAGAGTGTCAGAGGATTTATAACGGAACAACACACAGTGGCAAAGCCGAATTTAATTTAATTTTTATTACAGACAGAATTACAAATTAATGCGCGTAGTAAGTCTTTTAATTTTGTTTAAAGAAAATAGACTTCACTACGACCCAGGATAAATCACTGACAGACTGAGGTGATTAACCACTTGAACTGACATTTTTCTTTCTAGTAATGCCTACAAAACGCACTGAAATCAATTCAGTTTTTATATCATTTGCAAATGGTTTCGAATATCAAGAACATGAACATTTTGTGATGTTTTGCTGACCGTGCATCTCGGTATAATCTTAGTAATTAACCAACTTAATGCACAAAATCTTGTTTTACAATAAGTTTATTTCATGCCTGTACATGTTTCGAGCACTGTTGTGCTCTTCATCAGGAGGTCAAAATTGTATTACACAGCATCTGGTATCATCACACTCTGTAGGTGGCCGTCCCTTGCACAGGTTGAGAGAAGACATGAACATTCTTAAAATTCGTTGATCTTAACTGCATACGCGGTAAGTAACATTTAACTGATTACACGATTTCATTTGAAGAAGAGTGTTTTAAAATTTTTTTTAATTTCCTTAATACGGAAATGATTCAAAGTTTAATCTCTGCTGCTAAATACGGTGCCCGATATTAAATCGATTGCAAAGTTTTGTTTCGCGACCTAGCAATTCAGACTTCTTAAGCCTGGCGGATCGTAATGTTTAAATTAGGGGCAACTAAGAGTTTTTGTAAATACGCCATTATTATATTGTATTAATGTTTATTCGGATACAGTTATACTTATAAATATAAACATTAATTCAACCAAAGAAGGCCAATGAGAAAGAGAGTCGATCACATCTTCATTAATACCAAAAATTTCGTGCTACAATTTTCGGCCTGTGGAAGCCAGCATAAGACGCGAAATTTAATAGTAAGTAAAAAGAAAATTGATTAGGATAAACAGTTTACTGTAAAAATAATTGAGACCTAACTTTTCAAAGCATTCAACGTTGTGTTCATACATTATTGTAGTAAAATCCAAAGAGATGCACTATTTCTCAAATTTATTTGATAAATGTTTCGGACAGGTCCACTGTCCATCATCAGGAGTATCTCAACACTTTATACACGCAATAGGTGTATGTCATGCTAGTTCCTTTGGCGTCTGCTGGCATGGTCACGCTTAAGGACAGCAGACAGCCAACAGAACTAACATGACAAATACCTACTGCGTGTATACAACGTTGAGATGCTCCTGTTGATGGATAGTGGAACTGTCCGGAACATGTAGAGTATTTTTTATCAAATAAATTTGAGAAATAGTGCATCTCGTTGGCTCTTATTATAAGAATATATCACGATGTAGGATCCTCTGAATGTCAACGTTGTGTTCATATCTTTCCTTTTAAGCTGAAACTGGATGTTAAATGTTAATAATACCCAAAACACATGACAAAATATTAAAATATTTAAATAAGGGTTTGAAGTATTCGTATTAAAATTTTATAGTGAAGCGTTCCTTTTAATTTGTACACAGGTTGAGGTACTGTAGTACTGTAGTACCGTAGTACCGTAGTACTGTAGTACTTTAGTACATACGATTCATTAAGAATTTTTTATTTCGATGTACAGTGCTGTTATGCTTCAGGACTTTCAGTACAGCATGAATGTTTACATTTTTTTAAAGTCATCCCCATACTATTGCTTATTTCGTAAGAGTTTGCGGCTATTACGAGGCTTATTCAGAAAGTAAGTACCGTTTCGCTGTAAAAAAAATTGAGTAAGCTTTCGTATAAAATTTTATTGTTATCAGATTCTACATTCTTCAAACTACTTTTCCACATATTCGCTACCAATATTGAAGCACTTATTTTAACGTGGTACAAGTTTATGTATACCCTCCTCATAGAATGCGGCCGCCTGCGTTGTTAGCCACTACTGATAATTCCATAGAGTAAAGTCCTTGAAATCTGAGGAAAGTGCAGGGACAGATCAGAAATTGTGAAACGTCTGTCGTCACCCACTCTTTCGTTGATCATACGCACCAAATCATCATTCACCAAAGATGGACGCCCACTTCGCGCCTCATCTTGCACGTTCTCTCGTCCTTTATTGAACTTCCGAACCCATTTCCTAACCATTCCATCACTCATCGCATTATTACCATACCCTTGATAGATCTGGTGATGAATCTCACTTTGTAGCATATTCCTAGTGTTCAAAAAACGAATTACAGACCGTATTTCACAGTCGGCGGCCCCTTCAATTGTCTTAAACATGTTTAACGCACAGGAACAAACACAAACATAAAACGAATTTCACGAAATGGCGTCTGTGGCTTCTCAATTGATAGAGGAAGTCACTGCACATGAACAAAGTGACAGTCTCGAGGATGTGCGAAAAATATGCGCAGACGGTACTTACTTTCCGAATAGCCTACGTGCATGCAGATGTATAAGTCTTTTTAACATTTGAACTGGAAAGGCAGTGTGGCGTACGTGTGTCTGTGTGTGAGTGGGGGGGGGGGGGGGGTTTTTTGTCTGCCTGAGGGCACGGCCCCCATGGAACTGTTCTCTATACAAGTATACTACCACAAGCTTTTTTTTATTATTTTTTACATTAAATATT